>Ga0136846_1239625_pt1 | contig 19590 bp, 12 predicted proteins | sample HopSoiMetagenom2_FD_96841 | JGI IMG/M metagenome (GOLD analysis project Ga0136846, IMG submission 96841) | Grasslands soil microbial communities from Hopland, California, USA - 2 Assembly 2016 (version 4) | ecosystem: Environmental > Terrestrial > Soil > Grasslands | place: USA: Hopland...
CCAGTTCACACGTCAGCCCCATCACGCGGTCACATTCGTGTACGTCGAACTTCACGTTTCGTCCGCGTTCAGTTTTCTCCAGGCGGCATCGCTGCCTGAGGAGCTCGTGGAGCGTGCCGCCTCGCTCGGCTATCCCGCCCTCGCGCTGCTCGATCGCGACGGGGTCTACGGCGCGCCCCGTTTTCACAAGGCTTCGCTCGCCGCGGGAATGCGGCCGGTGATTGGCGCGGAATTGACGGTCACGAACAGTCAGGCGGGGCCGTCCGCGCCGCCTTCTTTCGTCCTCCCCGTCCTGTGCGAAACCCAGGAAGGCTATCGCAATCTCTGCCGGCTGATCACGCGCATGAAGCTGCGCGCGCCTGCCTCGGAGCCCTCGCCGCGCACGCCTGCGCGGTGGGCCGGTAAAGACGAGGGCACGCTGACACTGGACGATCTGGACGGCCACGTCGGCGGACTCGTCGCGCTCGCGGGCCGCGCCGCGCTCGGCATGCACCGGCACGGCGTCGGCGGACTCGTCGATCGACTCGTCGGCGTGTTCGGCCGTAAACAGCTGTATGTCGAGCTGCAGCGCCACGGCCGGCGCGGCGAGGACTCGGACAACCAGGCGCTGATCGATCTGGCGTCGGCGTTTCACGTCCCGCTCGTCGCCACCGGCGGCGTGCGCTTTGCGTCGCCCGATCGGCGGCCGCTGTTCGACGTCCTCACGTGCATCCACCACCACACGGATCTGCTGCATGCGGGACGCCGGCTGGCGCCGAACGCCGAACGGTATCTCAAGGCGCCGGCCGAGATGGCGGCGCTGTTCGGCGACGTGCCCGGTGCGGTCGAGCGCACCGCCGACCTCGCCGCGCGGCTGCAGTACACGATGGCGGATCTCGGCTACCGGTTTCCCGACTATCCCGTGCCGCAGGGTGAAACGCAGACGTCGTTTCTCCGGAAGATCGCCGACCTCGGCGCGCGCGACCGCTACCAGCCGTATCACGATCGCGCCCGCGCGCAGGTGGCCCGCGAGCTCGATCTAATCGAGAAGCTCGAACTCGCCGGCTACTTTCTCATCGTCTGGGACATCGTGAATTTCTGCCGCCAGCACGACATTCTCGTGCAGGGCCGCGGGAGCGCGGCCAACAGCGCCGTGTGCTATAGCCTCGGCATCACGGCCGTGGATCCGGTCGGCATGGATCTCCTCTTCGAACGGTTCCTGTCGGAGGAGCGCGGGGAGTGGCCCGACATCGATCTCGATCTGCCGAGCGGGGATCGGCGCGAGCGCGTGATTCAGCACGTGTACGAAAAGTACGGCCGCCTCGGCGCGGCGATGACTGCGAACGTCATCACCTACCGCGGCCGCAGCGCGGCGCGCGAAGTAGGGAAGGCGCTCGGGATGGAAGCCGCGCAGGTCGATCGCCTTGCCAAGGCGATGAACCAGTTCGAATTCCAGGACCCTTCAGAGACGCTGCCCAGGCATCTCACGTCGGTCGGGCTCGATCTCGGATCCGACCGGGTGCGGCTGTTCGCGCGGCTGTGGACCGAGATGCAGGATCTGCCGCGGCATCTCGGCCAGCATTCCGGCGGGATGGTCATCTGCCAGGGGCACCTCGACGCGTGCGTGCCGCTCGAAAACGCGAGCATGCCCGGCCGCGTCGTCGTGCAGTGGGACAAGGACGATTGCGCCGACATGGGAATCGTCAAGGTCGATTTGCTCGGTCTCGGGATGATGTCGGCGATTCAGGATGCGCTCGCCCTCGTGAACACGCCGGGGCTCGTGACTCGTGACGCGGGACTCGACGAGGCTCGAGCCGCGAGCCCGCAGCCACGCGTCGACCTCGCGCACCTGCCGCAGGACGATGCGGCGGTCTACAAGATGCTGCAGGAAGCCGACACCATCGGCCTGTTCCAGGTCGAGTCGCGCGCGCAGATGGCGACGCTCCCGCGCCTGAAGCCGGCCACCTTTTACGACATCGTCGTGCAGGTGGCCATCATCAGGCCGGGTCCCATCGTCGGGCAGATGGTGCATCCGTACTTGAATCGCCGCGCGGGGCGCGAGCCGGTGCAGTACCCGCATCCGTCGCTCGAGCCGATCCTCGCGCGGACTCTTGGCGTGCCCCTGTTCCAGGAACAGCTGCTGCGAATCGCGATGGTCGCCGCCGGGTTCACCGGCGGTCAGGCCGAGGATCTGCGCCGGGCGATGGGCTTCAAGCGGTCCGAACAGCGGATGAAGAAAATCGAAGACCAGCTGCGGGAGGGCATGGCCCGCAAGGGCATCACCGGCGACGCGGCACAGCAGATCATCACGTCGATTGCGTCGTTCGCGCTGTACGGTTTCCCCGAATCGCACGCGGCGAGCTTCGCGCTGCTCGCGTACGCCAGCGCGTATCTCAAGACGCATTACCCGGCGGCTTTCTACACGGCGCTGCTGAACAACCAGCCGATGGGCTTCTATCATCCATCCACACTCGTGAAGGACGCGCAACGGCGCGGCGTCCGTTTTCATTCGATCGATGTGCAGGCGTCCGGCTGGGACTGCATCGTCGAAGCTGACGGCGCGATCCGCCTCGGACTGCGCTACGTGGCCGGCCTGCGCGAGCAGATCGGGCGTGCCATTGCCAGCCACCGGCCCGGAGCCCCGGGCCCCGAGCTACGAGTCACGAGCCATGAGTTACGAGCCATGAGCCACGACCGCTGCCCCAAGTGCGGCTGTGACGATCCATCCATGCTGGAGAGCGACGGCGCCCATAGGTTCTGTAACAACTGCTCCCACGGCTGGTCCACGAATCACGAGCCACGAACGACGAGTCCCCGCCGGTTCGCCTCGCTCGACGAGCTGGTGGCGCGCGTCGGCCTGCGCCGCGACGAGCTCGTCACGCTGGCCGACATCGGGGCGTTGAATGCCTTTGGATACGATCGGCGGTCGGCGCTCTGGCAGGCCGAACAGGCGATCCGGCCGTCGGGAGAGTTGTTCGCGTCCTTCAACGCAGACAACGCAGACAACGCAGAGAACACGAACCACGAGCCACGAGATGCGAGCCACGAGGCCGATCTGCCCCCGCTCCGCCCGATGATCGAGGCCGAGCGCCTGGTCGCCGATTACGCGGGCACCGGCCTCTCCATCGGCCGACATCCGATGGCGCTCCGCCGCGATGAGCTCGCGATGCGCGGCGTGTTGCGCGCGAGCGATCTGCGCTCGGCGCGGCACGGCCGCCGCGTGCGCGTTGCCGGCATGGTGATTACCCGCCAGCGGCCGGGAACGGCGAAAGGATTCGTGTTCCTCACGCTCGAGGATGAAACCGGCATCGCCAACATCATCGTGCGCCCGGATTTATTCGCCAGGGATCGGCTGGCGATCATCGAGGAATCGTTTCTCATCGTCGACGGCGTGCTGCAGTATCAGGACGGCGTCACGTCAGTCCGCGCTGAGGACATCACGGGACTGCCGGGAGCAGATCTGAACTTCGAAGCACACGATTTTTACTAGTGCCCGATTTCTACGAGTCGAAGTCGGCGTCAGCGAACTTGGCGCGCAGCGAGGCCTCCCGTGCACCTAAGGCTTATATAAATCCGACTCCCGGGCGAGGTACGACTGCAGAGGCCGCGGCGACGGCTGCCGCCCGCCCGCACTGACCACAGACTGCAGACTGTATAATCCAGCGCCATGATGATTGCTGTGTTTGCCCTGCTGGCTGCGTTGGCGGCCGATGGGACCATTTCGGGCGTTGTCCACGATTCCACGGGAGCCGTGGTTTCCGGGGCCGCCGTGGTTGTGCGAGCCGGGTCGGGTCACGAACAACGTGCCACGACAGGCCAGGACGGGCGGTTCACGATCAACGCGCCGGACGGCTCCGACCTGACGGTGATCGTCAGAGCAGGCGGCTTCGCGGAGAAAACCACGACCGTGCCAGCGGGTCGCGCCGGCGACCTCGACCTGGTGCTCGAGCCGGCGACGCTGCTTGAAACGGTCACCGTCACACCGACCCGCAGCGAGCAGCGCCTCGGCGATATTCCCGCGAGCGTCAACATCATCAGCAGCAAGGACATCGACGCATCGCCCGCGCTCGTGGCGGACGATGTGCTTCGCCAGGTGCCGACCTTCAGCCTGTTCCGACGCACCAGCAGTCTCGTCGCGCAGCCAACCACACAAGGCGTGTCGCTGCGCGGTCTCGGACCGAGCGGGCAGAGCCGCACGCTGGTCATGCTCGACGGCATTCCGTTCAACGATCCGTTCGGCGGGTGGGTGTACTGGACGCGCGTCCCGCTGGACAGCGTCGATCGCATCGAGATGACGGACTGACCGACCTCGAGCTTGTACGGCAACTACGCGATTGGCGGGGTCATCAATATCATCACGAGCCGGCCGACTCGAGGCATGGTCGATCTCAAGACGCAGTACGGCAACATGGGCAGTCCGAAATTCGACTTCCTCGCCGCGGATCGCTGGAACAAGGTGGGCGCGCTGCTCGAAGGCAGTTTCTTCAAGACGAACGGATTTCCCATCGTCGCGCCGATCGAACGCGGACCGATCGACAACAACGCCGATGTCGACTATCGCAATATGAGCGCGAAGGTCGAGTACACGCCGTCGGATCGCGTCAACGCGTTTTTTCGAGCCGGCTACTTCGACGAGGACCGGAACAACGCCAAGGTCGGCGAGCTCAACGACACGCGGTGGACGACCATCAACGGCGGCATCCGCGCCCGGCTCGGAGACGGCAGCGACCTGCAGGGCCGCGTCTTCGGGGACATCTCACGCGCTCATTTCAACTTCCTGGCCGTGACCAACCCCGCCACGACGCGCAATCTCGTTCGTCTCGCCACCGACCAGCACGTGCCGACCAACGCCGTCGGGACCACCGTAGCCTGGAACAAGAGCCTGAATGCGTCGAACGTGTTCAGCGCAGGTGCGGACTGGCGCTGGATTGACGGCGAGAGCCAGGAAGGCGCGTACAGTCCGGCAGTGCCGCAGGTCATTATCCCGCCGGTCACCATTGCGTCGGTGCTGACGGTCCAGCGGTTCTCGGGCGGCACGCAGCAACTGTCCGGAGCGTTGGTCCAGGATATTTTCACGCCGTTCTCGAACCTCATCATCACGCTCAGCGCCCGCGTCGATCACTGGCGCAACTACGACGGCCACAACCTGGAAACGACCGTCTCCACCGGCAAGCCGACGGCGAACAACCGGCCCGACATCCCCGAGCGGAGCGACACGGTTGTCAGCCCGCGCGCGGGTGCGATGTATCACGTGAGCGATCGTGTCAGCATCTGGGGTGCGGCCAACTCGGGGTTCCGCGCGCCGACGCTCACCGAACTGTATCGTCAGTTCTCCGTCGGTGCCGTGACCACCCGACCGAACGATCAACTGGGACCCGAGCGTCTGGTGGGCGGCGAAGCCGGCATCAACGTCGCGCCGACGCACAACCTGACCACCCGGCTGACCTGGTTCGACAACCGCGTCAACGATCCGGTCCTGAACGTGACGCTCAACGCCACGACGGCGCAGAAACAGAACCTTGGCCAGACGCGTATCCGCGGTGTGCAGACCGACGTGGAGTATCAAGCCGGTCCGTTCTGGCGCCTGTCAGGCGCCTATGTTTACGATCAGGCCAAGGTCACGGACGGCGGCGTCGCGAATGCGGCCCTCGTCGGCAAGTACGTGCCTCAGGTGCCGCTGCACCACGCGACGTTCCAGGTGGCCTATTCGCATCCGCGATACGCCACCGTCGCCTTTTCGGTGCAGACGCTGTCGTTGCAGTACAACGACGATCAGAACGTCAACTTCATCCCGGCACCCACGCTCGCCGAAGCCGGATACAACTCGTTCACCGGCCCCGGGCTTCCTGGCTATGCGTCGGCCGATCTCACCGCCATGCGCGGAGTGGGGCGCAACGTCGAGGTGTTCTTCGGCATCCAGAACATGTTCAACCAGGTGTCGTTCGTGCAGACGAACCCGTCCACGACCGGGACGCCGCGCCTGTTCAACGGCGGCGTGCGCGTTCGATTTTCAGCGAAATAGTTCGGGGGGTGCAGGCCTTTCGGCCTGCCGGCTAAAGTCCTGCGCTGCGACTGTTGCCGACGGCCGAGCCCTGTCCGCCGATTTCCTGGGGACTCCGCCAGAAGTCCATCGTGGAGACCCGGTGGACGCACCCGACCGTGCAGTAGGGGGCGCACCATTTCGGCGTGACGAACTCACGGCGGATGTCGTCGATGGTGTAGGTCTCGAGCGGCACGCCGGGCGTCCCGCGCTGCTGCGAGCAGTAGTGGACGAGGCCCTCTTCGCAGACGTAGAGGTACCGCGCGCCCGCGCGGCACCGCCACTCGTTCGGCTGTCCGTCGGCGAGCTTCTCCTGGAAATTCGTGATGCCCGAGTACAGGTTCTTGAACACCTGCCACGGCCCGTTAATCGCCGCCGAGACGTCGTCGTAGACCGCCCGTTCTTTCGGGCCGAGCGGCTTCAGCAGCCCGAGGCCGTCGTGGATGATGCCGATGGAGGTCGAGAACCCCAGGGCGCGCGCGCGGCGGTTGATCGTGCGCGCGTCTTCCGCATTCTTGATGCCGCCGCCGAGGACGGAGTTGATGTTCACGTCGAATTCGGCGTAATCCCGCAGGTGCTGGAGCTTCTTGTCGAGGACCCGCAGGCTCTTCTTCGAAACTTCGTCGGGTTCGACGTTGTCGATGCTGATCTGGAGGAAGTCGAGGCCGGCGTCGTTGAGCGCCTCGATCCGCTTCGGCACCAGGAAATAGCCGTTGGTAATCAGGCCGGCCATCATGCCGCGCCGGCGGATGAGCCGGATGAGGTCGTCGAGGTCGGGGTGCAGCATCGGCTCGCCGCCGCTGAAAGCGACGACAGACGTGCCCAGTTCGGCGAGCTTCTCGATCCGCCTCGTCATGACGTCTGTCGGAACAGGCGGCGAGACCTTGTCGTACTCGTTGCAGTAGCCGCAGTCGATGTTGCAGCGGCGAATCGGGATGATCTGAACGAGGAGCGGGTGCGCGGTATCCGCCAGTCCGCGCGCGAATTCGCGCGCCGATCGCAGCTTGCGACTGACGGTACTGGTGAAGTTCATGGGAGCTTGTGTAGTGCAAACCTTCAGGTTTGCCGTGCGTCGGTGCTGGCAGGCCTGAAGGCCTGCACTACGGCTACGTCGCGATACCCTGCGTCGAGTATAGCATCAGGGGTGCGCCGTCTCCGGCCGCCGCATCCGTCGCACGTGTCCGCCGATCGCGACCGACGTGGCGAAGACCGACTCGATCGGAATCACGCCGAGGAGCTTGTACCGCCCGACCGCGGCGAGGCCGGCGGACGCGAGACATCCGCAGTTGCTGCAGTCGGGCGCGCCCCCGAACTGGCACGGCGTGATCCGTGTCTTCAAATCCGCGGAGATGGTCGTCGTCGTGCGCGCGAACAGGCAGTCGTCGGGCGATGCCGGAGGTTTGTCGTACGCCTCCAGGATGTGTTCGTTCATCTGCAGTTTTGGATACCGGAACCGCAGCGCGGTGAGGTCGGCGATGACGCGCGCGCGGTCGGCCGGCCGCAGCCGCTCGGGGGAGATCTCCCCTTTCTGCGGGGTATACAAGCTCATCCAGATCTGGCTGGCATCGGGCTGCGCCTGCCAGAACTGCAGGAATTCCTCGATGTATCCCGGACGTTCGACCTGCTGCCGCGTCACGGTGCAGTGGACGGTGATTTGGTGGCCGGCAATGTGTTTCAGGATGCGGTCGTAGGTGGCCGGCGTCCGCCTGGCGTCGTGCTCGGGCTGCAGGCCGTCGATCGAGACGACGATCTGGAGCCGCCGCAGTCCGCGCCAACCGATTGGAATCTCGCGCACGGCGCTCGTCACGACCTGGGTGTACACGCCGCGATCCGCGAGGATGGGCAGCAGCGTGTCGAGCTCGCGGTAACGGACGAGCGGCTCGCCGCCGACGATCGACAGGTGCAGCGGGCGATGACGATCCACGAGGTCCATCACGCCGTCAATCAGCGCCTGCCCCTTGAAGTCGCGAAGCTCTCGCAGCCGGAGGTCTCCCCCGAGGTGATCGTCGCCGTACGCATAGCAGCCGGGGCAATGGAGCGGGCACTCTCGCGTGATTTCGATCGAAAGCGAGGGCGTGTAGCCTCTGAGTATCCGTCCCCATGCCGTCAGGATCCCTTCCAAGGCGTCCTCCGCCCAACACTATAGTGGAATCCCGGGCTGGGTTATCCTTGAATCACGAATGATTGAGAAACGGCGGTCGACTATTCATCGGTGGGGCGTCTTCGCGACCTCGCGGATCACCAAGAACACACGGATCATCCATTACGCAGGCGAGCTGATCTCCAACCAGGAGAGCCTGAAGCGTGAGCGCCGCTATATTCAACGCGGGCACATCTGGTGCTTCAAGCTGACCAACCGGTCGGTGATCGACGCGGGCGTCGGCGGCAACGTGGCGCGCTTCATCAATCATTCGTGCCGCCCTAATTGCTACATCGACATCAAAAAGGGTGTCATCTGGATCCGCGCGGCGCGAAATATCCGGCAGGGCGAGGAGCTGACGTACGACTACAACACTGACGGCGACGGCCTCATCAAGTGCCGGTGCGAGCCGGACTGCCAGAGGCTGATCTGATTGGCTCCGGCTCGCGTGTTATACCTGCACGGCTTTGCTTCCTCGGCACGGTCCACGAAGGCCGCGTACTTCGAACGGTGGTTCGCGTCGCTGCACGTGCCGTTTCGCTGCCCGGATTTCAACGAACCCGACTTCAAGTCCCTTACAATGACGCGCATGCTTCGTCAGCTGGAGACCGAGTTGGCGGGCGACGGGCGGGCCGCCGCGCCCGCCACGCTCGTCGGATCCAGCCTGGGAGGGACCCTGGCGATTCTCGCCGCCGCACGTTTCGCTGACCGCGTCGACCGCGTGGTCCTGTTCGCCCCGGCGGTGATGTTCGGCAAAGCCGGCCATCATCTGCTCCCGCCGCACCGCGTAGAGGAGTGGCGGCAGACCGGCACCCTCCCGTTCTTTCATTACGCGTACGGAGGCGAACGCCCGCTCGACTTCACGTTCTACGAAGACTCGCTGCAGCACGATGCCTTCGGCGCGAGGTTCAATCAACCGACGCTGGTGTTCCAGGGTGTGCGTGATGCGTGGGTCGACTTCCGCGAGGTCGAGGCGTTTGCGCACACGCGCCCCAACGTCACGCTTGCCCTCCTGGACGACGATCATCAGCTGATGGCCAGCCTGCCGCAGATCCGTGACGGCCTGGAAAAATTCCTGGACGTCGGATGAAGGCTGACACGGACGCTCGCCGCGGCGGCCGGTACATGTTCGTTTGTGTCCTCTGTACCTTCGTGGCCCTGTCGTCTTCGTCGTCACGAGCGCAACAGGATCCGCAGCGTGAAATCCGCATCGGCATCGCCCGGCCGGGCGGCGGGTACACGGTGCAGGCGTTTCCACTCGAAACGTACATCGCCCGGGTGCTGGCCGGAGAAGCCGCGCGTGACAGCCGGCCCGCGGCGCTCGAGGCGCTGGCGATCACGATCCGCACGTTCGCGCTCGCGAACCGCGGCCGTCACAATGCCGACGGCTTCGATCTGTGCGACACGACGCACTGCCAGGTGATGCGCACGCCGAACGCCGCGCACGAGCGCGCGGCGGCCGTGACCGCCGGCAACGTACTGCTGCGCGGCGGCGCGCCGGCGACAGTCTTTTATTCCGCCTCGTGCGGCGGCCAGACCGAGATCCCGTCGGCCGTCTGGCCCGGCCACGAGGACCCGCCCTACATGCCGTCGCAGCCGGACGATGCGTGCCTGGGGGCGCCGGCGTGGACGGCGGAGATCGAAGGCGCGGACCTGACGCGCTCGCTGCGCGCGGCGGGTTTCCGCGGCGATCGGCTTCGCGACTTCCGGATCCTGTCGCGAGATACGTCCGGACGCGTCGCCAGGCTCCGCGTTGCGGGGTTTGCGCCCGAGGAGATCTCCGGCCAGGACCTGCGGTCCGTCGTCGGACGAACGCTGGGCTGGCAGTTCATCAAGAGCGCAGCGTTCGAGCTCGAGCGCATCGGCGACACGTACCATTTCGAGGGCCATGGCTCCGGCCACGGGGTCGGGCTCTGCGTCATTGGTTCCGTGAACCTGGCGGTATCAGGCCGAACGGCCACCGAGATCCTGAATCGATACTTTCCGGGCCTCGAGATCGGACCGCCGGTCATCCTGGCGGCGGGCGCGGTCGCGGCGGCACGGCCATCTCCCTCGCCGCCGTCTCCTGCCGCCGGTGCGGCGGTCCCGAACCGCACGTCGTCGGTTCCGATACCTGCCCCGAGCTCCATCGCTCTCACGTTGCCGGACGAGAACGAAGGCGAGCGCGAGTCGATTACGCTCCTCGCCGACCAGGCACGCACCGATATCGCACGCGCACTCGCCGTGGCCGCTCCGCCACGCGTGGTTGTCCGGTTCCATCCGACCACAGCGAGTTACGAGCGCGCGACGGGCCAGCCCTGGTTTACGTCGGGCGCCGTCGTCGGCGGCGAACTACACCTGTTGCCCCTGGCGGTGCTTCGCGAGCGCGGCGTCCTCGAACGCACGATTCGCCACGAACTGGTGCATGTGATGGCAGACCCGCTGCTGCGCGATCGCGCCGCCTGGGTGCGCGAGGGCGCGGCCATCTATTTCGCCGGACGGCGGCCGATCCCGGGGGAACCTGAGCCGGCGGCGTACAGGCAGTCGAGGCTGTCATGCCCATCCGACGTCGATTTGCTCCGGCCGGTTTCCGCCGGGTCGCTCAGCAATGCCTTCGCGGGCGCCGTGGCCTGCTTCTCCCGCCAGGTCCAGGTGGGGAAGCAGTGGAGGGATGTCCGGTGACCCCCGCCCGGGCCGCTGCATCTATAATAGAGGACGGAATAAGAGGCCAATTGCCATGCTGATCAAGCCCCCGGCCGACATCCGAAGCTCAGAAATCACGGACAAGAAGCTGTACGTCAACCGACGGCAGTTCATTCAGGCTGCCGGCGCTATTGCCGGCGCGGCCACCGGCGTGGGCGTCCTGACGAAAGGTGCGGCGGTTCTTCACGCGGTTCAACCCGCCGCCCACGGCGCGAAACTGCCCAACGTCAAGAAGGGCAGTCCCTACAGCAACACCAACGGCGAAGTGATGAACTCGTGGGAGCAAATCACCACGTATAACAACTACTACGAGTTCGGGACCGACAAGGACCAGCCCGCCGAGCTCTCCAGGAACTTCAAGACAACGCCGTGGACCGTCTCGGTCGAAGGCGAGTGCGCCAAGCCGGGCAAGTACTCGGTGGACGACATCCTGAAGGGCGAAACGATCGAAGAGCGCGTGTACAGGATGCGCTGCGTGGAAGCCTGGTCGATGGTCGTTCCCTGGGCCGGTATTCCGCTCGGCAACTTCATCAAGCGCTGCGGTCCGACGGCGAAGGCCAACTTCGTCAAGATGTCAACGCTGGTCAATCCCAAGGAAATGCCCGGGCAGCGGTCCGACGTCCTGGATTGGCCGTACGTCGAGGCCCTCCGGATGGACGAAGCAATGCATCCGCTGACGCTGCTCGCCGTCGGCCTCTACGGTGAAGTGATGCCCAACCAGGATGGCGCGCCGATTCGCCTCATCGTCCCGTGGAAGTACGGCTTCAAGGGCGTCAAGTCGATCGTGAAGATCGAGTTCGTCGAGAAGCAGCCCGTGAACACCTGGCAGCACATGGCGCCGCGTGAGTATGGCTTCTACGCCAACGTGAACCCCGAGGTGAATCATCCGCGCTGGAGCCAGGCGAGCGAACGGCGCATCGGGGAGTTTTTCATGCGCAAGACGCTGATGTTCAACGGGTACGCGGATCAGGTGGCGAGCCTGTATACAGGGCTCGATCTGAAGAAGAACTACTAGCCGGGCGCTGGAAAACCCGCCCTGAATGTAGAACGCACAATGCAAAACGGAGAACAACGCCGGAATTCTCCGTTCTCCGTTCTCCGTTCTGCGTTCAGGCTGCGTCGTTCAGCAGCCTGCTAGGGCGGCGCCCGCAGACCTGCAGGCCTGCACGACGACGAACCAGTGGCTGACCGCACACGCATCATCCGTTTCGTTATCAAGCCTGTTGTCTTCCTCGCCGGCCTCGGCCCGGCGGTGTATCTGACCTGGGCCGCGCTCACCGGCCATCTCAGCGCCAATCCGCTCAGCGACGTCACTAATGAGACGGGTGTCTGGACGCTCAGATTTCTCGTCATCACGCTCGCCGTGACGCCGCTGCGACGGCTGACGGGGTGGAACGATCTGATCCGCTTCCGCCGCATGACGGGACTGTATGCGTTTTTCTATGGCACGCTCCACTTCACGACGTACGTGGTGCTGGACCGCTTCGCGGGGCTCGTCGAGTTCCCCAACGGGATCGTGTCGTGGACGACGGTGCGGAACCTGCTGAAGTCCATCGGCGGAGACATTTACCAGCGGCCCTTCATCACCATCGGATTTTCGGCACTCGTCCTGATGGTGCCCCTCGCGCTCACTTCGACAGCCGCGATGATCCGCCGGCTGGGCGGCCGTCGCTGGCAGGCCCTCCACCGGCTCGTCTACCTCACGGCGATTGGTGGTGTCGTGCACTACTGGTGGCTGGTGAAAGCCGACATTCGGCGGCCGCAGATCTACGCGGCGATTGTCGGCGTCCTGCTGGGATTTCGAGTCGTTCACAAACGCGTGACCGCCGCCTTCAGGCAACCCGCCGCTGGCCGGCTGAAGCCCTCTGCTCCGCGTAAAATGCCTCCGGAGTTGAAAGTCGAGGAATGACATGAAGAGTTTCGTGGTCGCGATGGGTCTGATGTCGATTGCCGGGGCTGCCGCGAACGGCGTAAACGGCGTGGCCGCGCAGAAGGCGGCGCCTGCAGCGAAGGCGTATGCGCCGGGCAAGACTGCCTGGGGCGACCCCAACCTGCAGGGCACGTACACGGACAAGGACGAAAACGGTATTCCTCTCGAGCGCCCCAACCAGTTCGATGGAAAGCGCGCCGAAGAGCTCGAGGACTCGGAGCTCGCCGATATCATCAAGGAGCGGCAGGCTCGCGCGGTGGCTTCGGCCGCGACGATTGGCGGCGCAGCGGGCGCCGATACCGGCGCCGGGCCGGTTCATTGGTACGAGCACTACGGGGCCAAAAACAGCCGGCCCTGGATGGTCGTCGATCCTCCCGACGGAAAGATCCCGGCGCTGACGCCGGCCGCGCAGCAGCGGGCGGCCGCGCGCGCTGCTGCCCGCGCGTCTCATGGTCCCGCCGACTCCTACGATGACCGTTCGCTGTACGATCAGTGCATCACACGCGGCGTGGTCGGTTCGATGCTCCCAGTCATCTACGGCAATTCCTTCCAAATCGTGCAGGCACCTGGTTACGTGGCGATTCGGTACGAGATGATCCACGAGGCGCGCGTCATCCCGATGGACGGCCGGCCGCACGTGACGCCAAAGGTACGCACTTACATGGGCGACCCGCGCGGGCACTGGGAAGGCAACACCCTGGTGGTCGAGACCACGAACTTCACCGACAGGACGGCGATCGGCGTCAACGGGAACGGGACGTTCAACAGCGAAGCGCTGCGTCTCGTCGAGCGGTTCACGCCGATGTCGGCATCGACTGTCGAGTGGCGCGTGACGGTGAACGATCCCGCGACGTGGACGCAGCCGTGGACCTTTGCCCTCACGCTGACGAAGGACGACAGCCAGGGGGTGTTCGAGTATGCGTGTCATGAGGGGAATTACGCGATGCACAACATCCTGAGCGCGGCGCGCGCGGAAGAGCGGGCGGGACGTTGACAGTGAATCGTTGGCGGATCGCGTTCGTCGTGTCGATCGCCGTCGCCGCGTGCGCGTCGCCGCTGCTGCCGGCGCGCCAGGTCGTGCACGCGCAAAGCCGGGTCGGACCATCCGACGCGGCGTGCGCGGCCCTGGTTGCCGCGATCGGCCTGCCCAATGCCACGACACGCATCCAGGAAGCGACGATGACGCCGGCCGCTGAAGCGAAGCCGGCGGGCGGTCCGTTTGGACCGCCGACGCCGGCGCTGCCCGAACATTGCCACGTGCTCGGACGGATGGCGGAGCGAGCCGGCGCCAACGGCCAGCACTACGCCATCGCCTTCCGCCTCCGCCTGCCGACGAAATGGAATGGCCGCTTCTTTTTCGAGGGCGGTGGTGGCAGCAACGGGAACCTGGGCAGCGCCCTTGGTGCGCTGCAAGGGCAGCAGCCGACCGTCGCGCTCGCGCTCGGCTACGCGGTCGTCTCGCAGGATTCCGGGCACGACAACCAGGCGAACAACGATCCGCTGCACGGCGGAACGCAGACGTTCGGCTTCGACCCGCAGGCGCGGATCGATTTCGGCTACAACTCGTACGATCAGGTCGCGACCGCTTCGAAGGCGATCATCGTGCGCTACTATGGCCGGCCGCCGGAGAAGTCGTATTTCGCGGGCTGCTCGGAAGGCGGACGCGAAGGCCTGATGCTGGCACAGCGGTACCCGGCGCAGTTCGACGGCATCCTGGCGTGCTCGCCCGGTCTCAACCTGCCGCGGGCCGCCGTGGCCGAGGCATGGGACAGCCAGGCGTTCGCGGAGGTTGCCAGAACGAGCGGTCTGCTCGATGCGAACAAGCAGCCGGCCGTGAACAAGGCGTTCACGGACGAGGATCTGCGCCTCGTGTCGCGCGCGGTGCTCGAAGCCTGCGACGCGATGGACGGAGCGGTCGACGGGATGGTCCAGGATTTCGTGGTGTGCACCACGGCAGCCGTGGCGCCGAAGCTGTCGGCGATCACTTGCGCGGGGGCGAAGAACGACACGTGTGTGTCGGCGGTGCAGGTTGCGGCCCTCAAGAAAGTCTTCGACGGCGCGCGCACCTCCAAGCGCGATGCGGCGTATGCGGCCTGGCCCTGGGATGCGGGCATCGGCGGCAAGGTTGGCGAGAGCTACAACATGGGCTGGCGGATCTGGAAGCTCGGTCCATACGGGGCGCCTGCCAATGCCGCGATCAACCTGACGCTCGGCGCAAGCGCCCTCCCGTCAATCTTCGTGACGCCGCCCGTGGCCGTCCCGATGCTCGGGGGCGGCGCGGCTGCGTACGCGCTGGCGTTCGACGTGAACCAATACCGGGCGGCACTGACCAGCAAGGGCGGCGAGTTCGATCAGTCGTCGCTCGAGTTCATGAAGGCGGATTCGGCGGATCTGGCCGCGTTCCGGAATCGCGGCGGGAAGCTGGTGATGGCGCACGGCGTGAGTGATCCCGTATTCTCGATCCTCGATACCATCGAATGGTGGAAGGCCGTCGACCGTGCGAACGGCGGGCACGCCGCCGATTTCGCACGTCTGTTCGCCGTCCCGGGCATGAACCACTGCGCGGGCGGCCCCTCCACCGATCGATTCGACGCATTCGGCGCGCTCGTCGACTGGGTCGAGAAGGGCGTCGCGCCGGACGCCATAATCGCCACCGCGCGGGCGGGCACGCCCTGGCCCGGAAGGACGCGTCCGCTCTGCGCCTACCCGGCGCAGGCGCGCTTCAAAGGCGTTGGCGAGCTCGAAACCGCGGACAGCTTCGTCTGCCAGATCCCTGTGCGTACACGATGAGCGGGCACGTGACCTGGTCCACTGACACCGACGGCGCGGCTGTCGCTGTCGCGGTGATCGACAACCCGCCGGTCAACGCCATTGGTCCCGGGGTCGTCGCCGGGCTGATGGACGCGCTCAGCCAGGTTGAACGGGATCCCGCGATTCGCGCCCTCGTGATCATGGGCGCCGGCCGCACGTTTGTCGCGGGCGCCGACATCAAGGAGCTGGAACAGGCGGCGTGGGGCGGCGGTTCCGGTCCGCCTGATATCCACGACCTGTTGGCGCGCATCGAAGACTGTCCCAGCCCGGTGGTCATGGCGCTTCACGGCACGCCGCTCGGCGGCGGCCTCGAACTGGCGATGGCCGGCCATTTCCGGGTCGCGGTGAGCGATACGAAGATGGGCCAGCCGGAAGTGAACCTGGGGATCATTCCGGGGGCCGAAGGCACCCAGCGCCTCACGCGGCTCGTGGGTGTCGAGAAAGCCATCGCGATGTGCGTGTCGGGGAAGCCGATCGGGGCGGTCGAGGCGCTGGCTGCAGGCTTGATCGACCGTGTGATCAGCGGCGATCTTCGTGCCGTGGCGATCGTGTTTGCCCGCGACGCCGCCACGCAGCGAATCGCGCTTCCAAAAACACGCGACCGGCGCGACAGGCTCGGGACACGCGAGCAGAACGCGCCCCTTGTCGACGCGGGGCGCACCCTGGCCCGGAACACGCGGCGGAACATGCTGGCGCCCCTGAAAGTGGTCGACGCGATCGAAGCGGCGGCCACGCTTCCGTTTGCGGACGGTGTCCGGCGCGAGCGCGAGCTCTTCTTCGATTGTCTTCGATCGGACCAGTGCAAGGCGCTCGTGCACGCGTTCCTGGCCGAGCGCGCCGTGGCGCGCGTGCCCGACGTGCCCAAAGACACGCCCACGTTGCCCATCAGCACGGTCGCGATCATCGGCGCCGGCACGATGGGCAGCGGAATCGCGACCGCGTGCGCCAACGCCGGCCTGCAGGTCGTGCTCGCCGACGTGGACCACGAGGCCGTGGCGCGCGGGATGGGCGCGATTCGGCGGAACCTCGACTCGGCCGTCAAGCGCGGCCGCACGTCCCCGGACGAGGCCGATCGGCGCTACGGCCTTGTCCGCCAGGGGATTGCATACGACGGCGTCGCGTCGGCGGATCTCGTGATCGAAGCGGTCTTCGAGAATCTCGCGCTCAAGAAACAGGTGTTCACGGCGATCGATGCGGTGGCGAAGCCCGGCTGCATTCTGGCGACGAATACGTCGACGCTCAGCATCGACGAAATCGCCTCGGCGACGAACCGTCCCGAGTCGGTGATCGGCATGCATTTTTTCAGCCCCGCGCACATCATGCGGCTGGTCGAGATCGTCCGCGGACGCGCGACCGCGACCACCGTGCTCGCGACGGCGCTGACGCTGGCGAAGCGGCTGGGCAAGGTCGGCGTCGCCGTTCGCAACGGGCCGGGGTTTGTCGGGAACCGGATGATGTTTCCGTACATGTACGAAGCGCAGTTCCTCGTCGAGGACGGCGCGACGCCCGAGCAGGTCGATCGCGTTCTCACCGAGTGGGGCATGGCGATGGGTATCTTCGCCGTCGACGACATGGGCGGCCTGGACGTGGCGTGGCGCGTCCGCCAGGAACTTCACCAGTTCGAGGAGCCGGGCGCGCGCAAACCGGTTGTCGCCGACACGCTCGTTCAGATGGGCCGTCTCGGGCAGAAAACGGGTCGCGGGTGGTATCGCTACGGCGAGGATCGGAAGCCGATTCCGGATCCCGACGTCGTGGCGCTCATCGAGCGCGCGTCAATGGGCGCCGGCATCGTGCGGCGGCCGATCGCAGACGAAGAGATTCGCGAGCGTGCCCTTTACGCGATGATCAACGAGGGCGCCCGGGTGCTCGACGACGGGATCGCCTCCCGCGCCGCCGACATCGACGTCATCTACCTGACGGGATACGGATTCCCTGCGTACCGCGGGGGACCGATGTGCTGCGCCGACCAGATCGGCCTGGCGACGATTCTCGACCGGATCGAGACATTCCACCGCGACCTCGGCCAGCGCTGGGCCCCGGCGCCGCTCCTGGTGCGGCTGGCGAAGGACGGTTCGACGTTCCGGGCATTCGACGCGCAACGTGGCTAAACCCGTCAGGGCCGTCAACCTGGCACCCGCCGACATCGTCGTCCGCCGCGACGGCGGGATCGTTTACATGCAGTCGCGCCGCCAGGTCGGCGCGTATCCGTCCCGGTTCACGGAGCGCCTCGAGTATTGGGCCGACCGGGCACCCGACCGCGTGTTTCTCGCGCAGCGCGATTCCACGGGCGCGTGGGCACGCCTCACGTATGGCGACGCGCTCGCGCGCGTGCGTGCGTTGTCGCAGGGGCTGCTGTCCAGGGGGCTGTCCAGCGAGCGCCCGCTGCTCATCCTGTCGGGAAACAGCATCGAGCACGGCCTGCTGGCGCTGGCCGCGATGTTCAGCGGCGTGGTGTACGCCCCGATCGCGCCCGCCTATTCGCTCCAGGCGAAGGACTACAGCACGCTCCGCCAGATCGTCGACCGTATCCGGCCCGGCCTGGTGTTCGCGGCCGAGGGCGCGGCGTTCGAGCCTGCGCTCAGCCGCGTACTTCCCCCGGACGTCGAGCTCGTCGTGTCGTCGTTCAAGCCGAGCGTGCCGGCGGCGTTGCGGGCAACGCCGTTTGCCGAGCTCGAGGTCACGCGCGCGACCTCGGCCGTGGACAAAGCCAACGCGCATGTTGGTCCTGACACGATCCTGAAGATTCTGTTCACGTCCGGATCGACGGGCCGTCCGAAGGGCGTCATCAACACGCACCGGATGTGCTGCGTGAATCAGGAAATGATGCGGATGGTCATGCCGTTCCTGACGGAGGAGCCGCCGGTGCTGTGCGACTGGCTGCCCTGGAACCATACCGCCGGCGGCAATCACAACTTCGGCCTCGTGTTGTTCAACGGCGGCACGATGTACATCGACGAGGGACGTCCGATCCCTTCCGGCATCGAGACGACGGTGCGGAACCTCCGGGAGATCGCCGCGACTGCTCACTTTGCGGTGCCCCGGAGCTACGAGTCGCTGATGCCGTACCTGCGCGCGGACGCGGCGCTGCGCGAGCGCTTTTTCAGCCGGCTGAAGTTGCTCTTCTACGCCGCCGCCGGCCTCAGCCAGCGTTTCTTCGACGAGCTCAGCCAGATGGCCCTCGAGTCGTGCGGCGAAGATGTTCTGTGGATGACCGGGTTCGGCAGCACGGAAACCGCGCCGTTCGCGCTGAGTACGGGGCCGGAAGGCGCACGGTCCGGCGTCCTCGGCCTGCCGGCGCCGGGCATGGAGCTGAAACTTGCGCCGGTCGGGACGAAGATCGAAGCGCGCGTGCGCGGCCCGAACATCACGCCCGGATACTTTCACGACGAGGCGCTCACGGCGGCGGCATTCGACGAGGAGGGATTTTATCGCCTCGGCGACGCGATGCGTTTCCTTGATCCCGACGATCCGGCAAAGGGCCTGATCTTCGACGGCCGGCTCGCTGAAGACTTCAAGCTGTCGAGCGGGACGTGGGTGAGCGTCGGACCGCTTCGCGCGCGCTTTCTCGCGCGCGCCGCCGGGTTCGCACAGGACGTCGTGATTGCCGCGCCGGACCGCGATTTTGTCGGAGCGTTGATCGTGCCGAACCTGTTGGCCTGCGCCGCGCTGTGCCCCGATCTCGGTGTCGCTCCGGCGGGTACGATCATGAATGATACGCGCGTCCGCGCGCGATTCCAGGCGATCCTCGACGAGCTCGCGCGCGATGGCACCGGCAGCTCGACATTCGTCGCGCGGGCGATTCTCCTGGACCAGCCCCCGTCCATCGACGCGCGCGAGATCACCGACAAGGGGTCGCTGAATCAGAAGGCGGTACTGAAGTACCGCCAGGCGCTCGTCGACGAGCTGTACGATCCCGTTCCTTCACCGCGGGTGATCTCGCCAACCCGATTGACGAATTGACCACATGACGAACCTCCGAATTGACGCGGACAGCCTGGCCGCGATTGA
>Ga0136846_1236317_pt1 | contig 19584 bp, 16 predicted proteins | sample HopSoiMetagenom2_FD_96841 | JGI IMG/M metagenome (GOLD analysis project Ga0136846, IMG submission 96841) | Grasslands soil microbial communities from Hopland, California, USA - 2 Assembly 2016 (version 4) | ecosystem: Environmental > Terrestrial > Soil > Grasslands | place: USA: Hopland...
GCCTCGCCCAATTATCGGCATGGTCAATTCCAAAATCGCAGTCATACTCCTGCCCTGACTGAGGGCGTTAGTTATTATAGTGTATTCAAAGAATTCTTTTTTAGAGATAAGAAAAAAGCCAAACCTCATGCTGTTGTTCCGACAAAGAAAACAGACCTGCTAAATCTTGATCCATCCAGGGATGTATTCGTTTGGTTTGGTCATTCTTCCTATTTCATGCAATTGGATGGAAAAAGGATTTTAGTTGATCCGGTAATGAGTGGTTCAGCTTCACCGCTTGCCTTTACTACAAGGGCCTTTAAAGGAACTGATCCCTACACCACGGATGATATTCCCGTTATCGACTATTTATTTATTTCTCACGATCATTGGGATCACCTGGATTATACAACACTTAAAAAGCTTAAACCTAAAATCAAAAGGATTATCTGTGGACTGGGGGTGGGCATGCATCTGCGCTACTGGGGGTTTCATGAAAATATTATCATTGAAAAAGACTGGAATGAGACTGTTTTGCTGGAACAGGGTTATGTAGTCCACACTGTCACAGCTCGCCATTTTTCAGGTAGAACATTTAAGCGGAATCCGTCTTTGTGGCAATCATTTGTGCTTCAAACCCCACACTACAGGATATTCATTGGTGGTGATAGTGGTTATGATACACATTTTGCAGAAGCTGGTAAATTATTTGGACCCTTTGATCTCGCAATTCTGGAAAATGGACAGTATGATAAAAGCTGGAAATATATTCATATGACGCCCGCTGAAGTTCTGCAGGCTGCAAAGGAGCTCAAAGCAAAGCGCCTGATCCCTGTTCACTCTGCCAAATTCCTGTTGGGTAATCACGACTGGGATGAGCCGCTTAAAACCATTACAGAGCTCCATACAGATAATAGCATCCTGCTATTGACTCCCATGATCGGGGAAGAGGTTGACCTTAAAACAGACCGGTATTCTTTCACTCAATGGTGGCAGGGACTATAGATTTGAAGGAGATTTTCCAAATTTTCCAGCAGTTTTGTTACCCTTCTGGCAGATGCAGGATGAAGCTGTGTTGGATGCGACCAATTGCTGTATTAATTATCTGCGTCAGTAATAACGGGTCGTTTGTCTGCAGGGTCACGTTGATCATATTTGATCTGGAATTTGGATAAATTGGGTTTGTACACCCGTTTACGTTGAAGTTCATAATTGTAAATAGTTTGCCCCAATTCATACATGAAAGGATATCCTATACTGTCATAATCATAGCGATTGTCATTAAGTATACCATCGCTGTTCACATAAACAGTAGCGCTTAACATGAATTCCACTTTGTTCTTAAAATCAGCTACATAAGAAATATCAGTCATGAATCCATATGCCCAGCCCACCTTATTAAATACTCTTATATTGGGCGGCAGGTGAAGATTATTTCCGCGGAAATAGAACTTAACATAGCTGTCATAATATTTGGCTGTATCATATTTGGGATAACTGGTCTCAGAGGGAAATTGAGACAGGAACCGGTATAAAAATGAATAATCTTCTGATGTAAGCCGGAAGCGTTGCCGGAATGGTACAGATGTCGGGAACAAGGCAGATTGCAATAACTGCTGCAGATCTCTTAATGGAACATTATTTACCCTGGTAAAATCAATGGGCTCATTTACCAGCTTATCATTACTGTCCCAATAACCCTTACCTATTTTGATTTCTTTTGGAAAATAAAAGGAGTCTGTATTATATGCCGGTGGCTGCCGGTATATCAATGACCCATCTTCCTTTATGAATCGAATTGCATTGGTATGGCGGTTCTGTTCAGAGGTAAAGCCTTTGAACATGCGAGTGATGCGTATATCCGGATATCCCTTTTTGTGCAATTCCCTGTTGATCCTTTGCTGGCCCAGAAACTGGTACATCCTGTTATAAGCATCATTATCACTGATAAGGAAAACCTTGCGGATATATTGAGCTATGGAAGGAAGATTATTACGGGCCGAACTGTCTGTTAATTGAGCATCCTCGCGATCATAGCTGCTATCGATCTGGAGGGAAGTGTATTTATTCACTCCCTTAATATGCATGTCATTCAGTTTCTCCAATGAGAGAAGAGAAAGTGGAAGCTTTACCGTGGAAGCAGGATTAAAATAAAGCTCCGGATCAAGATTAAAATAATAATTTTTAAAGCTGGGATAATTGTTACCATCCCTGTTGATCTGGGTATAGATGATCTGAAGGCGGTAATTCTGCGGATCTTTTATTACCTGTTGGAAAACAGGGTTAGTATTTTTTTCAAGTAATTCTTTTAAAAACGTGCTTGTAACGGGTTGTGCTGCTAAGGAACCAAAAAAACATAATAGAAAAGCTGAAATTAAATACCGCATGTAATTCATTATTTGACCAGGTTATCTGAGAAGAATTGCACCTCTTATTTTACATCCTTTCTGCAACTCTATTTATATGATCTTCCTCGCATATTTCAATTATATGCTTCCCTTATACTTATTCCAATAAGGAGGATGGAAGTATTCTGCATTTAAAGTTAAATCATGGTTTGAAAAGTTAATGGCAAAAAAAACAGGCTTCCCTAAGAAAGCCTGTAATAATAAGGAAGAAAAACTCTTATGAAAGATGTTTTGAGAGATGTTTTGCCATATCAAACATTGATACCTGGCTTTTACCTCCGAATACTGGTTTCAATTTATCATCAGCGTTGATCATTCTTCTGTTCTTGGAGTCCTGAAGTTTGTTGGCCTTGATATAAACCCAGATCTTCTTTACAGCTTCAGTACGGGGAATTGCTTTGCTTCCCACTACTGCTGATAATGCAGAACTTGGAGTTAATGCTTTCATGAAAGCTGCATTAGGCTTGCGGGCTGATTTCTTTTTGGCCGCTTTCTTTTTAGGAGCTGCTTTTTTAGCTGCCTTCTTTACTGGTTTTTTAGCCGCTTTCTTCGCAGGCTTTTTTGCTTTTTTTGTTGCCATCGTTTTGAATTTTAATGGGTATTAGTATTTGTTATTCGTCCATCCTCCTGTAAAAGTATGGATTTACACGTTCCATCGTGTCAATCTTACTATACTGTGAAAAAGTCTTTTTCATTGGGAAAATGGGCAATATAACTGTTTAACCCGGCAGCGAAGGTACAGTTAAATAATACCCAAATCATTTTTTAGGGAAGTTTCTCCAATGAAAAACCAGTTTTTTCATTGGGAAAAAGCATTGAAAGGGGGCTTTTTTCATTGAGAGATGATGCCTGGATAGGTGCTGATTTCCTCAATTAGCTCAGTTTTTTCATTGGGAATACCCATTGAAAGGAGCCTTTTTTATTGGGAGATAATGCCTGGATAGATGCTGGTTTCCTGAATTAACTCATTTTTTTCCTATGGGAAACCCTGGGAGCTGGGTCAATGATCAGGAATTCGGGGGGATCAGGGAACTGCTGAATGAGGTCTTTGTATTTTAATTTTAGATTCCTTTTGAAGGTTCCCACATACCCGGGTTTGGGTATATCGGCATCATTGAGCTTGATCGCTTCTATCAGGTCGTTTCCTATGTACATCATTAGTTGCATAGTGGCTGGATACACTACAAATCAACTCCAATTTTCAAAAAGTTACAATCCCAGAAGTACTCAATTTTACTGGTAAGTTTACCAGTCCTGCTATTGTGGCAACTCCGTTTCTTAAGCCATCCTTCCTAATTTTGCCCAATGTTTTCGGATAAGATATATGGTTTTTACGGTTCGCTCAGGCCGCCAAAGGGTCTTCCCAAAGGGGTGGATGCCTTGTTTCCACAGGGAGATCCAGACATTATGCAGCTTGTGAAAGCCTTTCTGGATAAGTTTTACTCGGACAATAGACCTCGTACACTTATCCTTGGTATCAATCCAGGCCGCTTCGGTGCAGGCACTACCGGGATCAATTTCACTGCCTCCAGGCAATTGACGCAATTCTGCGGTATCGATAATCACCTTAAGCAACAGAGTGAACTCTCAGCCGAATTCATATATGAAGTGATACTCCATTACGGAAGCGTCCCAGGTTTTTATAGTGATTTCTTCCTTTCATCGGTCTGCCCGCTGGGCTTTGTAAAGGATGGAAAAAATATGAACTATTATGACGACAGGCGATTACAGGATGCCGTTACACCTTTTATCGTGGATTGCATCAATCAACAGTGCCAATGGAATTTTAACAGGGAATGCTGTATTTGCATAGGGGGTGAGAAGAACTTCAAATATCTCTCTTCCCTGAATGATATACATGGCTGGTTTAAAACCATTCATGCCCTGCCGCATCCCAGGTTTATACAACAATACCGCAGGAAGCATAAGGCCGATTATATCAGGGAATATCTGGCAGTCCTGAAAGCTGCAAATGGAAAGAAATGAGTTTATTCTTCTTCTGCTGGAATGATCACTGTAAGCTTGCATCCCTGACCTTTGGCCGAAGTAATATCCACTGAACCATTATAGAAATTCACTCTTTCCCGAATATTCCCAAGTCCAATGCCCTGGTAAGTCTGCTGGGGATTGAAACCATTCCCATCATCGGTAATAACCAGTTTAACCTGTTCATCACGGGTATACAGGGAGATAGATGTATTTTTTGCATGGCTATGCTTTAGTATATTCTTTAGCTGTTCCTGGGCTATACGGAACAGGGCTACCTTTTTCCCATTACTGAGCTGCTCACTTTCATCGTCATGTTCAAATCTCACTGACATGGCACCCACCATTTCAATGTCTTCTGCGAGGCCCCTGATGCTCTGCACCAGACCGTGCTCTTTCAATGAAGGGGCTACCAGTTCCTTGGAAAGCTTTCTTATTTCGTCAATGGTAAGCTGTATATAATCGATGCTTTTCTGCTTTACCTGCCGTTGCTCTTTACCAACGGGAGTAAGGAAGTCAACAAACAATTTAGTTGCAGATAATAACTGGTTCACATTATCATGTAACTCATGGCCAATACGGGTACGCTCATTTTCCTGCGCCTTTACCATGATCTCGGAAATCTCTTTCTGGCGTTTGACCTTTTCCTTGGCCAGTTTATCTTCCAGTGCTTTTAGATTGGAAACATCATTCAGTGACCCAATCATTTTTATTGGCAGACCATTTTCATATACCACAAATCCTTTATGCTGGATATGCTTATAATGGTTATCGGCGCATTTGAAACGGTATTCATCGTCCCAGGATTGCTCATGCGCTTCAATGGCCTGTTTCACTTTATCTGCAATACGATTCCGATCTTCAGGATGGATCTGTCGCAACCACCAGGAAAGTCCCCTGGCAGTATTGGGCTTATATCCGAAGAGTTCTGGCAAGGTATCATTGTGGACCATTTGCCCATTCTGCATATCCCATTCCCAAATTGCATCTGAAGTTGCCCGGTTCAGCGTAAGCAGTCTTTCCTGGGCCAGGTGATATTTCTTTTCCAGTTCATTTGTGTCGGGTAACCGTATCGCATGGCCAGCAACCAGTTTTTTTCCATTAAAGGAGCCCAATGAAAACAGGTTCATAAAACAGATCAGGTTATTGCCGTCTGCCAGCCGTATTCTCTGGGTTGACTCAACAGGTCTTCCTGTAGTGAGGACACGGTTATGCAGTTCATATAAAGAATGGGTAACCGTAATGGGAATTGTATCCATTACATTCCGGTTAATGCACTCTTTTTCTTCTATATCAAAGTATTTGTAAAATGCCTTGCTGGCAAAAAGAAGGGTTCCTTCATTATCCAGTATCCAGGCAAGCTGGCTGGTTTGCTGAAGGAAATTATAAAACAGATTGTCTTCCCATCCTGTTCCAGGGTTGGTAACAGAAGAGGAAGTAATACCGTCGTCCTTTACAACTGAAAGGGGCATAGCAGTTGAGAGGTCCGAGGCATGGTTGAGATTTTTGGTCGCTGCCCATTCTCGCATCGGGATAAGGTTTAATTAGCTGTAATCGAGTCTTGCTGTCAGCAACTATTCATCTCTGATAAGATTGCCGGCATCATTTCAAAATCATTACTCTTATCTAAAAAATAATAGGCCCCCAGTTCTTTACTTTGGCGACGATAAAAATCATCGCTGCTGTTGCTGACCATAATAACTTCGGTCCTTACAGGGGATTCCTTTATTTGTTTTAGCAGGTTTAGTCCATTGCCATCGGGCAGGTGAATATCCAGTAATACCAGGTCATGTTCAGCAGCGCCGATCTGGGAATAAGCCTCTTTGTAGTTCTTTGCAGTATTGATCTGGCCAATGCCTTCCAGGTCAGTCAGCATTGCTGTCATCCGGTCTATGTAGAACCGGTTGTCATCAACGATCAATACGGATAATTTTCTGTAATTCATCATGGGTTGGTATAGTTATACAAAGTAACCCCTTGAACGGGGCCCAAAAAATAGAGCAGTTTATTATTTCAGCGTGCTAAATCGTACGTACACTGTGTAGCAGAATGACTACAGGAACATTAAGCGTTGATTATGAATAGTGTGCGGAAAGAGTGGCGTTCACGCCATTACTTTTTTTTTTCAATGATCTCCTGGATCGCATTAACAAGACCATTGGGAAGGGTGCTTTTATTGATAAAGCCTTCCGCCCCAGCCTTGGTCGCTCGCTGGGCATATTGTTCAGCAGGATGAGTGCTAAGTATAAGCACCGGGGTGTTTGGAGTTTTCTGTTTGATCTTTTCCAATGCATAGAATCCACCGCCTCCTGGCATCACCAGATCGGAAACTATAATATCCCAGTCCTGGGACAGTGCAAGATCTATGAGTGTGGCGGTATCAATAGCTTCTTCCACCTGTACAGAAGTGAATTCTTCAAGTAATAGTTGCCTTATTCCCTGGCGTACTATATCGTGGTCGTCTGCTATTAAGATCCTGAGCATGATTGATGGTGTTCTACAGGTTGGTTGACGGGTTAGTGTATTGCAATGTAAGTCTTTAGTCCTGTACCCTTTGTAGCAATATCTTGGTAAACCTTGTAGAGTTCATACTACAAAAATCTTGATGTAGGTCAAGAATTGTGTACATGGAACATACTTCTATCAGGGCTTCGGGTAGGGGTAACTTATTAGTAGATATCAGGGACTTCAGATCAGTTTTTTCTCCAATGCATACCTTGTAAGACCTGCATTGGATTGTATTCCCATTTTTTCCATGATCCTTGACCGGTACGTACTTACCGTAGTAGCGCTCAATGAAAGCTGAGCCGCAATTTCAGAAACTGATTTTCCGGAGGCAAGTAATTTGAACACATCAAATTCTCTGTCGGATAGGGTTTCATGTGATTGAACACTAGTATCCTGGCCAAGCGTGGAAGCCAGTTTTTCTGCTATGGATGGAGTTATGAATTTTTTACCTAACTGTAATGTCTGAATTGCCTTAATGATATCATCGTGAACATGATCTTTCCCAAGATAACCGGATGCGCCTGCTTTTAATACCCGCAGGGCATACTGGTCTTCAGGATACATACTCATGATAAGAACCGGAAGGTTTGGAGCTGCATGTTTTATCTGGTTCAATGCATCCAGGCCACTGCGTCCCGGCATGTTCATGTCGCATATAACAATATTCCATTCGTTCTCGATAACCTGGCTCAACAGTGCTTCCGCATCAGCTGCTTCACCAATAACTGCAGATGGATATTCTTCAAGTATCACCTGTTTTAATCCTTTACGAACTATGGCATGATCATCTGCAATCAGGATCTTTAACATAATTAAGATAAGGTTTTAGAGTTTACTAATCAGCTATGGGCACAGGTACCTTTATTTCAACAACTGTACCCTCCCCTGGTTTACTTGAAATCTGGTATTCGCCTCCCATCATTTCAGTTCTTTCTTTCATTCCAAGGAGGCCTAATGTTTTTCTGGTAGTTCGGGAAGTATCAAAACCTTTCCCGTTATCTGTAATCTTTAATATAATGTGCCCGTTATTCTTTTCGAGGCCAACATTCACTTTTTGAGCCTGAGAATGCCTTGCAACATTGGTAAGTGATTCCTGAAGGATACGGAAAAGACCAATCTTCATGGAATCATCAATAGAAACCTCCGTTACAGAAGTATTGAACTCTTTAGCAATACCAGATCGTTTTTCAAATTCCTCTAAATGCCATTCCATGGCAGCTACCAGGCCAAGGTCATCCAGCAGGGTTGGTCTTAACTCAGAGGCAATACGTCTCACTGTTTTTACAGTAGTGTCCAGCATTTCCAATAATTCGGTGAATTTCTCCTTAATAGCTGGCTCAGTAGTAGTTACTCGTTTTTTGAGCCAGGAAACATCCATTTTCAAAACGGTCAGCAACTGCCCGAGTTCATCATGAATTTCGCGGGCCATATGAGCTCTTTCCTGCTCTCTGATATTTTGAAGGTGTTCGGTGAGTTCACGGATAGCAGTGAATGATTCTTTCAGCTTTTCATCCGCTATGTATTTTTCTGTTACATCGTTGGCCAGTACAAGCCGGGTTGCCTTGCCATCATTTATGAAATCGTGAGTAACGATATCAACGTACATCGAAGTTCCGTTTTTCTTTTTATGTTTCCATATTCCTGCATAATGAACCCCTCGAATATTCGTGTTTAACGCTGAATTGAACCTTGCTGCCTCTTCCTGAGGGCGCAGATCAAGTATGCTTAATGCCAGGAATTCTTCCCGGGAATACCCGTACTGTGCAAGAGTGGCATGGTTAACATCGGTGAAATGATATTCGGGAAGATTAAGCATCCACATGGGCAGCGGATTGTTTGCAAAGAGCAGTTTGTATTTATCTGCTGACATCCTCAACTGATCCTCTGCTATTTTGCGGTCGGTTACATCATGAAGTACCAGCACTACCTCGGATATTTCTTCATTCTGACCCTTTAATGGATAAAGGGTCATTACCATCCATCGCTTTTTTCCCTTTTGCCCTATCATTGCCGGATCATACTCATACGGTTCTGAAATAGCCACCTCCCCGGCATAAGCTGCCTCAACATACACTGATAGACCAGAAGCGATCATTTGTGGATCCTTCCGGATATTATAACCTTTTACATTTTCTCTCTTGTCTTCCCACATGATCTCCCAGGCCTCATTGGTTTGAACATATTCCCCCTCTTTATTATAGATCACAACAGGATAAGGGAATTGCTCAATGATGGAACGGAAGCGATATTCACTGAAAGTAAGCTGGTGTTCTGCCTCTTTTCGCTTGGCAATATCAATGCCTGTACCCAGTAAACAGGGGCCGCCCTTGTATTGTATCAATACAGCCCTGAAATAATAAGGGATCTTTTCTCCTTTTTTAGTAAGGAAATTGGCCTCTGCATCATTCACCCCCTGTTCAAATACGCCCATGATCCTTTCAGTGATATATTCCTTTTCATCATCAGCAAAGAACTGTGTGGGATGCATTACCGCTATTTCTTCACTTGTATACCCTGTTACTTCTTCGAATGTTTTATTCCAACGGATGAATTTGCCATTTGCATCATAGAAATAAAATACGCCGGGAAGACTATCGATCAACTTATCGGCCAGAACCCTTGCTTCATTGATTTCCCTGGTTTGCTCCTTTACCTGCTCTGAAAGACTTTCATTGAAGGTCTTCAATTTATTCTCCAGGAATTTTTTCTCGGTTATATCGCGTATAAAACCTATAAAGAACTGCTCTTCGCCAATTGTCATTGGCGAAATACTAAGTGATACATCGATCTCTGTATTGTCTTTTTTAACAGCAAACAGCTCAATGGTTTTGCCAAGAATACTGCTTTCGCCCGTTTCAATATAACGACGCAATCCTTTTTGATGCGACTCGCGGAATTGCGGAGGTATGATTGTTTCGGATAAAAGTTTATTGATTACTTCAGCCTTATTCCAACCAAACAGATTTTCTGCCTGTGGATTCCATTTGGTGATCCTTCCTTCTTTATCGATCACAACTACCACATCAGGAGCATTTTCAAAAATGGCGGTTATCTGAACTTCTGTATCATGAAGTGCCTGCTCCGCCTGCGCTTTTTGCATGTCCCGCCTGTTCAACAATGAGGCATTGTACCAGACAATGGCAGCAAAAATTATGATGATAAATATGATCAGAATGGCCACTCCAAATTCATTGCTGTAAATACCAGAGCGGAAACCTTCCATGCGTAAATAGCCGAGTATGGATGGCACTACAAAAACAGTCGGAATCAGCAGTCTTGCCATAACACTGCCGCTGTACCTGCTTGTAAAAGCCTTCATGATTCCCCTCTCCGGCTGAACAAAGAGCAGGGCAATCGAGAACAAAAAGAAACAGATGGCAGTATGAACAGCCATTGGGATGTAAACAAGGATACCATAGAAAGTCCTTTCATGATAGATATAACCCAGAATGGACAGCCATCCTATCAATGCTACTGCCAGGGTTAACAGCTGAGAGGGTAAGGTCTTGAACCGATGTTCAAACCGGTTAAGAGAAATGAGGCCAATGGAAGAAACAAAAAAACAGGCCGCTGTATTTGGAGCCATCCTGTTGGAAGCATTACCGATTAGATCATGATCCAGTGCTTCAGTAAATAGTATCCTGTCAATACCGATATTCCAGGCAAATAACAGGTCAAGGATTTTTATCGTAGCAATAGAAAGTACAAGCAAACTGAGAATAACCGGAAGAATGGATCTGTTTCTGGAAAGAGAAGAGGAATTAAAGAGAAAATATGCTGAACCTAATAGTATAAAACATACAGAAGTGACAGGGTTCATGGATACAAGGCCAGGGAATGGGCGTCTCAGCACAGGTATATGGAGGAGCCACCCGGCGAAAACAAGCAAGGCAATCCCCATTACTGCGGTTACCATAAGTTTGGACCAGCGTTGTAATCTTCCCTGTAGTACTACATCAGGTGCTGAATACATACAACAGATTTAATGTTACTAATCAAAACCTGTTGGATTTTTTAAATACATCGTGGAAATGACAGTAAGGTACTTCCAATTTGTTGTAATAGAGTACAACCCGATCCTATCCTGTAATTAAAACACCCCCAACTTTTGAGCTATGTCTGGACGACATGATGAAAATAGATACTTTTTTAACCCGCACGCCATTTTAATTCAGACAAATCCCTGCAAATTAGGTAGATACTCTTACCCATTTCGTTTTTTATGAGCGAAATCAATGCCAACACGTTATGTCTAAACTTACTAATCAATAATATCATAAGGCAATACCTTTGGCAGGGTATTTAATTTGTCCACTACCTGACATATCATATTAAATATCTTTTATCAACCCAATTGGTATACATATTTTTGCTTCCTCTTTTCAACCAACGCATATGAAAATCTTTTAAGGTTCATCGCCTCCATTGTAAGATAGAACCTGAATTATTCGGACTTCATCGAAGGGTAACAGATAGTTGCTCTATTCTTAATTAATTTCAAATTTCAATATTTTTCAAACATGTCGCAGACTGTTCAAACCAGCAGCAAACTGTCCCATTATTTTAAATTGATCAAACAATCACTGGGTGGTGTAGAGTACGATTATACCCAGGGTAACATAAAAAAGGCGATCATATTACTGGCAATTCCAATGATCCTTGAACTAAGCCTGGAATCGGTATTTGCCGTTGTAGATATATTTTTTGTAGGAAAACTTGGCAAGAATGCAATTGCGACAGTGGGGCTAACCGAACTATCGATTACAATAGTCTATTCCGTTGCCATGGGCTTAAGTACTGCAGCTACAGCGGTTGTAGCACGCCGTATTGGTGAAAAAAATCCGGATGGAGCCGCGCATGCAGGGATGCAATCATTGCTTATTGCAATGATAATAACTGTAATTGTAAGTCTATTAGGTATTGTTTTCGCTCCGGACATACTTAAACTTATGGGAGCACAACCTGAAGTTGTAAAAGAAGGTGCCAGTTTTACACGCATCATGCTCGGTGGTAGTATAGTAATTATTATGCTTTTCCTGATCAATGGTATATTCCGGGGAGCAGGTGATGCCTCTATGGCAATGAGGAGTTTGTGGATCGCCAGTATATTGAATATAATCCTATGCCCCACTCTAATAAATGGTTATGGGCCTTTCCCCGAATTAGGTTTGACTGGGGCTGCCATTGCAACAACAATCGGTCGTGGTACAGCTGTGTTATATCAATGCTACTACCTGTTTAAAGGCAAAGGAATAATTAAAATAAAAGCCGTGCATTTTAAATGGGATTTGCCAGTAATAAAAAACCTTGTTCACGTTGCTTCACCGGCAACGCTTCAGTTTATTATTCAATCAGGGGGATGGATCGCCATGGGTATAATTGTAGCAAAAACAGGCGGCACAGATGCTTCAGCAGGGTATCAGGTAGCCATTCGAAATGTGGTATTTTTTATTTTGCCTGCCTGGGGATTGAGTAATGCTGCGGCTACGTTGGTGGGTCAGAATCTAGGAGCCAAACAACCAGATCGTGCAGAGAAAAGTGTATTACTCGCTACGAGATTCAACGCTATTTTCATGGCTTCTGTAATGTTCCTTTTTCTATTATTAGCATCCCCTATAATTAATTTATTTACAAAAGAGGAAGCGGTACGTCATTATGGTGCATTGGCCTTACAGATTATAGGAAGTGGATACATTTTTTATGGAGTTGGAATGGTAATGATACAGGCATTGAATGGAGCTGGTGATACAAAAACGCCTACCTGGCTTAATTTTTTTGGCTTCTGGTTATTTCAGATTCCTTTAGGGCTTTTATTGGCTAAAGGCTTTGATCTTGGACCTGTTGGGGCGTTTTGGGCTGTTCCTATTGCTGAAACAGCAATCGCGATTGCAGCATACATTCTATTCAAAAAAGGCAGATGGAAAGAGGTTAAGGTTTAAGCCACTCTCTAACTGATCTTAATGCTATATAAGGCATTATCCTTACCCGCGGATAATGCCTTTTTCTTTGAATATGCCTGCCTATAGTAGATTTCCATGAGATAAAAATTTCAATGCCTAGTAAATATTCGAAATGTGTGAAAAACAATGGATTATTTGCTTGTATTCGCAATTCTGGGGTACTATTTTTGAGCCTGTAGACGTTAATAATCTGTAAAATCCGTATCTGCCTGAAACGACTATCTCCGATATCGATCTATTGCTTATTTTTTGCCCTGACAAGCATCGCCTGGTTACCGGCAAACACCCCTGAGGACCCGGGTGCAAAAAAATTACGTGTAAATTCAGTTATTTCCAATGTCAATGCTTTACGGCAGGAAGCTGAGATAATGTATGATAATATTTGCCTGGAAGGAACAGGTCTTTCCGAAGATGCTTTTATATATGCTTATAAAGGGTACCAGTGTTTATTGAAAAAGAAGGTTATTAAAGAATCCGGCTATCTGGCCATTTGCGATTTCAGCCAGTCATCTGCAAAAAAGCGTTTCTATATTATAGATTTATGTAACGCTCAATTATTGATGAACACCTATGTTGCCCATGGCCGCAACTCAGGCGGTGAGTATGCTACCCGCTTTTCCAATAAACCATCTTCACTACAAAGCTCATTAGGTTTCTTTGTTACCCAGAATACTTATTATGGTGAACATGGATTGTCTTTACGAATAGCAGGACTGGAAGCCGGTTTTAATGATAAAGCCCTGCGTCGCGGTATTGTTGTACATGGTGCTGATTATATTGAAGAGAAATGGCTGGATAATAGTAAGAGCATGGGTCGCAGTTTTGGCTGTCCTGCCATACCTGAGGATGAATGTAAAGAGATCATTGATACATTAAAAGAAGGCAGCTGCCTGTTTATTTATCACCCTTCTAAAAATTACCTGAAAAACTCCAAGATATTAAACTACTGAATGGACACTACTACAAGGATGGATGAACACAAAGGCCCAACATAATATCCTATGATTGGGCTCTTTTTTTGTCCTGTTGTTAACCAATGCTTTCCATGATGGCTTTCCATCCCATCCAGGCCATAACAAAAACCACTATCCAACCTGCCAGTTGCATCCATACCGGATGCTGATATCCCTTCATGATCCGTTTCCGGGTGGCCGCCAATAATATAATGGCAAGCGCAACAGGCAATATCAATCCATTCACTGCTCCTGCCAGTACCAATAGATCCCTGGGTCTTCCTATTATCACAAATACGCAGGTGGTGAGGATTATGAATGCAGAGATCAGGTGCCGTTCATATTTTACCAGGGAAGGGTGAAAGGTTTTAATAAATGAAACTGACGTGTAAGACGCGCCAATAACTGATGAAATAGCTGCGCTCCAGAGTACAACTCCAAATATGCGTAAACCAATATCACCAGCGGCAAATGAAAAAACACCAGCTGCAGGATTTTCTCCAGGCAATACAGCTCCCTTTAACAACGCTCCCACTACAGCCAGGAATAAGACAAAGCGCATAATGGTTGAAATGATAATCCCACTCAGTGCGCTTTTTGTAACCGCTGCCTGTTTTTGTTTTCCCTTTATTCCGGCATCAATTAATCTGTGTGCTCCTGAAAACGTCAGATAACCGCCAACTGTTCCACCAACAATAGTAACAATGGCAACCAGGCTGATCTTTCCGGGAATAATAGTATGATGGATTGCCTGCATAACAGGCGGATGTGCGCTAAAAGCAATGAACAGGGTAAGCAGTATCTTGATTATGCCGAGAGTTTTGGTAAATCCATCCAGCATACTGCCTATCTCCCGGATCCAGAATAGACAAAGTGCTATAACTCCGCTGATAATTGCTCCCTGCTGGAATGTGAGACCAGTGAGTACGTTAACACCAAGGCCACAACCTGCTATGTTTCCAATATTAAATGCAAACCCTCCAAACACCACTAAGGCAGCAAGGAAAAAACCAAGCCCTGGAAGTAATTGGTTGGCGAGATCCTGTGCGCGTAATTCAGTTATCGTCAGAATTCGCCAGGTATTTAATTGTGCTCCTATGTCTATCAAAACAGATACAAGGATCACAAACCCGAAACTTGTCAGCAGGTCCTGAGTAAAAACCGTTGTTTGAGTAAGAAAGCCGGGCCCAATGGATGAATTAGCCATTAAAAAAGCAGCGCCTATTCCCGCACCACCTAACCACTTAAAAGGCTTTGATAACAACCTGGTTTTGTTTCAATGTTTCGAAAATCGATTTGGCAAAAACTGCGGCATGTTCATTATCACCATGAATACAGATAGTTTCAGCTTTAACTGGAATTTCCTTTCCTGACTGGGTTATAATAGTTTTTTTATTAACTATTTGCAAAACCTGTTCTATCAGTTTTACAGAGTCTTCTATGACTGCTCCTTTTTGTGATCTCGGAACCAGGCTTCCATCATCAAGATAGACCCTGTCAGCAAATACTTCATTAGCTGCTTTTAATCCTGCTGCTTCCGCTTCATTTATTGAAAGACTGTTGCTCAGTCCGTAAATAATCAGCTTATGATCAAAATCCCTGACTGCCTCTGCAATGGCTTTTGCAATTCCTGCATCATTCGCAGCCATATTGTACAAAGCTCCATGGGGTTTCACATGATGCAGTTTCACATCAAATGAATCGGCAATTTCCCTGATAATGATCAATTGCTGAATTACCAGTTCATATATGGCAGGTACTGGCAATACCATTTCACTTCTCCCAAAATTTGCCTTATCCAAAAAGGATACATGTGCTCCTGCTGCTACATTATTTTCCTTTGCCAGCCTGATGGTATCCCACAATGTTCTTTCATCGCCTGCATGATATCCGCAGGCAATATTCGCAGAACTGATAAAAGGCATAATAGTAGCGTCATTGGATATGCCTTCTCCCATATCGCAATTGATATCTATTTCCAGGCGGGGAATCATAAGTATTATTTAATTTATCCATGATCAACCCGATAGCTATCGGGTCATAATGCCTATTCCTTCCAGCTTAAACTTACAGGCATACTCCAGTTGCAGTACATGTTGCTGCTGTTTTGCCATCAATGTTTCTGCCATAGCATGATCACATAGCCTGAACTGGATCCGTTCTCCCGGATTTAATTGGGCTAAACGGGGATGATGTGCAGAGATCACATGTGCCACCCTGGGATAACCGCCTGTTGTCTGATGGTCTGCCATCAATACAATCAATTGCCCATCGGGTAATAATTGCACTGTACCAAATGAAACGGCAGAAGAAATCAGTTCCTCCTTTGAGGTAAGAGACAGCAGTTGCCCGCTCAACCTGTACCCCATTCTATCAGAATTACTGGTGATCATAAAAGATGCCTGCTCAAGGCTTTCCTTTGATGGAGCTGTTAGCTGTTCCCATTCATTGCCGGGAAGAGCTAACAATTCTGTTAAATGCGTGTCTTCCCAGCCTATATCCGCTTTCCAGGGCAATACCTGGTATTCTTTTTTACCGAGAATGGAGGTCAATACCTCATCAGAGTGTATTTTTATTTCATCGTCTTTTTGCAATACTCTTCCTTTATAACCACCTGCCATTGCTTTCAGGTTAGTACTATAACTGCAAAACCATTTTGGCAAATCAAACCCTCCCCGTATTGATAAATAAGCTCGTGCACCTGCTCGCAAACGATAAAATTGTAGTATGCTGAATTTGCTTACAAGGATTGGCCGATGACGGGGCACTTCATCTCCATTGATGCTGGCCATGAAATCTGCCCCTGAAAGTGAGATCAATGCTGGTTGTTCAAAGAAAAACTCAGAAGCAGGAAAATGCAGTTCAATGACAGCCTCATTCAGAGAATTACCTACAAGAATATTCGCGATCTGGGCAGACAACCTATCCATGGTACCGCCAGGATTTACACCCAGGTATTGATAACCATAGCGGCCATTATCCTGCACCGTGTCCTGAATTCCACCTTTAATAATTCTCAAATTCATGTAGTGTGATTGAAACGAATTGAACCGAATCTCCCGGTTTTAACAATGCCGGATCCGCTTTATCGCTGTCAAATAAATGAACGGGTGTGCGACCAATAATATGCCAGCCTCCTGGTGAAACCATTGGATAAATGCCCGTTTGTTGCCCGGCTATGCCAATGCTTCCTGCTGCAACTTCAACAGGTTGGGATTTACGTGGCGTGGCCAATTTATCATCTACCTGACCCAGGTATGCAAAGCCTGGCAGAAATCCCAACATGTATACCCGGTATGATCTTGATACATGTAGTTGCACCACTTCCTCACTACTCATTCCTTTGCTTTCTGCCAAAGTTCCCAGATCAGGCGCAAAGAATGTATCATAACAAACAGGGATCTTAATCAGGGAACCTTCAATTTGGTATGCTGCCGGGTATTGCTGTAACCGTTTTTCTATACTTTCTCTCATCCAGGTATATGCCTGCTGTCCTTTAGGGATATTTTTGGCTACCGCCAACATATCATAGTGTACTGTTAGTGAGCTATAGGCCGGCACAATTTCAATTACACCTTCAACCGGATCATTTGTAAGATGGTGAAACCAGGCCATAACGTTCAGGTTTATCGCCTCGTCAATGATATTGCCGAAATCAACTGTTATTGCAGAATCACCCAATGGAAAAATACGGTAATCAGTTTTGTATTTCATAGAAAGTTGATCTGAAGGTATTAATTGATGACTGTATTTTGAAATTTCAACATCATGGGAATTGAATTTTCAAGAGTACCTTTACTCCATGCCAGGCTTTAACCAAGCAGATACCCTTAATCTTTTGTCCAAGCTCACATTACGTCGTGCCTGGAATGGTATTAAAGTATTGAGCAGTTATTACCTTAGTAAATGGACTAAAAAGCCTGTGCAATGGGGCTATCCTGTATCTATTTCCTTTGAACCTACTACCTCCTGTAACCTGCGATGTCCTGAGTGCCCGAGTGGACTACGTGCTTTTACAAGACCTACAGGTATGCTGAAAAAAGATTTTTTTAGTGATACTATCGATCAGTTACATAAGGAATTACTATACCTGGTATTTTATTTCCAGGGGGAGCCTTATCTCAATCCTGATTTTCTTGACATGGTTAAATATGCATCCGGCAAAAAGATCTATACAGCCACCTCAACCAATGCCCATTACCTGAATGATGCAAATGCGCAAAGAACAATAGAGAGCGGCCTGGACCGTTTAATTATATCTATAGATGGTACAACCCAGGAAGTATATCAACAATATCGTGTTGGAGGCAATCTGAATAAAGTAATAGAGGGCGCAAAGAATATCGTTCGCTGGAAAAAAGAGCTAAAAAGTAAAACGCCATTTGTTGTATTTCAGTTCCTGGTAGTAAAACCAAATGAACACCAGATAGAAGAAGTAAAGCTATTGGCCAAAGAGATCGGAGTGGATGATGTATGGTTCAAAACGGCACAGGTATATGATTATGAAAAGGACCCCAATGATCTCATTCCCACTATTGATAAATACAGCCGATATCGTAAAACAGGTAATGGATATGAGTTTAAGGGAAAATTAGCCAATCATTGCTGGCGCTTATGGCATGATCCTGTTATTACCTGGGATGGCCTGGTTGCACCGTGCTGTTTTGATAAAGATGCACAACATCGCCTTGGAGATTTAAAGAAAAAATCATTTAAGGAAATCTGGAAAAATGGGGAATATACTAAATTCAGGACAAGAATATTATCAGGGCGAAAGAATATAGATATCTGTGCCAACTGTTCGGAGGGCACAAGGGTCTGGAACAAGGATTAAACAAATACTGTATGATTCAACTGCCGTCTTCCATTTCAACGCGGTTACAATACCAGCATAAATCATTATTGGATATTATTGATGGGCTTTCCGATGAACAGATCCGCAAGGTGGTTTATCCGGGAAAATGGTCCATATTTGAGAATATAGTTCACCTGGCTACCTATCAGCATATACTGATCGCCCGCTTAAAACTGATTCTCGAGACCGATAACCCGGTATTTGAAAGATATACTGCTGAAGCTGACCCGCATTTTCATGATAATTGCAGTAAGACCTCCCGCGAGATAATGCAGGATCTGCTCACTACCCGCAAGGAAATGGCAGCCGGGATATTAAATTTTGACGAACCTGAGCTGATAAAAACGGGCACTCATCCATTCTTTGGGAAAATGACAGTGTTGCAATGGCTTGACTTCTTTCTCCTTCATGAGGCCCACCATCTTTATACAATTTTCAGACTGACTGCCGAACTAAGAAAAGAGCAGGCAGGATAGTAATCCATAGAATTTCCATCCTGCGCTGCATTCTACCACTTTTTCATTCCCTGATAAATGGTGGCATAAAAGGAAATAAAACCTTCGCAAAAATTGCGAACTGATTCGGTGAAAACTTTCATAACAATTGTTGTAACGCTTGAATTGTAATACAAAACAACATTCTTTCCTATAATTTCGCATATCACCAGAATGGGGAATTTTGCACAAATTTTGCATAGTACCTGAATGCCCTGTCTGGACCCTCCCTGTAATTGCGAAGTAAGTTTTTTAATTTTGTGGGTTATACCGTACTCTGATTCGACTGTTATGAATTAAACAATACGACATGAGTATTGACCAGGATATTTTGCAATCTAAATTTCGCAATGAGCATCAGAAGGCCATTGTGAACCTCCTTTACACCTATAACTGGGTTACTGAAAAATCCAAGGAACTATTTGCTTCGGAAGACATTAC
>Ga0136846_1240056_pt1 | contig 19579 bp, 19 predicted proteins | sample HopSoiMetagenom2_FD_96841 | JGI IMG/M metagenome (GOLD analysis project Ga0136846, IMG submission 96841) | Grasslands soil microbial communities from Hopland, California, USA - 2 Assembly 2016 (version 4) | ecosystem: Environmental > Terrestrial > Soil > Grasslands | place: USA: Hopland...
CCGAACCAGGTGCGGGGCTGCGTGCTGCTGAACGTGAAGAGCGGCGGCTGTCCCGAGGACTGCGCGTACTGCCCCCAGTCGGCCCATTATTCGACCGGTGTCGATCGGTACGAGCTCATGAGCGTGGACGACGCGCTCGCGGCGGCCCGGCGCGCCCGCGACCAGGGCGCCAGCCGGTTCTGCATGGGCGCCGCGTGGCGCGATGCCGCCGAAGGCGAGCAGTTCGACCGCGTCCTCGCGATGGTGCGCGGTGTGAGGGCCCTGGGCATGGAGGCGTGTTGCACGCTCGGCATGCTGACCCAGTCGCAGGCCGACGCGCTGGCCGAGGCGGGATTGTCCGCATATAACCACAACCTCGACACGTCGCCCGAGTTTTACGGCAGCATCATCACGACGCGCGAGTACACAGAACGCCTCGACACCATCGCTCGCGTCCGTCGCGCCGGCGTGACGGTCTGCTGCGGCGGCATCATCGGCATGGGCGAGACGCGTCGGGCCCGATGGGGATTGCTGCAGCAGCTCTCGTCGCTCGATCCCCATCCCGAAAGCGTGCCCGTCAACATGCTGGCCCGCGTCGAGGGCACGCCGCTGGGCGATCGGCCGGCCGAGGACCCGCTGGAGCTGGTACGGACCATCGCGACCGCCCGGATCCTGATGCCGCTGGCGTTCGTGCGCCTCAGCGCGGGCCGGATGTCGCTGTCTCCTGAAGCCCAGGCGCTCTGCTTCCTCGCGGGCGCCAATTCCGTGTTCCTGGGCGATCAGCTCCTGACGACGGCGAATCCGTCGGCCGAGGTGGACCGCCGGCTGTTCGCGGACCTGGGCCTGCGGCTGCAGGAGACGCCGCGTGACCAGCATGCCTGAGTCGCTCGAATCGCGCGTCGCGGACCGCCTGCGCGCCCTTCGAGACGGACAGCTGCAGCGAACGCTCTGTCCGCCCCGCGGTATCGACTTCTCTTCGAACGATTACCTTGGCCTGGCAAACGACGCCCGCCTGAAGCACGCCATGACGCGGGCCGTCGACCAGGGCGGCGTCGGCAGCACGGGATCGCGGCTGCTGCGCGGCGACCGCGAGGCGTTCGCCGACGTCGAGCGCGCGTTCGCCGCGTTCAAGCAGACCGAGCGCGCGCTGTATTTTTCGAGCGGGTACCTCGCGAACATCGCCGTCCTCGCGACGCTGCCGGAGCGGGGCGACGTCATCTATTCCGACGAGCACAATCACGCAAGCATCATCGACGGCATCCGCCTGTCGGCGGCCGCCCGCGTCGTGTTTCCGCACAATGACGTCGAAGCACTCGCGCGGGCGATGCGCGATCGCCCTGCCGGCGGCCAGGCATTCGTCGTGACGGAATCTCTCTTCAGCATGGATGGCGACGTGCCGCCGCTCGCGGAGTACGCCGCGCTCTGCACAGACAGGGGCGCCGCTCTCATCGTCGACGAAGCGCACGCCGTCGGGGTGTACGGCGATCGCGGCAGCGGTCTCATCGAAGCTTCAGGAATCGAACGCGACGTCTGCGTGTCGGTCAATACGGCCGGCAAGGCCCTCGGCGTGAGCGGCGCTTTCGTGGCGGGCCGCGCGTGGGCGGTGGACTACCTCATCCAGCGGGCCCGCCCGTTCATTTTCTCGACTGCGCCGCCGCCGTCCCTGGCCGCCGCCCTCGAGGCCAGCCTCGACATCATCATGAACGAGCCGGAGCGACGGTCGCTGCTGGCGACCCGCGTGATGTACCTGCGGAACACGTTGCGGAGAGCGGCGGTGCCCGTACCAGAGGGCTTTACACAGATCATCCCGATTGTGCTTGGCGACAATGACCGCGCCGTTCGGGCTGCCGGGCAACTGCAGGCCCGGGGATTCGACGTTCGTGCTATCAGGCCGCCGAGCGTCGCTCCCGGGACGGCGCGCCTCCGGATTGCCGTCAACGTGGGGCTGTCAGACGGCACGATCGACGAGTTCGTCGACGTGCTGGCCTCGACGCTGCGGGACACGGAACAGTGCTTCGCGGCCTCTTCGTAACCGGCACCGATACCGGTGTCGGGAAGACGGTCGCCGCGGCTGCGCTCGTGCATCGCTGCCGCACCCAGTTTCCGGTCAGATACTGGAAGCCGATACAGACGGGCATCGAGCAGGATGATGACACCGCCGAAGTCGCCCGTCTGGCAGCCTGCTCGTCCGCGGAAATCCTGTGGACGGGCGTCCGGCTCGAGCGGCCGGTATCGCCCCACCTGGCGGCGAAGCTGGCGGGCACACCCATCGACGTGGATGCCCTGATCGCCGCGGTGAACGCCGAGTCCGCCGCCGCCCGATGGATCGTCGAGGGCGCGGGCGGAGTTCTCGTACCCGTCGATGAGCGATCGAACATGGCGGACCTGATTGCCCGCCTGGGACTGCCGGCCGTCGTGGTGGCGCGAACCGCGCTCGGCACGATTAATCACACGCTGTTGACCATCGAAGCCCTGCGTGCGCGATCGATTTTCACCGCAGGCGTCATCATGGTCGGCGCAGCGAACGCGGATAATCGCGACGCCATCGAACGATACGGCCGCATCGAAGTGATCGGCGAGATGCCGCGCTTCGCGTCCTTGAACGCCGGCGAGCTCGCCGCGTGGGCTGCGCTGAACCTCGATCGGAACGGACGCCTCGCGGATCTGCTGCGATGAGCCTCATCGAACGCGATCGCGCCTCGCTCTGGCATCCCTACACGCAGATGAAAACGCGCCCGGACCCCCTCGCCATCGTGCGCGGCGAGGGCGTCTACCTCTATACCCAGGACGGCCGCAGGCTGCTGGACGGGATCTCGTCGTGGTGGGTGAATATCCACGGGCACTCGCACCCGAGATTGAACGAGGCGCTGTCGCGCCAGGCCGAGCAGCTCGAACACGTCATCTTTGCGGGGGCGACGCACCCGCCGGCCGTCGATCTCGCCGAGCGGCTTCTCAGCGTTCTGCCCGAGGGGCTGGCGCGCGTCTTCTACTCCGATAACGGGTCCACGGCCGTCGAGGTCGCCGTCAAGATGGCGGTGCAGTACTGGCGCAACACATCGAACGGCGCCGGACCCTCACGCCATCGCATCGTCGCGCTGCATCATGCATATCACGGCGACACGGTCGGTGCGATGTCCGTGAGCGGCGACTCGGTGTTCACCCGGCCTTTTGCGCCGCTGATGTTTCCTGTCGATCGCGTGCATGCGCCGTACTGTTACCGCTGTCCGCTCGGCCTCCGACGCGACACCTGTCATGTGGAGTGCCTGGGCAGCCTCGAGGACGCGCTCCGGACACGCGGCAGCGAGACCGCCGCAGTCCTCGTCGAACCGATGCTGCAGGGCGCGGGCGGCATGATTATGTGGCCGGCTGAATTCCTCACCGGTGTTCGTACGCTGTGCGATCGGTACGGCGTGCTCATGATCGCGGACGAAGTGCTCACGGGCTTTGGACGGACCGGGCAGATGTTCGCCTGCGGCCACGGACCGGTCACGCCCGACATCATCTGCCTGTCGAAGGCACTGACGGCCGGCTACCTGCCGCTCGCCGTCACGGCCGTCACCAAGGCGGTGTACGACGCGTTCCTCGGGGATGATCACACCCGCACGTTTTTCCACGGGCATTCGTTCACGGCCAATCCGCTTGCGTGCGCAGTCGCCATCGCCAGCTTCGATCTCTTCGGGGAGGGATCCCTCATCGCACGCATCGGGCGCCTCGAGTCCCGGCTGCGAAGCGGCCTGACGCCGCTCCTGCGGCTGCCGATTGTCGGCGACGTCCGGGTGCTCGGCGGCGTCGCCGCCATCGAGCTCGTCGGTGACAAGACGACGAGGGAAGCCGGTGGATATCTCGATGAGATCGGTCCTCGCCTTTCGTCCGCATTCGTCGAACGCGGGTTGCTGCTCCGTCCTCTGGGCAACATCCTCTATTTCATGCCGCCGTACGTCATTACGGACGATGAGGTGGACTGGGTCATCGCGCAAATCGGCGATGTGCTCGCGGCGATCTAATTTGGCGGATCGTCACCTAAACAAAAGGCAGCGAGCACTTCTTACCTGCTCCATCCGGCTCAACCGTGGCTGCAGGACAACGCGACGCGTCGTAAGACGCATGAAACTGGCGTCCACCTTGGGACGTTCGCGGTACCCCTCTTGCTTGTTTGCCGGGATGGCCGGTCTGCCGGAATCCACGCCCACTGCAGCATCTCCAGGATCTGCAGCATCTTCAGGCCGAAAACGCGATCTCCGCATCGACTGGCTGCGCGGCCTCGCGATGACATGCGTCATCGTGGATCACTCGAGGCTCTGGTCACTCCTGAGCTGGTTCACCTACGAGCGATTCTGGATCGTCACTGCGGCTGAGGTGTTCGTCGTCCTGTCGGGCGTCGTTCTGGGGACGGTGTACGGCGACAAGCTTCTCCGTCACGGGTGGCTGGCCGTCGTTCGCGGCCTGGGCCGCCGCGCCGTCACGCTTTACATCGCGTTTCTGAGCGTGACGCTGTCGCTGCTGCTCATCTCGCTGCTCGGCATCGACGTCAGTTCGCTCACCGGATCGGACAATTCTGTTTCGGGATTGATCAAGTCGCTGGATCCGCTGACGATGAACGCGGCGGCGTGGCGCGACCTCGCGCTCATGCGGCTGGGTCCGTGGCCGTTCGAGATCGTCGGCCTGTACGTCTGGCTGGTTGCCGCGGCGGCGCCCTGCCTGCTCGCGCTGCGCCTCGCCGGGTGGCGCCTGCTGCTCGGCGGAAGCTGGCTGCTGTACTTCTGGTATCGCATCGACCCGCATGCCCTCACCACGGCGGATTTCGAGAAGGCGTTCCCCATCCTGGCGTGGCAGCTGCTGTTCGTCCACGGCATCGCCATCGGTTATCACCGTGAGCACATTCGCGCGTTGATGAACCGCGCGTCGAGGGCCGTCCCGGTCGGCCTTGTCAGCGCCGCGGCGGCATTTGTCGTGTTCGCCTTGTGCAATCCCTGGACGGAGGGACCGAGCCTGCTGCGCTGGAGCCTCGTGTCGCCGGATCGGTTTACGGATCTTTACTTTCGCTATTTCTCGCTGACGGATCTCGGCATCGGTCGCATCCTGAATCTCGCCGTCGCCCTGCCTGTCGGCTACGCGCTGCTGACGTGGTGCTGGAGGGTCGCCCGGCCGCTGGGCGTGGTGTTCGTGACGCTCGGCCAGCAGTCGCTGGCTGCGTTCGTGCTGCAGGTGTACGGCGTGCTGCTCTTCGAGCACATGGCATGGCTGCAGGCGAACGATTTCTGGATCAATACGCTCGCCCAGGCGGCGCTGGTGCTTGGGATCGCGGGCTTGCTCGAGGGATCGCGGCGCCTCCGGAAAGTCATGAATTCTGGAGACGGTCGAGGGTTTTCCTGGCAGTCTCGAGATCCTGTTTACGGCGTTCCCAGTCCGCTCGTGCACTTGCTTCAGCCTGCCGAGCCTGCGCCAATGACGCCTGAGCATCCCTGATTTCCGCGCGCCTCCGGCGATCGGCTTCGTCTTTCTTCTCTTTCTCTCGTTCGTGTTTTTCCCTTTCCCTCTGTTTTTCCTTTCCGTCGCCGGCGATCTCGCGCTGGTGCTGCCGCGCCTCTTGCGCCTGGGGGCGTGCAGGCGTTTTCACGGCCACACCCGCCAGCGCCTCGAATCCGGCAGGGGTCAGCGGCTTCGTCAGACGCCCGGCTGGCTCAGGCTCCTTCGTTGCGAGCGACAGGGCTTCGAATGTCCGCGCCAGCGCGTCCGCATCCGGCTTCGCTCCTGAATCCGCCGCCAGCCGGCGCGCCTCCTTGACGGCTGCGGCGATCGCCGCGCGATGCGTCTCACCGGCGCCGCGGACGTCCGCTGATCGGCCGCCGAGCGCCGCGATTTGCGCCGATCGAAGCGCCGCTCCGCTCTTGAGCAGCCGATCGTATGTGGGCCGGGCGTGCCAGTACACCTGGTTGACCGCCCACGGCACGATGGATGGTTTCTGGAGCGCCTTGATGCGTTTAGCGTCGCTCCCGCTCACGGTCCGGGCAAGCGCCGTGCGCGCCGAGACGAACTCGCCGAGGGACCCCTGATACAACGCGTCGATACCCGACTCGAGTGCGGACACGATCAGCGCCTGGCGGATTGACGAGGCCGGCGCGGACTCGTCTGCGAGAACGGCTGGCCCGCCCGCCGGTTCTTCCGCTTCGCGTTCGGCAGAATGCCGCGGCGGACGAACACGTCGCGAATCGTCTGCTGGTGCCGTGCCTTGTTGAGCTGGGTATCCGCCGTCAGCAGCGCATTCGCGCCGTCCTCGAACGTCGCCTCCTGCGTCAGCAGAAAATGATGCGCGAGCACCAGTTTGTCGGTTGCCCGCCGGCCGAGCGCCGCCCGGATCTCCCAGAGGCAGCTCGACCAGATCTCTCCGTCGTCGTGGACTTCGCCGTTGAGATCTTTCGGATACTTCTTGTTGCTGTCGAGCCGGCGGAGGCACGGCGGCTCGGCGCCGCTGTATGCGACCGCGTCCCAGTTGCCGATGGTCGGACGCATGACCTGCGGCTTGACGTCGGCAAAGAAGCTGGCCGCGAGATAGTCGCCGAAACCTTCGCCCATTGCGCCACCCTCAGGAGAAGCGCCGAAGCCCGGCAGCTGATCGTCCTGCAGGGCGTGGCCGTACTCGTGAAGGATGATCTCGGCATCCTCCGCGTCGTCCACTCCTCCGGTTCCGAAGGTGAGCGATTTCGTGGTCGGGCTGTAATGTGAGTTGTCGTCCTTCTGTCCGTCGATGTGGACGCTGATCGCGTGATTCAGCGCGTTGATGAACCCCAGCTCCTGGATGTACCGCTGCACGCGATCGATGTGAAAGTACACCATCACTTCCTTGAACGCCCGGTCGGCGCGCGTGAACAGGAACCGGCGATTGGTCCGCTTGATCCGGTTGGGGGTGTTTTTCGTCGAGACGAACGGCCCGTCGAGGAAGCCGCTCGCCTTCAGATCGCGCAGGTCCACGTTGGTGTACGCGTTCATCGGAATCGGCGACTTGTCCTTGAGGGAAGTGTCGTTCAGCACCGCGACCGGGTTCGGATCGAACACGCGCCCCTTGCCGCTCGCCTGCTTGAGCAGGTTGCGCATGCTGATGATGTCGCCGGTTGACGCGTCCAGGTAGATCTTCCATTCGGCGGCCGGCTGCCGCGTCTGAACGACCACCTTCCACGACAGGAGCGGACCGGAACCGGATTGAAAGTAGCACAGCTCTTTGACCAGGACCTCGGTGTCCCTCGCCGGACCGACGCTGGCGAGCGCCCGGTCCACCGCCTGTCGTTCAGTCAACTGCGGGGCGGCGACCGCCCTGGCAGGCGCCGCGGCGGCGCGCGTACGCGCCGCGTTCATGATCGGCTGGGGAATTACGTCATTGGTGATGTTGTAGACGTGGCCAGTCTTGTCGATATCGACACGAATCCAGGCACCGGACACCGGCTTGCCCGCGTGGTATTGCTGATACGTGACGTGCTTCCCCAACACGGTTTCGCGGACCTTCTCGTACCGGAGGTCCGCGAGCTGCGGATCGATCTTCAGCCTGGAGGCCAGCCGCTTCAACGCGGCGTCGGCGATCTGACGGGCAGTTCCTCGCCCCGATGCCAGCTTCGGCGCCGTCAACCGCTTCGCCACTCTTCTCACTGGATCGACTGCCCGCCGGGCCGCCAGCGTCCGTTTCTTGCTCATGAGCCCTCGATCCTCACGCGTTTGCGCCGCGCATCATGAACCAGTTCGTGATACCGAGCACTCGCCCCTCGCCTATCGTCCGAAATCCGAAATGTTCGTAAATCGAGATGTTCTGGGGCTTGTCGGTTTCCAGATACGATGCCGACGCTTCGGTGTCCATCCGCGCACAAAACGCTCGCAACAGCGCGCCGCCGATTCCCTTTCCCTGGAGAAGGCGGTCGACCCCGACGGGCCCGAGATGCCAATGACGCTCGTCCGGATCGTGCTTCGCCCACACGCCGGCCCAGCTGAGCGTCCGCAGCGCCGAACCGATTCCGCCGGCACCGATCAAAACCGGGACGAGGCGGAGCTTCTCGCCTCCCGATAACCGGCACCTGCCGGGGGGCACCATGGAGCACACGCCCACCAGTCGCTCTCCCGCGTATGCCCCGAGGATCAGGCCTTTGACGGCGTGGGACGCAAGTACGGCGGTGAACAAGCGCGTGAGCGCCATTTCGCGGCGACTCTCATCGGTGCCGAAGGCACGTTCGTGTATCGGGTTGTCTCGCATGCCTCTACCCAGCACCGCCGCTCCTTCGGCCGCCTCACTCGGCAGGAGAAGGCGGACCGCGATCTCGTCTAGAAGAGGTTGAGGCTGAGCGGCCATGGACGCGGGATGAAAAGCAGCAACAGGGCGGCCCCGAGCAGCGCGAGGTTCTTCTGGAAGTTCACGCGCTGGTTGATCCCCTGCATGGGATCCGTTTCCTGCCAGTAGGCGTGCATCATGAACGTCACGGGCACCAGGAACACGACGATGCAGAGGACACCGATTTCCGGGCGGTAGCCGAGGATGATGCACAGGCCGCCGAGGATGATCAACAGGCCGGACAGGACGATGGCGATCTTCCCGGCCGGGAGACCCTTCGACGCCACGAATCCCGACATCATGCCCAGGTGGAGGAAGTGATTGATGCCGCCCAGGACAAAGAATCCGCCGTAGAGAATACGACCAAGCAGGAAAAGATATTCCACACGCGCCTCCAATCCGGAACTCGGCCGGCTGCCATAGTGTATCCACGCCGAATTCCGGGACATAATCAACTCTTCAGGATCGTGCACAAAACATTTCTGAACGACCTGGCGCATGCGGTCGGGCCGGGCGGCCTTCTTCAGGACCCGGCAGACCTCCTGACGTACGAATCGGACGGCCTCCCGCATCTGCGGGCCACCCCCGGGGCCGTCGTGCTGCCGCAGACAACGGCGGAAGTGCAGGCAGTCGTCAGGCTCTGCCGGCGCCATGGCGTGCCGTTCGTCGCACGCGGACATGGCAGCGGGCTTTCCGGAGGCGCGCTGCCGGTGGCGGACGGTATCGTGATCGGGCTGTCGCGGATGAACAGGATTCTCGAGGTCGACATTCCCAACCTGCGGGCCGTGGTAGAGCCCGGCGTCACGAATATGGCGATCACGAAGGAGGTGACGCCCTTCGGCTGTTATTACGCGCCTGATCCATCGAGCCAGATCGTCTGTTCGATCGGCGGCAACATCGCCGAGAACTCCGGCGGCGCGCACTGCCTGAAGTACGGCTTCACGGTGCATCACGTGCTCGGCGTCGAAGCCGTGCTGCCCGACGGCGAGATCGTCCACCTCGGCGGTGCCGTGCTCGACACACCTGGCCTCGATCTGCTCGGCGTCATTGTCGGATCGGAGGGCACGCTGGCAGTCGTCACCAAGGCAACCGTCCGCCTGCTGCGCCGGCCCGAAAAAGTGACGACGCTGCTCGCCGGCTTCGCGTCGATCGACGCCGCGGGCGAAGCCGTGTCCGCGATCATCGCCGGTGGCATCGTGCCCGCCGCCGTCGAGATGATGGATCGCCTGACGATCGACGCCGCCGAAGCCGCGGTGCATCCGAACTTCCCGAAAACAGACGCGGTCCTCATCGTGGAGCTCGACGGTCCGGCGTCGGAGGTCGACGAGCTCTTCGCGATCGTGGAATCGCTCTGCGGGAAGTGTGGGGCCGTCACCATGGAAGTCGCGAAGGACCAGCCCCAGCGCGAACGGATCTGGAAGGGACGCAAGGCGGCGTTCGCGGCGATGGGACGCGTGTCTCCCAACTACTACGTGCAGGACGGCGTCGTTCCGCGCACCAAGCTGCCGGAGGTGTTGCGCCGGATTCGCGCGCTCGAGGAGCGCTCGGGACTGCGCATCGGCAACGTGTTCCACGCCGGCGACGGCAACCTGCATCCGCTGATCTGTTACGACGAAAGCATCACGGGCCAGGCCGAGCACGCCGAACAGGTGGCCTCGGAAATCCTCAAATACTGCGTCGAGGCGGGCGGGTCGATTACGGGCGAGCACGGTGTGGGAGCCGACAAGAAACAATCCATGTCGCGCATGTTCTCCCCCGACGATCTCGACGCCATGCAGCTGGTTCGATGCGCCTTCGATCCTACCGGGATCTGCAATCCCGGCAAGGTATTCCCCACACCGCGCCTGTGCGGCGAAGTGCCCGGGCCCTACCGGCAGCATCCGCTGGAGCAAGCCGGCGTGGCGGAGCGATTCTAGTGGCGATGCCGCTGGTCGAACCCGCCGACGCCGCTGGCGTCGCCGCAGAGCTGAAACGCGCGACTGGCGAGAGGCTGGCGGTCACGATACGCGGCGCCGGCACCAAACAGTCGTGGGGCGCGCCGGCCTCGCCCACAGGCATCGTGCTGTCGACCCTCGGCCTGAACGGTCCGGTGGATCACGTCGCCGGCGATCTCGTGGCCACGGCGCCCGCGGGCGCGTCACTCGATGCGGTCAATGAGGTGCTTCGGCGCGAACGGCAGTGGCTGCCGCTCGACCCGCCGGCATCGCGTCTCGCCACCATCGGCGGCATCGTCGCAGCGAACGACAGCGGTCCGCGGCGCCATCGGTACGGCACGCCGCGCGATCTGATCATCGGCATCGAGATCGCCCTGGCCGATGGACGCATCGCGCGCGCCGGGGGCCGCGTTGTCAAGAACGTCGCGGGCTACGATCTCTCGAAGCTGCTGTGCGGATCGCTCGGCAGCCTCGCCGTCATCACGAGCGCGACGTTCAAGCTCGCTCCGCTGCCCGAGGCCTCGGCGACGCTCGTCGCTTCGATCGATGACGCGCGAAGCCTCGGCGTCCTGGCGCTCGTGATCGCGGGTTCGCCGTTGACGCCCACCGCGATCGAGCTCCAGTCGCCGCCGCATCGCCTGCTGGTGCGGTTCGAAACCTCGCCGAAGGCTACACAGGCGCAGATCTCGGCCGCGGCCGGCTTGTGCACGGCCCACGGGGCCGCCACGGCAATTCTGACGGGACGGGACGAAACCGATACCTGGAAGGCTCACGAGGGAGGCATGCGGGAAGGGTTGTCGAATGTCACCTCTACCGTGCTGAAAGTGGCGGTCCTTCCGACCGACCTTGCAGAGATGCTGTCGCGCGCCGAGGCCGCGGCCGCTGTCCGGCGAATTCAGTACGCAGCGATCGGACGCGCGGCCCTTGGAATCGTCGTGGTACGGCTCGACGGTGAAACGACGGCACACGCGGCCGTGGTGTCGGAGCTGCGCCGGGACGCGATCGCACGAGGCGGCAGCGTCGTGCTGCTGTCCGCACCCGCCGAAGTGCGGGTACAGGTTGGGACCTGGGGGCCGGCGAGCGACACCGGACCGCTCATGCGCGCCGTGAAAGCGCAATTCGACCCTCGCGCGCTGCTCAACCGCGGCAGGCACGCGTGGGAGGCCGGTCCCTCATGAGCGGTGCCGCACCGTTCGCACAGCTCGGCCAACTCGAACCGTTGATGGACAAATGCGTACATTGCGGGTTCTGCCTTCCCACTTGCCCCAGCTATCTGCTGCTCGGCCAGGAGATGGATTCGCCGCGCGGACGCATTTACATGATGAAGGCCGGCGTCGACGGCCGAATGGCGATCACCGACGGCATGGTCGGGCACTTCGATACGTGCCTCGGCTGCATGGCATGCGAGACGGCGTGTCCGTCCGGCGTGCGCTACGCGCCGCTCATCGAAGAAACGCGCGCCTCGATCGAGCATCACCACGAGCGGCCGCTGGGTGAGCGCCTCTTCCGCCGCCTGCTGTTTCTGCTGCTGCCGTATCCGGCACGCCTTCGCGTGTTCGCGCTGCCGCTGGTCTTGATCAATCTAGTTCGCGGCTGGCCGCGCATGCTGAGGCTGCTGCCCCGCCGGCTCAGCAATCTCATCGAACTCGCGCCGGATGCGACGCTGTCGGGAATGACCGCCAGCGTGCCCGAACATACGCCCGCGTCCGGAACCGCCCGAATGCGCGTCGGGGTGCTGACCGGATGTGTCCAGCGCGTCTTCTTCAGCCGCGTCAACGACGCAACCGTTCGGGTCCTGGCGGCCGAGGGCTGTGAGGTCGTGGCGCCTTCCGGGCAGGGCTGCTGCGGCGCGCTCGCGCTGCACTCGGGCCGCGACGAAGACGCGCGCGCCTTCGCACGAGACCTTATCGCCACGTTCGAACGCTCCAACGTCGACGTGGTCGTCGTCAACGCCGCCGGCTGCGGCTCGACGATGAAGGGCTACGGGGAGCTGTTCAGAAACGATCCGGTGTGGGCCGAACGGGCCCGGGCATTCGATGCGAGGGTACGCGACGTCACGGAGGTGCTCGCGGGTTTCGAGTCCAGGCGGGCGCCCCGGCACCCTATCGACCTCCGCGTGGCCTACCACGACGCCTGCCATCTGGCCCATGCACAAGGCGTCAGGCAGCCGCCTCGCGCGCTGCTGGCGTCCATCCCCGGCCTCACGATCGTGCCGATCGCCGACGGCGACATCTGCTGCGGCAGTGCCGGCATTTTCAACCTCGTCCAGCCCGACATGGCGGCCGAGCTCGGCCGCCGCAAGGTCGAAAAGATTGACGAGGCTGCGCCGGACGTCGTGGCGACAACCAACCCGGGGTGCATGCTGCAGATCGGGGCCGCCGGACGAGCCGCCGGTCGTTCGCGGCCCGTGTACCATGTCGTGGAATTGCTCGACGCCTCGATCCGCGGCGAAAGACCGCCTCTATCATGATCATTGACCCGACCACCGTACCGCCCCAGCTCAACTACCGTCTGCTTGCAGGTTCCGTCGTTCCGCGGCCGATCGCGTTCGTGTCCACCATCTCGCCCGAGGGCGTCCGCAACCTGGCGCCGTTCAGTTTTTTCAACGTGGTCTGCGGCGATCCGCCCGTCGTCTGTTTCAGCCCGATCTGGCGCAACCCCCCGAAAGACACCATCTTCAATATCCGGGCCACCGGGGAATTCGTCGTGAACATCGTCAGCGAGGACTTCGCCGACCGGATGAACATCTGTTCCGGCGAGTACCCGTCGAGCGTCGACGAATTCAGCCTGTCGGGGCTGACGCCGGCCGAGAGCGTCGTGGTCAGGGCACCGCGGGTGAAGGAATCCCACGTCAATATGGAATGCCGGCTGATGCAGATCGTCGACGTCAGCGCGCGGCCGATGGGCGGCAGCCTGGTGATCGGCGAAGTCGTGCGATTCCACGTGGACGATGCGGTGATCGAGGACTTCAGGATCGACGCGGACAAGCTGGCGGCGGTCGGAAGGATGAGCGGGTCGGACTATACCCGGACGCGGGATCGCTTCTCCCTGATCCGCCCTGCGTGAAACTAGCAGCGGCTAGTTCACGCGGCTGGCCCGGGCGGCGTACTGCTTCGTCCATCCCGTGCGCTTATTCGTGACGCTGAAGCTGCCCTCGTCGCTTGCGCTGAGCTTGAGCCACGCCGCACCATCGCCCTCGTTGAACATCAGGTTCGCCACGAACGGCTCCGGGAAATTCACGGCCCCGTCGTTGATCGTGCGGTGCAGCTGCCACACGTCTTCGAGCCTCCCAAACGCGTGCAGCTGTGCCAGCGCCGCAGCGGTCGTGCCCTTCCACGGGCCGTTGTTCGCAATGGCGACTCTCGGCTGCAGCGCGTCGAGGGTGCCGGGCAGATTGGGGTCGTTGTTCGCGTGGTGCGCCACGAGGTAAACGTCCACCGGCCCGACGAGATTGCGAGGACAGACGAGGTCGCCCAGCCGGCTTCGAATAAGGTCGCCGACATCGAGAAAACGAAACGCGCCGTACCGGATTCGCACGCCGATCGACCGCGGATTCTCGCCCCGGAGCTGAGCGCCCACTTCGATGCCTTCGCACGCAGGGTTCGGCTGGCCGGCTCCCTCGAGCGGACGCGTCAGCGTCGTCCCGTCGGCGCTGACCACGTCGACGGCGATGCCCTGCAGTGGCAGCCGGTCGCCTGCCCTGGGCACGATGTGTTCGGCGTGACGGCGCGCCTCCTCGTACGCGGCGAATGACGCCACGACTTCGGGCGCCGTTTCCATCGGGGATCCATAGTCGATAAACGTCCCGATCGGCAGCCTGCGCTGCAGTTCGGCCACGCCCCCGTTGTGGTCTTCGTGCAGGTGGGTGATCAGCAGGTAGTCGATTCTTTTCAGGCCGGCATCGCGAACGGCGGCCATGATGCGGTCGGCGTCGCGGCCCCCGTTGTCCGGGTAGCCGGCGTCGATCAACAACGACTGGCCGGCGGGCGTCGCGATGAGCGTGGATTGCCCGCCCTCGACGTCGATGAAGTAAATATCCAGCGTCTTTCGCGCCTGCGAATTCTGCGCCCCTGCCTCGAGGGACAGGACCAATCCGGCGGCGCAAAGCACTCCGGGCGCCAGGGCCGCCATCGTGAATCGCATAAGGCGACATCATACAAAAAGATCCCGTAAACTATCGCCGATGTTGAAACGTGCCGCTGCCGTCGCCCTGACTGTCCTGGCATCGGCCGGTGTCATCGCGACGGCGGGGCGTTCCGCGCAGGCGGCTGCCGGCAGCCATCTGCCCGCCCGGCTCGCGGATTCGGAATTCTGGGCGCTCGCGGCCGAACTGTCGGAGGTCGGCGGCACATTCCGATCGGACAACCTGCTGTCGAACGAGTCGCGTCTGCAGTTCGTCATTCCCGACTTGATCAGGAACGCCACGCGCGGCGGCGCCTATGTGGGCGTCGGGCCCGAACAGAATTTCACGTATATCGCGGCCCTGCAGCCGTCCATCGCGTTCATCGTCGATATCCGCCGCGGCAATCTTCAGCTCCACCTGATGTACAAGGCGCTATTCGAGCTCTCGACGGACCGCGCGGGCTTCGTATCGCGTCTCTTCTCCAGGCCGCGGCCGGACACGCTCGGCGCAGAGGCCACGCCGTCGGACATTTTCGACGCGTATTCGAGCATCGCGCCGAGCGAAGTGGTGTACGAAAACAACCTGCGCGATATCGAACACCAGCTCGCTGCGGTGCACGGCTTCGCGCTGTCGAGCGAGGATCTTCGCGGCATCGCGTCTATTTACCACGCCTTCTACGTCTTCGGTCCTGGCATCAACTACTCGTCCACCGAGACGGGCAACGCGAACCTCGGCTACCGTCCCACGTACGCGGATCTGATGGTCGCCACCGATTCCCTGGGAGACGCGCGAAGCTTCCTGGCCAGCGAAGCGTCCTTCGCGATCGTCAAGACGCTTCAGACCCGAAACCTGATCGTGCCGGTCGTGGGCGACTTTGCGGGCGCGAAGGCGGTTCGGGCGGTGGGCGCCTATCTTCGACGCCACGGCGCCACGGTGTCTGCGTTCTACGTGTCGAACGTCGAACAGTATCTGCGGCTCGAGCGCGTCTGGGGATCGTTCTGCGGCAATGCGGCGCGTCTGCCGATTGACGAGGCCAGCACGTTCATCCGGGCCGGCCGGGGCGGCCGCTATTCGCGCGGAACGGCGCTCACCGCGGAGCTCGCGCCGATCGGCATCGAAGTCGAGGGATGCGATCGGCGGCCGTAACGCCGCCCCCTTCTGTGGCACAATCCGCGTAATCCAAGGAGGCCGGGGTGCGGACATCAATCGGTTGGCTCGTCGTTCTGGCGCTGTCCGTCCTCGCGGCCGCCGCGCAGAACCGCCAGGTGACCGCGAAAGGACTCGACATCTACGTCGTGGATGTCGAAGGCGGCAACGCCACGCTGTTCGTGTCGCCGTCCGGCGGTTCGGTGCTGATCGACACGGGAAATGCCGGTCCCGCTGCCAGCCGGGATGCCGACCGCATCATGGCGGCCGTCAAGGATGCCGGCCTCGCGCAGATCGACAACCTGATCACAACCCACTGGCACGGCGATCATTTCGGCGGCATGGCCGAGCTGGCGTCGCGGGTGCCCATCCGCAATTTCATCGATCACGGCCCCAACGTCCAGCCCGCCCCGGCCGCGGATGACTTCCTGCAGAAGACTTATCCGACGCTCTACGAAAAGTCGAAACATACCGTCGCGAAGCCGGGCGACAAGATCGCTCTCGCCGGCGTCGATTGGCGCATCGTCACCGCGGCGGGGCAAACGCTCAAGACGGCGCTGCCCGGCGGCGGCAAGACCAACACATATTGCGCGAGCTTCAAACCCCAGGACGTGGACAGGACGGAGAACGCGCAGTCGGTCGGCAGCATCATCACGTTCGGAAAGTTCCGTGTCGCACACCTCGGCGACGTCACCTGGAACAAAGAGTTCGACCTGATGTGCCCCGCCAACCTTCTCGGCACCGTCGATCTGTTCGTGGTATCGCATCACGGACAGGCCATCTCGAACTCGGAGGTCCTGGTGCACGCGCTTGCGCCGCGCGTCGCGATCATGAACAACGGCACGCGAAAAGGCGGCCAGCCCGACGCGATGCGAGTTCTGCATTCATCACCAGGCCTGCAGGACTTGTGGCAGCTGCATTTTTCACAGCTGAGCGGACAGGAATACACGGTCCCCGGCATGTTTATCGCGAACTCGACCGACGAACCGCAGACCTCCATGCCCATTGCCGCCATCCAGGCGCCGCCCCCCGGTCCTGGCGCCCCGCCGCCGCCCGCGCACAACGGCGCCGCCCACTGGGTGAAGGTCTCGGCGCAGGCGGACGGATCGTTCACGGTCACGAATACGCGGAATGGGTTCAATAAGACTTACCGCTCGCGCTGACGTCGGATGGCATAGCCGATGAAATACATAAGAACACGGCGAGAGTTCCTCACCACGGTGGTCGTCACAGGAGCCGCCGCGTGCGCCTCGGGCGCGGTCCATGCGCAGACCGCACGCACACCGATCACCCGCAAGGGGCGGATCAAACAGTCGCTGTTTCGAACCGTGTTCGGGCAGGACACTCCGGGGCTGACCACGCTGGACGAGCAATGCCGCGAAGCAGCACGCCTCGGCGCCCACGGCTTCGAGCTGATCGCGCCGCCCGACTGGCCGACGCTGAAAAAATACGGCCTGGTGCCGACGATGGCGCCGATGAGTTTTACCGCCATTCCCGACGGTATCGTTCACAAGGAGCAGCACGACGCGCTGGAAAAAGCGCTGCGCGCGGAAGTGGACGTCTGCGTCGCGGGCGGCTGCGAGAAGATCATCACCTTCGCGGGCCAGCGGAAGGGGATGTCCTACGACGAAGGACTGGACAACTGCGAGGTGTTCCTCAAGCGCGTGAAGGGCTACCTCGAAGACAAGAGCATCACGCTGTGTCTCGAGAATACCAACAGCAAGTATCCCGACAACGTGCTGGGCCGGCCGGATCAGCTGTGCGACCACGCATCCTGGGGATTTCAACTCTGCAAGCGCGTCAACTCACCACGCGTGAAGATGCTGTTCGACATTTATCACGCGCAGGTGCAGGACGGAAATGTCGTGGCGACCATCCGGGACAACATCCAGTGGATCGCACACTTCCATACGGCCGGCGTGCCGGGGCGGCACGAGATCGACGAGACGCAGGAGCTCAACTATCGTCTTGTGGCGCAGACGATCGCAGATCTCGGCTACTCCGGGTATGTCGCGCACGAATACCGGCCGACGCCTGGCCGCGATCCGATCAAGAGCATCGAAACCGACATGGCGATTCTCGACGTGTAGGTTTGACGCAGCGATCGCAGAGCATCACGTCCTTCCTTTCGGTCGTGTCTTCTTCGGCGGTTTGCCGATCACGTTCTGCCATGCGAGCGTCATCGCCTCGCCCAGCGTGTCCTCGTCCACCGCCGAAAAGCGGACGGACGTGGAGCCGGCTCGTCCCCAGGCGCCGGGAGCCGGGAAAAACGCCTCCGGAGCCTCGCGCAGGAAATGCTGCTGTTGTTCAGGCGTAAGTGTGAGGCTCCCGGTCGTGCCGTCGTGGTGGATGGTGGCGAAGATGCGCCCATTCTCGCCGGGGGCGCGAAAATCGGGATGACCCATGTGCTCGCGCTCGACGGAGTCGCCCATGCTCAGCGCGAGTCGCCGATAGCCGCTCGCGGTCACGTCGCGGCAGGCTCCGTCATCCGTCCTCGCGCTCATACACGTCGCCGTCGATGTCGGCGAGCTTGGCGTGCATGTAGCTGACGGCATCGCGCACACCCTGGTTGTAGACCGCTGGTCCGAGCTCGCGCACGAAGAAATCGAGCAGCCCTTCGGCTCGAAAGTCGCTCAGCGGTTCGTCGAAGTCGGCCGCGAAGTGGCGCTTGATCGCGTCGAGCAGGCTCGTGCGCCGCACGGGCGCCAGCCGGATGCGCATCGGAGATTGATTCGCCATGTCGCAGGTCTCTTGGCGGGGGCCCGGAACAGATCCCGCTAACGCCGGGCGGCGCTCACGTAGGCGGCGCCGATTTCGTGAAGCGAGCGGACGCCGGACTGGCGCATGACCATCTCGAGCTCGCGCCGGAGGATGTCGAGCACCGCTTCCACTCCGGGCTGGCCGAATGCGGAGAGCCCCCAGACATACGGGCGGCCTACCCCGACGGCGCGCGCGCCGAGCGCGAGTGCCTTGAAAATGTCGGTTCCCCGCCGGAACCCGCCGTCCACCATGACAGGTATCCGGCTCCCCACGGCCTGCACGACCTCCGGAAGCGCGTCGATTGTGGCCCGTCCTGTTTCCGTCGCACGTCCGCCGTGGTTCGAGACGATGACGCCGTCCACGCCGTACTTGACGCAGAGCTACGCGTCCTCATGAGTGTCGATGCCCTTGACGACGAGCTTCATCTTCATCGAGTCTCGGAGCCGCTTGACGTCGTCCCATGTCAGCGCCGGGTCGTTGACGCCGACGCCGGTCATGTCGATGCCGGTGAACATCGGCCGCCGCGCGTACACGCCGTTCGGGCCGGGCTCATGACACGAATCGCAGCGGCGCGTGTCCATCCGCCGGAAACGCTCCGCGGTTTCCATGTTACGGCCGCCCGACAGATCCACCGTCAACACCAGCACGGGGCAGCCGGCGGCTTCCGCGCGCTTCACGAGCTTCGACCGGACCTCCCACGTGGACGTCGGGTAGAGCTGATACCAGATCGGTCCGCCGCGGGCCTTGATCACGTCTTCGACCGACGAGGTGGTGACCGTCGAGAGAATCTGGAGTGTCTTTTTCGCCTGGGCGGCGCGCGCGACCGCGATCTCCCCTTCCGGGTGAAACATCTTGTGCCCGCCAACGGGACAAATGAACACGGGGCTGTCCCATGTGGTGCCGAACAGCTCGGTCGTCAGATCGGTCTTCGTCGCGTTGACCATCCGTCTGGGCCGAATCTGGTAGTGCGCAAAGGCCTCCCGGTTCGCGCGCAGCGTCGCATCGTCGTCCACGCCGCTGGCCATGTAGCCCCAGTGGGCGGGCGGCAGGTTCTTGCGAGCGACGGCTTCGAAGTCAAATACGTTGACGGCATCTTTGGCCGCGGCGATGACATCGCCCGGCGCAGCGGTTGACGCCGCGGTGTTTTGCGCGAACGCGTCGAGGAGGGCCGATCGCGACATCCCCGCGAGCAGCGGGCTGGCGGCAAGAAACGTCAGAAACTGCCGTCGGCTTCGACGGTACTCGGCGGTCCGATCCATCGCGGCTGACACGGCTACTGGAGGACAGCCGTGATGTTGCGCTTCGGCACCTGCCCGACGGCGATCCGCG
>Ga0136846_1237568_pt1 | contig 19574 bp, 19 predicted proteins | sample HopSoiMetagenom2_FD_96841 | JGI IMG/M metagenome (GOLD analysis project Ga0136846, IMG submission 96841) | Grasslands soil microbial communities from Hopland, California, USA - 2 Assembly 2016 (version 4) | ecosystem: Environmental > Terrestrial > Soil > Grasslands | place: USA: Hopland...
CCGCTGGAACAGCTCCACCGACCAGGTCTCCAGCGCCTCGGAGAGCAGGGTGTGGTTGGTGTACCCGAAGGTGGCCTGGGTCAGCTCCCAGGCCTTCTCCCAGGGCAAATCGTGCTCGTCGACGAAGATCCGCATCAGCTCGGGGATGGCCACCGCCGGATGCGTGTCGTTGAGCTGGATGGCCACCTTGGCGGCGAAGTTCTCCAGGGACGCGTTGGCCACCAGGTGGCGGCGGATGATGTCGTGCAGAGAGCAGGCCACGAAGAAGTACTGCTGTCGCAGCCGCAGCTCCTTGCCGAACATCTTCACGTCGCTGGGATAGAGCACCTTGGAGATGGTCTCCGACCGGTTCTTGTCCAGCACCGCCTTTTCGTAGTCGCCTTCGTTGAAGTACTGCAGGTCGAAGTCCTGCGACGACCGCGCCCGCCACAGCCGAAGCGTGTTCACGGTGTTGCACCCGTAGCCGGCGATGGGCGTGTCGTAGGGCATGCCCACCACCTGCTCGCCGCCCGTCCAGCGCACGCGGAAACGGGCGTGGTCGTCGCCGTGCTCCTCGACGTGGCCGCCGAAGCGCACCGGCACGCCGTACTCGGGCCGGGCGATCTCCCAGGGGTTGCCCAGGCGCAGCCACTCGTCGGGCTTCTCCACCTGCCAGCCGTCCTTGATCTCCTGCTCGAACATCCCGAACTCGTAGCGGATGCCGTAGCCGTAGCCGGGGATGTCCAGCGTGGCCATGGAGTCGAGGAAGCACGCCGCCAGCCGACCCAGGCCGCCGTTGCCGAGGCCCGCGTCCACTTCCTGCTCGAGCACGTCGGCGATGTCGATGTTGAGCATCTTCATCGCGTCGCGCGCCACGTCGTACAGGCCGAGGTTGATGAGGTTGTTCCCCAGCGCGCGGCCCATCAGGAACTCGGCGCTCAGGTAGTACACGCGCCGCGCGTCCTTGCGGTAGTAGCGCTGCTGGGTGCTGATCCAGCGCTCGATCAGCCGGTCGCGCGCGGTCAGCGCCAGCGACATGTAGCGGTCCAGCGTAGTGGCCGAGTACTGATCCCGGGCGAGCGAATAGAGCAGGTGGTTGGTGAACGAGTGCAGCAGCGCCGCCGCTTCGTTGGGCGCCGTCGCACGGATGGGACGGTTCATGAGCGCGACTCTACCATCCGCTCAGCGGCCCGGGAGGTTGCGCTGCACCGGAAGGCCGCTGTTCTTGATGAACTCGTTCACCCGCTGGGACACTGCCAGCGTGTGGGCCAGGTCGACCACGTCCTTGCCCACCGCCTCGTCGACGAAGAAGCCGTCGCTGCGCAGGGTGGCGACCAGGTCGTCGCCCTCGCGTGTGAGGTACACGTCCCAGTGGCCGTGCCGCGACTCCTGGGTCACGCGGAAATGCTGCGCGGAGAGCGCGTCCGCGAAGTCGGTCCGGTCGGGCTCCAGGTCCCCGTGGACCGTCATGTCGTAGATCTCCAGCTCCTTCGCGGTCGGCGGGATCTTGGCCGGGCGCGGGGGCCAGTGGCCGCTGGACGCACAGGCGAGCGCCGCGGCGAGCAGCACGCACCGTCTCATCGCCTTGGTAGATGCGCCTGTCGCGGCGCCGCGTCAACCCGGAGATCAGCGCAAGGTCAACAGATATCCGACCATCGCCGCGAGGCCGCCGGTGGTGCCGGCGTAGTTCGCCACGCCGTGCGGCACCGCATCGAGCTGGATCTGCGCGAACGCGCGTCCGGGGCCGAGCCGCGTCGCCGCGCCGAGCGCGAATGCAAGCCGCGGCGCCACCTCGCTGTCGCTGGCGGTGCCGAGATTGCCGGGGAACGTGCGGTTGACGATCTGATTCTGCAGCCCGAAAGCGAGACTCGCGTATGCGTCCCACCGCCCGGCGATCTGCCGGCTGGCGCGCAGGCCCACCTGCGCCAGCCATGCATGGGCCTTTGCCTTCTCCGCCAGGGAAGGGATTGCTGCGTATTGCTGGACGGTGCCGAAGAAGCTTCCGCCCAAATCCAGCGTCGCCTCCAGCGGCAGCTCGCCGAGACGCAGCGCGCCCTCCGCCAATAAGGTGCCGGCGCCAGCGCCGTTCCAGGTCGCTCCGCCGCCGGCGAAAAGCCCGGCCGAGATGCTCCAGGGCGGGCTCGGCGACAGCGCGCTTCGCCAGCTCGAGCGATGCTCGCCCGGCGCCGGCGGCCGCACCTCCAGCTCCATGGTGGCGAGTTGGCCCGACGCCTTGGCGGTCAGCTCGACCGGGCCCTTGTGGCCCTCGGGCGCCATGTACTCGACGAGGTAGACGCCGGGTGCGACGCGCCCGCGCCGCTCGGTGTCGCCGCCCGCCGCGCTGGTCACCTCGACGCGCGCCTCGTCGTCCGGCGAGCCATCCGGCTTCACCACGAACACCTCCACCTCTGCCGGGGTGGCGGAGCTCGCCGAGCGGTGGCGGGAAGCCATGCGGATGCGCGAGAAGGGTGGCGGATCGAGGTCGAGCGGCTTCTCGCTGGAATTGCCCAGCTTGTCGGTGATCAGGAGCGTGCCCTGCCGGACGCCGGGTGGCACCACCATGGGCAGCTTGACGACGCCGTTCTTGTCGGCGGAAGCAGGTCCGATGGTGCGTCCGGCCACCAGGGCGCGCACCTCCGAGCCTGGCCGCGTCTCGATCTCCATGAAGTCGGACCCGGAGAGGGGAATGGAAAGCCACTGCAGCTCGCGCTCGCCGTTCGCTTCGATCTCCGCCAGGACCAGCGCGACCGTGGGGGCACGCAGCGGCGGCGGGGTGAAGCGCGCGCGCACGCCGCCGTCGTGGGGCTGCGGAGCGCCCACCGTACCCACGCTGCTGGAGAACGTCACCTTCGCGCCGGGAGGAGCGCTGACATCCAGATCCGCGCCCGCGTCCTTGCCCAGCACCAACTGCGCCGGCTGGGCGGCGAGGGCGCTGGCCAGGAGCAGGATCAGCGCCATTGCCACAGCTTTTTCTTCACCTTCGCGTCGGGCACCGAGTCGTCCCGCATGACCATGCTCTGCACCTGCTTGCGCCGCCCGAGGGCATCGACGGTCACCACGGCGATCTTCTGCCGGCCCTGCCGCAGCGGCACCTCGGTGCGGAAGGTGCCGCCCGCCTCCACCACCACCGGCTCGCCCTGGACGAAGACGCGGGAGCCGGGCTCCACGCGACCGACGATGGGCAGCACGGTGCGGTTGGTCTCCTTGTGGTTGGGCCACTGCACCGAGAGCAACACGCGCCGGAGCGCCGCGGCGGGCTGGCTGGGGGAAGGCTCCGCCTTGCTCAGCCGGCTGACTTCGCCCCTGGTGACGTCCACGCTCTTGCCGCCGCCGGAGAGGTGGACCGAGCCGGCGACCGATGCCACCGCCACCACGCCATGCCCGTCGGAGGTGACGAAGAAGTGGCCGCCTTCGCTGTGCGCCACCGCGTCGCTGCTCTCCGCCTCGAGGTCCAGCCTGCCCTTCTCGGCGACGTCCGATTCCACCAGGCCGCGCACGCGGGCGCGCATCTTCTCGTGCGTCACTTCCTTGAGCAGGACCTGGCTGTCCTCGTGCAGGCGCATGCGCACGCCTTCCACCGCGACGTCCGCCTCGCCGACGCCGGTGCGCAGCGCATCGCGGACGTCCAGCTTGTCGCCGACCTTGGCCTCCGAGATGCTGCCGTCGGCTGCGCGCAGCAGCTCCACCTTGCCGTTCTTGGCGGTGACCACGGCCTGCGCCGACTGTGCAGGCGCCGCGCCCGCGCTGGCGGCTGCCGTCGCAGGCGCGCGGGCGGGGTCGCGACCGCACGCAATCGCCGCAGTCGCGAGCGCGACGAGGTAGACACGAGCCGCCATGCTTGCAAATCTACGGGTCCCGGCGCTGTAGGGGCAAATTACTTGTCGGTGAGCGCGGGTGGGCGAGTTCCTACAGCAGCGGAAGCTGCCGGGCGCGGCCGGGACGGCAAAAGGTGTCCTCCTCCGCCTCACAGTAGAACCCCTCGTTCATGCCCAGGCGCTTGACGGTGGAGTCGAAGAGCGCGCGGGCCGCCTCGGCGTAGTTGCCCTCGCCGCGGCCGCGCACGCCGAAGCGCGAGTCATAGAGCTTTCCGCCGCGCGCCTCGCGCACGCGGTTCAGCACCCGGTCGGCGCGCAGTGGAAGCGTCTCCCGCAGCCGCTGCTCGAACACCTGCTTCACGGAGCCGGGGAGGCGGAGGAAGACGAAGCCCGCACGGCGCGCGCCGGCGGCACGGGCGGCCTCGAGGATCTGCGGGATGTCGGAGTCGGACAGGCCGGGAATGACCGGCGCGATGTTGACGCCCACGTTCAAGCCGGCGGTGGCCAGGCGCTCGACGGTCTTCATGCGGCGTTGCGGCGTGGCCACGTAGGGCTCGATGGCGTGCGCGTGGTCGCGATCCCAGATGGGAATGCTCACGCTGACCGAGACGCGCGCCACGCGGTGCAGCTCCAACAGCACGTCGAGGTCGCGCTCGATCAGCGGCGACTTGGTGATGATGCCGACCGGGTTGCGGTAGGCGGCGCAGACTTCCAGGCAGCCGCGGGTGAGCCGGTAGCTGGCCTCGAGCGGCTGGTAGCAATCGGTGACTCCGGAGAAGACTACCAGCTCGCCTTTCCAGGAGGGACGCTCGAAGGCTTCGCGTAAGAGCCGCGGCGCCTCGGGCTTGACGGTGATCTTGCGGTCGAAGTCGGTGCCGGCGCCGAGGCCGAGGTACTCGTGCGTAGGCCGCGCGTAGCAATAAGCGCACGAATGGAAACATCCGCGGTAGGGATTCACGCTCCAGTCGAACCCGACGTCGGGGCTGTCGTTGTGCGAGAGAATCTCCCGCGTGTGGTCTTCGTAGACTTCCAGCTTCGCGGACGGGACGTCGTCGAAGTACTCGACCTCCGTCGAAAGCCATGGATTGGGAGGGTTGGAGATGACACGCAGCGAGGTCACGCCGCAAAACGTGCACCTGTACGTGTGTTCAGTCAAGCAAGTGGTTGCGATCTCTGCCGGCCGGTGACAGAACGGCGCTCCTCGCAAGGAGGTCCACCGATGAAGAGCGTCGCGACCGCGCAGTGGGAAGGCGATCTGATGTCGGGCAAGGGCAAGACCAGCGCCGCCGGAGGCGCGTTCCGCGACGCGAACCTGAGCTGGAAGGCGCGGACGGAAGGCGCCGCCAGCAGCACCACGCCGGAGGAGCTGCTCGCCGCCGCTCACGCCAGCTGCTTCAGCATGGCGCTCTCGCACGCGCTCGCGCAGGGCGGGCATCCGGCGAAGAAGCTGGAGACCACTTGCACCGTGGAGTTCGGGCCCAAGCAGGGCGGCGGGTTCGAGGTGAAGTCGTCGGCGCTGGAGGTGAAGGGCCATGTGCCGGGCGTCGATCAGGCGGCCTTCGCCAAGGCGGCCGACGGCGCGAAGACCGGTTGCCCGATCTCCAGCGCCCTGAAGATCCCCATGAGCGTGAAGGCGACGCTGCAGGGTTGAAACGTAGCGCGGCTAGTGGGGCTCGCGGTCCTCGGCGCCGATGGGCGGGCCCAGGCGATCCCACGCGTCTTTCGCGGCGTGCTGCGCGTCGGACCACTCCAGCTTCGAGTCGCCGCGCGCCTGGATCCAGCCCGCGGCGAGGTTCGGCTCGATCTCCGACCACGCGGCGTCGCCGTGCATCATGCGCGCCTGCCAACCGTAGTTGTAGGCAGGCCGATAGGTCTCGTACGACTCGCCGGCCTTCGCGTAGGGGCGGCCCGCGTAGTTGCGCCGCCACCACTCGTCCTCGATGGTGGGGTGCACCGCCTCGGCCGCGGCCTTGCCACCCAGCCCACCGGCCACCGCACCGATGGCCGCCCCGACCATCGCGCCGAACGGGCCGCCCACCGCCCCGCCGATGGCTGCCCCGGCGGCGCCCGCGCCTGCCGCACCCGCGCCCACGCCCACCGGATGCGCTCCCGGCGTGTGCGTGATGGGGTCGCGGTGTTCCTGCTCCTCGCGGTCGTCCTTGGGGTTCCGTGCCATCGAATGCCTCCTTTGCGACAAAGATCTGTCCGTGCGCCTCGCCCCGGAAGGGACGGGCGGACATGCGGGGGCCGCGCGGCTTGCCGGGCGGGCAGGCGGTGCAAACCCTCAGCGCGATGAGATGCTTGGCTGCTGCCGCCACCGTGTTGTCCGTCGTTGCCTGCCAGAGATCCGCTCCGCCTGAGGGGCGGCTGGCTCCGAATCAATCGGTTTCGGATGGAGGGACGGCGCCGGTGCCTCTGCCGCCGCCGCCGGATGCCGGTACTCCCGACGCGGGGCCGCCTCCGGATGCTGGACCAAATCCGCACCGCATCGGCGGGATGGGACCCGGTCCGTTCCCGTCGGGGTCGCCGATCATCTACGGCTCCGCGCAGGGGCTGCTCGAGGCGCCGATCTCGGCGTCGGTGGACGAGGCCGAGAACCTGTGGGTGGTGAGCGACAAGGCGCTCTATCTGATGGCGCCGGGATCGAAGGTCTTCCGCCGCTACACCGCGCAGGACGGTCTGCATTACGGGCCCGGCTTCACCGAGCCGCCCGACATCACCTGGGTGGAAGGCGGCGCCAAGGGCGAGTGCTTCGTCGGCTACTACTTCCACGACACCAACGACAGCATGTTCAAGGGCGCGCACACCAACCTCGATCCGTTCGCGCACATGGGGAAGATGGACCAGGTGCTGCTGCAGCCCGACGGGTCGCTGAAAGTGAACCGCTACGACCTGCGCAACTCGAACGACGGCCATTTCTACGAGACGCGCACCATCACCAGCATGCTCTACGACCACTTCCATCACCCGGGGAACCTCTACGTGGGTTCGAACCACGGCATCACGCGGATCGTCCCGGCGAAGTACTTCCCGCCGCCGCATCTGCAGGACGATCCCTGGAACACCTCGTACGAGAAGCAGTGGTACGCGGACCACGTGCACCCGTGGGTGTGCATCGGCGCTCCCTGCACCGGCGACGTGTCGAAGGACCACATCACCTTCGGCGATTGGTACGGGCTGACCATGGCCGCCGATGGGCGGCTGTGTATGGGCGGCCTGACCACCGCGGGCGCCATCGGTTTCAAGGAGAGCCTTCTGGACTGGGTGCAGAGTTGGCAGCCGGTGAACCCGTTCGTGCCGTCGTTCGAGTGGCCGCCGGTCTATCTGCCGCCGACCTTCGGCGACCCGGTCAACATCCGCGGCGTGGCGGTGACGCCCGATGGGACGGCATGGTTCGCTTCCGGTGAGGTGGAGAGCTGGCGCGGGCCGACCTACGGCATCGCGGCCTACGACGGGCACCACTTCGCGTACTTCGATCCGCTCAAGCTGGGCGCCATCGAGTACAACATCCTCGAGCTGCAGGGGCTGCCGGATGGGCGGCTGGTGTTCGGGTTCCCCAGCTCGGGCCTGTTGGTGTGGAACCCGGGCGATGCGACCGGACATCGGATCACGCAGCGCGACGGACTGCCCGGCGAGCGGATCGGCCGCATGTCGCAGGACCTGATGCACGATCCGCCGCTGTTGCTCGTGCCCACCGACAACGGCCTGGCCATCTTCCGCGAGGTGCCGTGAGGGTCCTGCTGGCGGTGTACCAGGTGTACACCCGGTACACATCTCGACCTGGTTCAGCCGGCTGAACCGTGCAGCGGCCGGCCGCACTGTGCCGGACATCTGTGCACGCGGTGTACACCCGGTACACCGACGGCGGCCTTGTGTACCGGGTGTACACCTCGTACACATCGCCGCGATGGAACGCTCCGACCCCCGTCTGCGCGCCGCGGTGCTCGCGGTGGCAGGGGCCGCCATCCTCTGGTCCAGCGGAGGCCTGTTCATCAAGCTGGCGCCGATGCCGGCGCTGTCGGTGGCCTGCGGGCGCTCGTTGGTGGCGGCGCTCTTCTGCCTCGCGGTCTTGCGGCCCAACCTGCGCCAGGCTCGCTGGGCCACGGCGGCATCCTACGCCGCGTGCATCGTCACCTTCGTCTCCGCCACCAAGCTCACCACCGCGGCCAACGCGATCTTCCTCCAGTACACCGGGCCCGCTTACGTGCTGGTCCTTTCGCCGTTCCTGCTCGACGAGCCCTTCCGGCCGCTCGACGCCATCTGCGTGGCGCTCTCGCTCGCGGGCATGTCGCTCTTCTTCGTCGGCAAGGTCGAGTCGGGCCAGGCGCTGGGCAATGTGCTGGGCATCGTCTCCGGTGTCTTCTTCGCCCTTACCGTGGTCTTGCTCCGCCGCGACGCGAAGGACGGCAGCGGCGACGCGCTGCCCTCGACCGCGCTGGGCAACCTGCTTGCGGCCGCAGTCACGCTGCCATTCGCGCTCCACGCGCTGCCGGAGATGCTCACGGTGCGCGGCGCGGGCGTGCTGCTCTACCTCGGCATCGTGCAGCTGGGCGTGGCGTACTGGCTCTTCGTCAAGGGCGTGCGGCGCGTGCCCGCGGCAGAAGCCTCGCTCATCTCCATGCTGGAGCCGGTGCTGAATCCGATCTGGGTGTTGATCGGGTTCGGCGAGCGCCCCGGGTTCTGGGCCATCGCCGGAGGCGCCGTGGTGATCGCCGCCGTGGTCTTGCGCACGCTCGCGCCGCAGCCTCAGCGGGCGTCGACCACCAGCGTGTAGAACGCGCCGGCGGCTTCGTCGTACCACCAGTCCAACGTCCTGCCCGAGGTGGGCGTCGGTGCCTGCGCGACGGTTGCCGCCGCGGCGGGGAACGAGGCCTTGCCCACCGCGAAGTAGTACGTCACCGGGCCCAACTCCACCTTCCACGGCGACTTGTCCACCCACTGTGGCCGCGCCTGGCGCGAGCGCGCCACCTTGTCCTGCGCCACCTGCTCGGGCGTCTTGCCCTGCCAGGCCTGCTGCAGCTCGGTGATGCGGGTCTGGACGGCGGCCGGCGTGGCCGGCTCCCACGCCAGCGCGGGAAGCGAAACGAGCAGGGCGACTGCGGTCAGGCGCGCGATCATGCGCGCCATCGTATCAGCGGAGCACGCCGCGCCAGAAGATCTTGGAGCAGCCCCGCGGTCCGCTGCCGCCGATGACGCTGCCGTCCAGCCCCAGCGAGACGCTGGTGGCCGCCGCGAAGGTCACCGCCCCGCAGCGGTTTCCCTGCGCGGAGACGAGATCGATGGCGCTGCCGGAGACCGGCACCAACGCGTACGCCTTGCCGGCGCGGGCCGGGACGAAGTCAGTCCCGTCGAGCAGCCATGCCGGCGGCGCGCGCAAGGTGGAATCCCCGGGCTGCACCAGCCCTGACCAGTGGCCGTCCAGCCGCACCACGACGCCGCCGCCGAGCAGCGGCCGCGCCAGCACGGCGGTGGCCGTCCCGACCGGAAAAGGCGTCCCGGCGGTTCCCTTGGCGAGATCGATCCAGATCCCGCTCACCGTCGAACCACTGCCGACCAACGCCAGCACAGGGCCGGACGCATCCCGCGCTCCGCCGCGCGGCGTGAAGGTGCCCGGCACGATGGCGGCCGCGGTCTCGTTCAAGGTGCCGTCCAGGGCGCGGACTTTCAGCCCGGCAGCATCCGCGCTAAAGGCGACGGCGCCGTCGCCCTGCACCGGCGCAAGCGCCACCATCCCGCTGGATCCACCCATGGAGACGAAGCGAGGGTTGCCGTTCTCGTCCCAGCTCTCCACCACCAGCCCTCCGTTGCCGTCGCTCGCGAGGCCCACGAACCCGCGGCTCTGTGGCACCAGCGCGGAGGGAGCCTGGAAGCTGCCGCCGGTGCCCAGGCCGATCGCGCTGAACTCCCTCCAGTCGACCGTTCCGGAACGCGCTGCGATGAAGCCCTGCCCGTCGCTGGTCGCCAGATCGCAGCTGTCGGTCGCCGCATTGGTGCGCACCTCGAAGGCGTAGCCGCTGCCGGGCGAATCGGGAACGATGCCGGCGCAATCGGTGCTGATCCCGCCGTCGCTTCCGCCCTCTGGACCCGCGTCCGTGCCGGGCGGCGTGACCCCGCCGCCGCCGGGCCCCGCTCCGCCGCCGGCCCCGCCGCCACAGGCAACCAAGCCCGCCATCACCAGAATCCAACCTGCCCAGCGCATGCCCGCCCCCCAGCTCGGGCGGAACGGTGCGCATCGGCGGCAAGGCAGGCTAGCCCACGGCCATCAGCGAGAGGTTTTCCCGTTCACTGCGCGGCAGATCGAGGAACGCCGCCAGGACATGCGAGGCCTGCAGCCGCCGCTGCTCTTCGAAGCGCAGCCGCCCGCGCCAGCGCAGCTCGTCGCAGACCGCGTCCAGGACTTGAAGCGGAGTCGGCGCGTCCATCAGCCTCAGGCGCACCAGCCGGCGGATCGGCGCGTCGTCTTCTTCACAGAACGCCGCGCAGAGCACCGCGTAGATGGCGTTGTCGATCTCGTTCTCGCTCTCCAGCCGGGTCGCGCTCAGGTCTACGGTATCCATGCCGGACCTGATTGCGAGCCGCGCGCCAGCCCCACTCCCCTCGCGGGGCGACCTTTGCAGGTGTGCTTTCCGCGGGCTTTCTGTAGATCGTAGAGCCATGCCTTCGTTCGCCGAGCTGGGCGCGCCAGAGCCCCTAGCGACCGCTCTGGCGGCCCGCGGCTACGAGACGCCGACTCCGGTGCAGGCCGTGGTCCTGGAGGCCGATGCCCAGGGCCGCGATCTGCTCGTGAGCGCCCGCACCGGCTCCGGCAAGACCGTGGCCTTCGGCCTGGCGGTCGGGGCCGAGCTCCTCCCGCTGCCCAAGCCCGGCAAGCCGCTCTGCCTGGTGGTGGCCCCGACGCGCGAGCTGGCGCACCAGGTGGCGCGGGAGCTGGCCTGGCTGTATTCCGGATGCTCCGGCCTTCGGCCTCCGCCCGGCGCCGGGGAGACGCCGGCTCCTCCCGGCGCGCGCATCGCCACCTGCGTGGGCGGCGCCGACGTGGGGGCGGAGCTGCGCGCGCTCAAGTCCGGAGCGCACGTGGTGGTGGGCACGCCGGGGCGGCTGGTCGATCACCTGGAGCGCGGCTCGCTGCACCTCGACGGCCTGCGGGCCTTGGTGCTGGACGAGGCCGACGAGATGCTGGACCTGGGCTTCCGCGAGGAGCTGGAGAAGATCCTCGGTGCGGCGCCGGCGGAGCGGCGCACGCTCCTCTTCTCCGCCACCATCCCGCCGGAGATCGAGCGGCTGGCGCGCAAGTACAGCAAGGACGCCCTGCGCATCGCCGCCAACCCGCCGGCGCAGGCGCACGCAGACATCGAAGTGCGTGCCCACGTCGTGGCGCCTCGCGAGCGAGAGCACGCGGTGGTGAACGTGCTGCGCTACCACGATGCGCCCGCGGCCATCGTCTTCTGCGCCACGCGGGAGGGGGTCACGCACCTGGCGCAGGCGCTGATCGAGCGAGGTTTCGCCGCCGTGCCCATCTCCGGCGAGCTGACGCAGTCGGAGCGCACGCGGGCGCTGCACGCGCTGCGCGACGGCCGCGCCCGCGTGCTGGTGGCCACCGACGTGGCCGCCCGCGGGCTGGATTTGCCCGACGTGGCGCTGGTGGTCCAGGCCGACCCGCCGCAGAACGCGGAGGTCCTGCAGCACCGCAGCGGCCGCACGGGCCGCGCCGGCCGCAAGGGCGTGAGCGTGCTCTTGGCTCCGCCGCCTGCGCGCAAGCCGGTGGAGACCATGCTGCGGCGCGCGGGGCTTCACGTGTCGTTCACGCCGCCGCCCGACGCCGACGTCATCCGCGTGCACGACCGCGACCGGCTGGTCCGCGAGATCGACCAACTGGCGCGCGAGCCCTTCCACGAGGACGACGTGGCGTTGGCGCGGCTGCTGCTGCGCGACCGCGACGCCGAGAAGCTGGCCGCCGCGCTGGTGCGCCTGCGCCGCGAGGCGCTGCCCGCGCCCGAGGAGCTGCCTTTCACCGCCGAGTTGGCGAAGCGCAAGCAGGGCGATCGCCAGGACGTGGCCGGCAGCAAGCAGAAAGGGCGCGAGCGCGACGGCGGGATCTGGTTCCGCGTCAACGTGGGTCGATCGCGCAACGCCGACCCGCGCTGGCTACTGCCCATCCTCTGCCGCCGCGGCGGCGTGGACCGGCGGATGATCGGCCGCATCGAGGTGCTGGCCGACGAGACGCGCTTCGAGGTCTCGCGCCCCGCGGCGCCGCACTTCCGGCGCGCCGCCGGCAAGCCCGATCGCAAGGACCCCAACCTCCGCATCACGCAGGTGGAATGAATCCGCACGTCGTCATCGTCGGAGGCGGCTTCGGCGGCCTCTACGCGGCGCGGGCGCTGCGCCGCGAGCCGGTGCGCATCACCCTCCTGGACCGGCGCAACCACCACCTCTTCCAGCCCCTGCTCTACCAGGTGGCCACCGCGGCCTTGAGCCCGGCGCAGATCGCCACGGCGCTGCGGCGCGTGCTGCGGGGGCAGGAGAACGTGGAGGTGGCGCTGGGCGAGGCCACCGCCGTCGACCTGGCCACGCAGCGAGTGCTGCTGCGCGACGGCGCGCTGGCATACGACTTCCTCGTCCTCGCCACCGGCGCCACGCACTCCTACTTCGGGCATCCGGAGTGGGAGAAGCACGCGCCGGCGCTCAAGACGCTGGAGGACGCGGTGGACATCCGCCGCCGCGTGCTGCTCACGTACGAAGCCGCCGAGCGGGAATCCGACGAGGCGGCGCGGGTGCCGCTGCTCACCTTCGCCATCGTGGGGGCCGGCCCCACCGGCGTGGAGCTGGCGGGCGCGCTCGCGGAGATCTCGCGGCACGTGCTGACGCGCGACTTCCGTCACATCGACCCGGCGTCGGCGCGGGTGATCCTGTTGGAAGCGGGTCCGCGCGTGCTGCCGGCGTTTCCACCGGACCTCTCGGCGGCAGCGCAGCGACGCCTGGAACGCATGGGCGTGCAGGTGCGGCTCGGGGCCATGGTCACGGGCATCGATGCGGAGGGCGTGTCGATCGGCGCCGAGCGGATCGCGTCGCGCTGCGTGCTTTGGGCGGCCGGCGTGGCGGCGTCTCCGCTGGCCCGGTCGCTGGGCGTGCCGCTGGATCTGGCGGGCAGGGTGATCGTGGAGCCGGATCTGTCGCTTCCCGGAGCCCCGCGCGTCTTCGTCATCGGCGATCTGACGGCGGTGAAGATGGCCGATGGAAGCCTGGTCCCCGGCGTCGCGCCCGCGGCCATCCAGGGAGGCCGGCACGCCGCCGAGAGCATCCGGCGCGCGCTGCGCGGGCAGCCCGCGCGACCCTTCCGGTACGTCGACAAAGGGACGCTCGCCACCATCGGCCGTGCGGCGGCGGTGGCGCAGATCGGCCCGCTCCACCTGAAGGGATTCCTCGCCTGGGTGCTCTGGCTCGCCGTCCACATCCTCACGCTGATCGGCTTCCGCAACCGCTTCCTGGTGATGCTGGAGTGGGCGGTGATGTACCTGCGCTTCGAGCGAGGCGCGCGGCTGATCACGGGCGACGTGCCCGAGCTGCCGCGGGCGAAGCAATCCGATCGCGCCGCGGGCTGAAGCTCAGGCCGTGGCCAGCGGCTGCACCGGCCGCACGGCGCTGTACCGGTTCTTGCCCGAGCGCTTGGCGCCGTAGAGGGCGCCGTCGGCGGAGTGGATCAGATCCTCTGCCGTCTCCACGTCGTTGGCGGGGTAATACGCGAGACCCAGGCTGGCGGTCACCTTGACCCGCTTGCCCGACTCGTCCTGCAGCACCACCTCGGAGATGGCGCGCACCAGCCGCTCGCACACGCGCATGGCGCCCTCGGCGGGCGTCTGCGGCAGGATGATGGCGAACTCGTCGCCGCCGTAGCGCGCCGGCACGTCGGAAGCGCGCACGCTCTTGGCGATGGCCCCGCCGACCGCGCGCAGCACCTTGTCGCCGAGGACGTGACCGAACAGGTCGTTGACCGGCTTGAAGCCGTCCAGATCGATCATCGCCAACGCCAGCGGCTCGCCATGGCGGTCGGCGCGCTGCATCTCCTGCACCAGCCGGTCCATCAGATAGCGGCGGTTGTGCAGGCCGGTGAGCGGGTCGGCCACCACCAGCTTCTCCAGTGTGGTCTGCAGCTTGCGGATCTTGTCGTGGGCCCGCTTGGTGCGAAGCAGGGCCTTGACGCGCGCGAGCAGCTCGGCGGGATCGCAGGGGCGGTGCATGTAATCGTCGGCGCCGAGTTGGAGCCCGCGCACTTTCTCGGCCGTCTCGCTGCGCTGGGAAACCACCAGCACGGGCAACAGGTCCAGCTCGCTGGACTTGATCCGGGGCAGGAGATCCAACCCATCCATGTCCGGCAGGCTGCGCTCCAGGACCACCAGGTCGGGCGCCTCCGTAGCCAGAAAATCCAGTGCTTCCGCTCCGGTAGCCGTTTCGAACACGGACATGCCCGCATCGCTGAACAACGTGCGCTGCATCATCCGTTCGGCGTCCTCTGACTGAACGACGAGAACGCGAGGTGCGTCCTGCATGGGCTACCCCCAGATGTGCGATCAGTAGCAGAGGGGAGGGGTCATGTGGAAACCCTTGCCTATCCTACCTTGACGCACATCCCGGGCTCACGTACGGCTCCACGATGCGCTTCCACCGCTTCACCGCCCCGAGAAAAGTGAAGCTGGCTGCCATTTCGGAGGAGCCGCCCCCGGATCTGTCCAAGGGCGAGGCCAAGGACCGGTTCCACGCCCTCAACGACGAATTGTTCGACCTCCAGGATCTGATGTGGGGGGCGCGCACCCACTCGGTGCTGATGATCCTGCAAGGCCGCGATGCCGCCGGCAAGGACGGCGCGGTCAAGCACGTGGTGGGCGCGCTCAACCCGCGCGGAGTGCTGGTGACGAGCTTCGGGGTGCCCACGCAGGAGGAGCGCGAGCACGATTTCCTCTGGCGCGTCCACCGGCACGCGCCGCGACTGGGCGAGTTCGCCATCTTCAACCGCTCTCATTACGAGGACGTGCTGGTGGTGCGGGTGAAGGGGCTGGTCCCCGCGAGAGTGTGGAAGGAGCGGTACGCCTTGATCGACGCGTTCGAGCGCACGCTGGCAGCCGCCAACTGCATCGTCCTCAAGTACTTCCTGCACATCACCAGGGACGAACAAAAAGAAAGGCTGCTCGAGCGCGAGAAGGATCCCAACAATGCCTGGAAGCTGAACGTGGAGGACTGGAAGGAGCGCGAGATGTGGGACGACTTCACCGAGGCCTACGAGGACGCCATCGGCAAGTGCGCCTCGCGCGACGCGCCGTGGATCGTGGTGCCCGCCAACGCCAAATGGTACCGCAACCTGGTCATCGCCGAGAGCCTGGCCGCGGCGCTGCGGCCGCACCGCAAGGAGTGGCGCGAGACGCTGGACCAGGAAGGAAAGATCGGCCGCCGGGACATCAAGGAGTGGCGCGCGGCCCAGCGCGCTAGCCGACGATCACCTTCCGCACCCCGCGCGAAGTGAGGAGCTCGGGCAGGCGCTTGCGCTGATCTCCTTGCAGGACCAGCGTGTCGCCCTCGGCGACTCCGCCGCAGCCGAGCGCGTTCTTGAGCGCCTTGAGCCAGGTCTCCAACTCCGCCGGTTTCAGCTCGAGTTGCTCCACGACCGTCACCTCCTTCCCGCCGCGGCCCTTCCGCTCCATCCGCACCACGGCGCGGGCCGGTCCTTTGGGAGGCGGGACTTCGCGCGGGGCGGGACCTCTGGGGAGATCGGTCAGCTTCTCGCGGAGGGCGCCGAACGGGTTGTGGAAGGGCTTCTTCTCGTCGGTCATGCGGAAGCCGCGATGCGATCCCAGGCCACGGCGAAGAAGCCGTCTGTGCCGTCCACGTGGGGCAAGAGCCGCAGCGTGCGGTCGCGCCGGAACTCCGGATGAGCCTTCTCGCACCTGTCCGCCACCTGCTCGTTCTCCGCCCGATTCAGGGTGCAGGTCGCGTAGACCAGGCGCAGGCGCGCCAGCGGCGCGGCGGTCTCCAGCAGCTGCGCCTGGAGCGCGGGCAGGTTCCGGAGCTGCGCCGGATTCATGCGCCAGCGGGCGTCGGGTCCGCGGCGCAGGACGCCCAGCTCCGAGCAGGGCGCGTCCACCAACACACGGTCGGCGGGAGCCGGCCGCTCGACGACCTCGATGTGCTTGGCGGCGCATGCGCGCGCCGCGCGGGTTCGCAGGCGATCCAGCCGCGCAGTGTCCGGGTCGTGCGCCAGCACCCGGGCTCCGCGCGCTGCCAGCAGCAGGGACTTCCCGCCCGCGCCGGCGCAGAGATCGAGCACCGTGTCGCCCGGGCCCGCCGCAACCAGCTGCCCCACCAGCTGGCTGCCCTCGTCCTGCGTCTCGAAGAAGCCGGCCCGCCAGGCGGCGGAACCGAACAGGTTGGGGGAGGCGGTCTCGACCAGGAGGCCGTCCGGCGACAGCGAGGAAAATCGCGTGGAGATGCCTTCGCCCGAGAGCCGCGCCGCCAGCTCCTCGCGCGTGCAGAGGAGCCGGTTGGCGCGCAGGCAGATGGGGCCGGGCACGGAGACGGCGGCGCAGAACGCCTCGGCCCCGGCCGCGCCCAGCTCCTCGACGAGATGGCCCTCCAGCCAGTCAGGCAGCGACCAGCGATCGGCAAGGCGGTCCGGCGCGGGCCGGACAGGCGGCGGCGCGGCCACGCCGGCCAAGGTCGCCGCCTCGGCCCCGGGCATCGCCGCCAGATCCCGAAGCAAGCAGAAGAGCAGGGTCGCCGCGTCCGCGACGCCTCCGGAATGCCAGGCCAGCCGCCGCCGCCACAGCGCTACGCCGAAGATGGCCTCCACCGCCGCGGTCCGTCCCGTGCGGGAGAGGTCGCGATGTGCCCGCAGGGTGCGGTCCACCTCGCGTTCTGCTGGCGCGCCCTCCAGCACCCGCCCGATGGCTGGCAGGACGACGTCGGGGCGAAGCTCATGCCAGGAGATGTGGCGAAGGCGCTCCATGCCGCCATTGTGTCGCGTGGCGAACGGGCCGGCCAGCCCGGCCTGCGGCCAGAGGGGGGAATCCCCATCTTTTCCGATGATGGATGACCCCCGCCAATTGCTGGAAGAGGGCCGCTTCGAGGAGCTGGCCCACGACGACCATCCACTGTGGCGCGGCCTCGCGCTCCTCGAGCTGAAGCGCTGGCAGCAGGCTGCCCGCACGTTCGAGGAGGCGCCTGACGCGGGGCAGAGCGGCACGCTGCTCGAGCTTGCCGGCGCCGCCCACTGGCTGGCGGGGGACCGCGAGGGCGGGCTGCAGCGTTGGCTCGCGGCGCTGGAAGCGCCCTACGAGGGGCCGGCCAGCCGGCTGAAGCCGCCCGCGCTGCTCGTGTATGCGGGCACGCGGATGGGCGATCAGCGGTTCGTGCTGCGCGGCACCCGACTCTTGACCAAGGGATGGAAGCCGAAGATCCAGCGCGTCTGGCCGGGACCAGTGGCCGCGTTCCTGCTCGACAAGATCGACGCGAAGAGCTTCCTGGAAGAGGGTTATTCCGACCCCGACCTCGAGGCCCGCCGCCTGGCCTCCGCGCATTTCTGGACCGCGCTCAAGGATCCCGAGAAGGCGCGCGAGCACTACGAGGCAGCGGTGCGCAACGAAGGAGCCAGCGCGCTGGAGGTGGAACACCACCTCGCCCACGGTGAATTAGGTGCGGGGACATAGCATCTACGGGGACATGATGACGCGCGCAGCGCGCATCGTGTCCCCAGGTAAGAGTTGTCGCATCGTGTCCCCAGATGCTAGCTGACATAACCAGAAGCCTGCAGCCGGAACAGGTGCGCGTAGCGTCCATTCCGCGCGAGCAACTCGTCGTGCGTGCCCAGCTCCTCCACCCGGCCGTCCTGCAGCACGGCGATGCGGTCGGCGCGGCGCACGGTGGAGAAGCGGTGGGAGATGAGGATGGCGGTGCGCTCGGCCGCCAGCTGCTGCAGTCGCACGAACAGCTCGTGCTCGGCCTCGGCGTCGAGGGCAGCGGTGGGCTCGTCCAGCACCAGCACCTCGGAATCGCGCATGAAGGCCCGGGCCAGCGCGATCTTCTGCCACTGGCCACCGGAGAGCTCCTTGCCTTCCTCGAACCAGCCGCCCAACATGGTGTCGAGCTTCTGCGGGAGCTGCTCGACGACGGAACGCGCGCCGCCGTCGTCCACCGCGCGCTCCACCCGGGCGCGGTCGTCGAGCGCCGGCACCCAGCCCACGCCGACGTTCTCCCGCGCCGTCCACTGGTAGCGGACGAAGTCCTGGAAGAGCACGCCCACGCGGTCGCGCAGGTCGCGCGCGTCCATGTCGCGCAGGTCCACGCCGCCGTAGAGGATGGCGCCCTCGCTGGGATCGTAGAGGCGCATCAGGAGCTTGATCAGCGTGCTCTTGCCCGCGCCGTTCTCGCCCACCAGCGCCATCTTCTCGCCCGCCAGGAGCTTGAGCGAGACGCCGCGCAGCACCCACTTGTCGCTGCCCGGGTAGCGGAAGGAGACGTCGCGGAACTCGATCTCCTGCGCGCGCGCCCGGGCGGGAGCGAGCGGCGGCAGCCGGCGCGGCGACTCGCCGCCGGTGCCGATGTCCAGGTAGGTGAAGAGGTTGGACATGAAGAGCCCGTCCTCGTAGAGGGCGCCGATGGAGGCCAGCGCCGACTGGATGGAGGACTGGCCCTGGCGGAAGACGGAGAGGTAGAGGGTCAAGTCGCCCAGCGTGATGGCGCCCAGCGCCGCGCGCACCGCCATGAAGGCATACGCGCCGTAGAAGGCGGCCAGCGAGACGAGGCCCAGCGCGATGCCGGCGGCGCCCTTGCGCAAGGCCAAGGATCGGTCCTCTGCGTAGAACTTGTCGAAGAGCGCGCGGTACCGCTGCAGCACCAGCGGCCCCAGGTTGAAGAGCTTCACCTCCTTCACGTGCGAGTCGCGGGTGAGGATCCATTCCAGATAATTCTGCCGCCGACCCTCCGGGGCGCGCCAGGTGTTGAGGCGGAACGACTCGCCGGAGAAGCGCGCCTCGGCGATGAAGGAGGGCACCGAGGCCAGCGCGATCAGCAGCACCGACCAGGGCGACAGGCGCACCAGCAGCGCGGCATAACTGAGGAGGATGAGCGCTTGCTGCAGCAGCGACGCCGTCTCCAGCGCCATGCTCAGCGGGCGGGTGGAGGCCTCGCGCCGCGCGTTCTGCATCTTGTCGTAGAAGTCGGCGTCCTCGAAGTGGCGCAGCTCCAGCGTGGCCGCTTTTTCCAGGATCAGCGTGTTGACGTGGTTGCCGAGCGAGGCTCTCATGAGATCCCGCAGCAACGCCTGGCCCCGCGACATGGCGGTGGAGAGCGCCATGAGCAAAGCCTCCAGCGCCACCAGCCGCAGCACCTGCCAGCGCTGCGCGGCGTCGCCGGTGCGCGCCGCCGAGACGACCGCGTCGACGATCAGCTTGCCCACCCAGGCCATGGCCGCGGGGAGGGCCGCCTGTCCCAGGAGGAGCGCGATCATTCCCGCGGCGAAGGCGCGCGAGGACTCCTTCACCAGCGCGAAGGTGCGGGGCAGGTAGCGCAGGTACTGCCAGGTCAGCCGCGCGCGCTCGCGGAGCGACTGCGGCGGGAGCGGGCGCGCCATCAGTGCTCGAGCATCTCCTGCACCCGGGCCTTGTCCTCGCGGTAGGTGAAGTGCTGGTACAGCCAGAACGCGTTCTCGCGGTCGAGGATGCGGTCCTTGAGGATGGGCACCGCCTGCAGCTTGTTCTCGCGGTGGACCACGTGATCGATGAGCACGCCGGCCATCGA
>Ga0136846_1240007_pt1 | contig 19571 bp, 15 predicted proteins | sample HopSoiMetagenom2_FD_96841 | JGI IMG/M metagenome (GOLD analysis project Ga0136846, IMG submission 96841) | Grasslands soil microbial communities from Hopland, California, USA - 2 Assembly 2016 (version 4) | ecosystem: Environmental > Terrestrial > Soil > Grasslands | place: USA: Hopland...
AGGCGAAGTGTTCACGACGCCCGCGCGCGTAGACGGCATGTTCGTCTGCAACGGCACCGCGGGCGATTACTTCGGACAGAAGTACGGCGATCTCTCATCCATGCCGCTGACGCTCGAGTTTGCGGCGGGGCGCCTCGCCGCCGCTTACTGCGCGCGCACCGATCTCGAGCGGGAATTCTGGCAGTATTGCCATACCGATGAAAACAGCGACCGCGACGGCGAGCTCGCCTTCGGTACCAACATCGCCCTGCACGAGATGATTGGCGTCCTGCTGCAGGACGAGAAAATTCCCGGCGTGCACCTCGCGTTCGGCGATCCGTACGGAAGCCAGACAGGGGCCGACTGGAAATCACGCACACACGTCGACGTCCTGACGCGCGACTGCGACGTATGGATCGACGACGACCAGGTGATTCGAAAGGGAGAATACCTGCTGGAGCGGCTGGGACTCTGACAGGTTCTCGGGTTCTCGGGTTCTCGGGTTCTCGAGGTTCTCAGGTTTTCGGGTTCTCGGCGGTTCTGCGACTCGCGACTAGACCCGCCACATATACTCCCTCATCTGATGCTGCCAGTACGGCCAGTCGTGACCTCCCATCGCGCCCCAGTCGTCCAGGAAATGACGGATGCCACGGCTCCAGAGGATGTTCGACAGACGGTACGACTCCTCGCTCCTCTCCCAGGGACCCGAGCCTGTCGCGATGTGGATCTCGCAGCTCGCAAGATGTCCGAGCGCCCATGGATCCGAGAGGTTCGCAAGGTAATCGACGGGGTTGTTGAAGTAGAAGTTGTCGTCGTAGTCGCCGTTCATGAAGCGCTTCATGTCGTAAACGCCGGACAACGCGTAGCAGCGTTTGACGATGTCGGGGTGCTTGAAGCGGGTGTTGGCCGCGTGGTACGCACCGAGCGTTGCGCCCATTGTCCATACGCCGATTCCGGGATCCTGGCAGTGATATCGCACGAACGGCACAACCTCGTGCGTGATGTACTCGTCGTACTGCCGCTGCATCCAGCTGCGGTGCCGCGGGTGCGCGCCCGCATTGCCCAGTGAGTCTTCATGGTTCGAATTCACGCAGAAGAGTTTGACGCGTCCTCCTTCGATCGCATCGCCAATGGCGCCGACGACTCCCTGCCGCTCGTACTCCCATTCGTCGCCGCCGGTCGTGGGAAACGCGATCATCGGCGGTCCCCAGTGGCCGTAGGTCGCCACCCCCATGTCGCGACCGAGCCGCGGTGAATACCAGTACTGGTGCTCTCGCCGCATCGTCACATTCTAGTGGTTCAGTCGCGAGTTCTCAGGCCGGAGTTCCCATGAACGAATGGGCATGAATAAGCACGCGCTCGAGATCTGGTCGCCGCAGCTGCGCAACCGCCGGCAGGTCGACGTCTATCTGCCGCCCTCGTACGAAAGCGAATCCCGCCGGCGTTATCCAGTCGTGTACATGCACGATGGGCAGAACCTGTCCGATCCATTCACGGCGTTCGGCGGCACAACATGGCGGCTCGAAGGCGCGCTCGACCGGCTGGCCTCAGGCGGGCTCGAGGCAGTCGTGGTGGGCGTCCACAACATGGGCGAACAGCGGATCGCCGAGTACACCCCGTTCGCGGACGCAAAGCACGGCGGAGGCCGCGGGGACCGTTACGTCCGCTTCCTCGCTGATGTCGTGAAACCGAAGATTGACACGCGGTACCGCACGCGGCCCGACCGCCCCAACACGGCGATCCTGGGCTCGTCGCTGGGAGGATTGATCAGCCTTTATGCCTTTTTCCTGCGGCCATCGCCATTCGGACGGGCCGCGGCGATGAGCCCCTCGATCTGGTTTGGCGGGCGCCGCATCCTCGAGTTCGTGGAACAAGCCCGCCAGGTGCGCGGCCGCTTATATGTCGACGTCGGCACGGAAGAAGGGGCCGGCACGCTCCGGGATGCGCGCGCGCTCGCGCGAATCCTGCGGGGGAGCGGCTACCGCTCGAACCGAGGCTTTCGTTACGTCGAGGCGAACCGTCATCGGCACCAGGAACACGACTGGGCATTACGCCTGCCCGGCGCGCTCGAATTCCTGTTGAGAGCCGACTGAAGTGTGTTCGTCAGGAGCCACGCTAGGACCTGGGAGCTAGAGTGACGCGTGTCTCGACGGCCTCACTCACCGTCCCAGCTCCCAGACTTTGTGTTCATCACGAGCCAGGACGCAGGAGCTGGGGACACGTCGGTTGACGCCCTCGCTCCTACCTCCCAGCTCCTGACACCGTCTCTTCAAGACTCGATGAGGTGGTTGTCAGGTCTTGACGTGTGGCCCTCGCTCGGCGCGCTTTGAATCCTCGGGTTCCGTGTCGAGCAGCGTCCACATACCCACACGCCAGAGTCGCTCGCAGTCCGGGCACCACGTCAGATACCACACGTCCATCATGCCCCGCAGTTCGGTGTCCGCCTGGCACTTCGGACAAATCAACGTCACAGCCATGAGGTTTTGTAGGAAAAGCCGACGCGGAATCCACCCGCAGACGGTATCGACCGGGCTCTCCGCATGGGACGTGCCGTCAAAGCCTCATCAACGGTACGAAGCTCGCAAGAGGACCGCCGCACACGTCCGCCTGACTATCGGGATGGAACATTCATGACACGTTTGCGCCCTCTTGTGCTCATTGCGGAAGATTTCGAGGACGCGCGCGAGCTGTACCGCGACTATCTCGAGTACTCGGGGTTCGCGGTCGAGGCGGCGGCGAACGGCCGTGAGGCCATCGAAATGGCCTCGAGGCTGCAGCCCGACATCATCCTGATGGACGCGAGCATGCCGGTCCTCGATGGCTGGCAGGCGACGCGCGAGCTCAAATCCAGTCCCGCCACGCGCCACATTCCTGTAATCGCGCTCACCGCGCACGCCTTTGACGACGCGCGGCAGCAGGCGAAAGTGGCGGGCTGCGACGGATTCATCACAAAGCCGTGCCTGCCCGACGATCTCGTCGAAAAGGTGCGCGAGACGCTGGAGGGCGCCGGCAAGCCGAAGCCCCGGGTACGCCAGTCATAGGCCTGGGACCACCGCAGACTATCTCTGCATTCGCCCGCAGCTCCCTTCCGCGCCGGCGCGCCACTCGACGACCCGGTCACGACCGACGCATCAAGTTGTTGTAAGCTGTCTCCACAAGCCATTTAGCAAGGTCCGGCTGCTGCCGGGCCGGGAGACCTGACCTGCAATGAACCCGATCACCGGACTGTTGACGGCGCTCGGCGCGCTGACGGCTGTGTTCGTCGGCGCCTGGACGCGCGCGGTCCTTGCCGTGCGCCGGGAGCAGCCTGCCCCCACGTCACCCGCGGCCGATGCGCGTCCATCGCCCACGCACATTGGCGTGGGCGCCGTCACCAACTTCTTCGACACCCTGGGTATCGGGTCGTTCGCCACGACGACGGCGCTCTTCAGGTGGTTGAAGCTGGTGCCCGACCGCATCATTCCCGGAACGCTCAACGCCGGGCACGCGCTCCCCACCGTCGTCCAGGCGTTCATCTACACGTCCATCATTCCGGTGGATGCCGTGACGCTGTTCTCGATGATCGGCGCGGCGGTGCTTGGTGCCTGGCTCGGCGCCGGCATCGTCGCGGGCTGGTCGAAGCGCAACGTGCAGATCGGGATGGGGTTTGCGCTGCTCGCGGCCGCTACGTTCTTCACGATGAAGCAACTCAGCCTGTTTCCAGCCGGTTCGGAGGCAATAGGCGTCCGCGGCGTGTGGCTGATCGTCGCCGTCGCCGGAAACTTCATGCTCGGCGCACTCATGTCGCTCGGCATCGGCCTTTATGCGCCCTGCATGATCCTGGTAGGCCTGCTCGGCATGTCGGAGCGGACGGCGTTCCCAATCATGATGGGATCCTGCGCGTTCCTGATGCCGGTCGGCAGCCTCCGATTCATCCGCGAGAAGGCATACAGCCTGCGCGCCGCGATTGGGCTTGCTGTCGGCGGCGTTCCGGGCGTGCTCATCGCTGCCTATATCGTCAAGTCGCTCAACCTGGTTACCGTCCGCTGGCTGGTGATCGTGGTCGTCGTCTACACGGCCATCACGATGCTGTACTCGGCATTCGCCGACCAGAGATCCACGGCGGGCGCGCCGCTCGAGGCGGCCTGACGCATTGTCACCGGGCGTTCGCTGCCAACAGGACGGCAGGCGATCCGTCTAGAATCTCCTCGATGCGCCTACCGCTGATCGCCTGCGTGTTGCTGACGACCATCGGGCAGGCATCCTCATTCCATTGGACTTCTCAGACGAGCGGCGTCACCGCGCGGCTGCGCGGCGTGAGCGCCGTCAACGAGCGCGTTGCGTGGGCGAGCGGCGCCGACGGAACGATCCTTCGCACTGCAGACGGTGGACGGACGTGGCAGCGTCAGACGATCCCGAACACCGAAAAGCTGGATTTCCGCGACATCGATGCGGTCAGTGAAACGGTCGCGTACGTGTTGAGCATCGGACCCGCAGATGCCTCACGCATTTACAAGACCATCGACGCCGGCGCGAACTGGACGCTGCAGTTCTCGAACGACGATGCAAAAGCGTTCTACGACGCGATGGCGTTCTGGGATGCGGACCGGGGTATCGCGGTGAGCGATTCTGTCGACGGGCATTTCGTCGTCCTGACGACGCGTGACGGCGGCCGCCGGTGGACGCGGGTTCCGGATGCCTCGCTCCCGTCCGCGCTCCCGGATGAAGGGGCCTTCGCGGCGAGCGGCACCAACGTGGCGGTGCTCCCCCCGCACCATGTCTGGATCGGCACAGGCGCCGCCGCGAAGTCGCGCGTCCTCCGATCGAGTGATGCAGGCGCGACGTGGGCCGTGGCTGACACGCCGATCGCCGCATCGGCCTCCGCCGGCATCTTCTCGATAGCGTTCCGCGACGCGATGCACGGCGTCGTCGTCGGCGGAGATTTCAAGCAGGAAGGTGAGGCGGTGAAGAATGCGGCGGTCACCTCCGACGGCGGCGCGACGTGGACCCTCGTCACGGGGCTCGGAGGCTATCGATCCGTCGTCGCGAGCCTTCCGGGCGCGAACCCCTCGTGGATCGCGTCGGGTCCGACAGGATCGGATCTGTCCATGGACGATGGACGCACGTGGAAGGCGATTGAGGGCTTGGGATATCACGCCTTCGCGATTGCGCGGCGCGGGGCTGTCGGCTGGGGCGTAGGAGAAGACGGCAGGATCGCGAAGCTGTCGGGCCGATAGTCGCTACCGGATCCGGATAGCGAGCACGTGACGTTCTGTCACGTTCCCTGCGCCGGCGACGAGCTCGAACAGGTAGTCGCCGTGCGAGAGGTTGGAAAGACCCAGCTCCACGACCGAGATCGCTCGTTCGGGCTCCGCCGTCACGGGCAGCCTGGGCACCAGGAGCCTGCCGCCACGATCCAGCAGCCGGACCTCGCGTCGATCCAGCCGCGACAGCTCCGGCCATTCGATCCGGAGGCGCTCGTTGCGGGCGAACTCGAATGCCGCAACCGGGCGCGTCGGGATCCGTGACGCCGAGCGATACGCGAGCGGATCGCCGACCAGTGTGCCCGACGGAGGATAAAGCTTGACCCAGTCGTCCGCGGGTTTGTCGTCGCCGCCGCGAAGACTGATCGACACGTGTGCCGGGGACGCGCTCGTTCCGAGCGGGAGGTGGATCGTCGTCGCGTAGGCGCCCGCATCGATGCGACCCGTCGCCTTTGCAACGGGAGTCCCGTCCGCGGCGGACGCCACTGCCTCCACGTCCGCGCCGTCCTTCCATCGGCCGGCCTTGATGGCCGAGGCCGACAGCTCCGTGACGACGGTCAGACCTTTTCCAGTGCGGATGCAATACGCGGCGAACGGTCGCGACGCCCGTTCGAGGACCGCGAGCGCCGCTTCCCGCGGTGTCTGCCCCATTGCCACGGGAGCAATGCCCGCAACGAGCGTGAACGCTGAAAGGAAAATACGCGCTGGCACGCAAGGGCCCATGCTGATCGCGACGGAGGACTCACCGCTCGAGGCCCGCGGCACAGGGCGAGGATGGCTTGACCCATCAGGCATGAGCCACCATGAGCCCTGAGTCATAAGCCCTGAGCCCTCAGGACTATTTTCCGCCTCCCTTTGACAACGACCGGTAGTACTGCTCGACGAGTTTGCGATACTGCTCCGGAACGTCGTCCGTGCCGGAGAGGAAGACCTGGTTCGGGGTGGAGTCGAGACGGCGACGCAGCATGTACTCGAACCGCTTGATGTTCGACGTGACCGCACCCTCGAGTTTCGTGAGCGCTTCCGGATTCTGATACACGTTGTCGGTATCGAGCTGACGCAGACCACGGAGGATCTCGTCGAGGTCCTTCGCGTCGATTTTCTGATCCTTCAGCAATCGGCGGAGCTGCTCGGCATCCGCCGTGCGCTGGCGCACCTCACCGCGGAACTGGCGGATGTCTTCGCCCGAGAGGCGTGAAGCGCCGGGACGGCTGTCGCCGAATGCACCGGCATCGGGCCGGAACTGCCCGCCGCGGGTATCGCCCTCCCCGCTCCGCCCGCCTTGCGTAGGATCGCCAGTGTTGCGGCCGCCGCTGCCAGCCCCCTGTTGCCCTTGTTGACCCTGCTGCCCTCGACCGTTCTGGCCGCCCTGCTGCCCCTCACCCTGTTGTCCCTGCCCTTGCTGTCCCTGCCCTTGCTGCCCTTGCTGACCCGTTTGTCCTTGTTGTCCCTGACCATTCTGGCCTTGCTCTCCCTGACGGCCGTTCTGTCCTTGTTGCGCCTGCTGCTCGCCCTGCTGACCGCCCGATCGTCCACGCTGGCCCTGCGGACCCTGCTCTCCCTGACCGTCTTGCGCCTGCTGACCGCGCTGGCCGCGCATCCGCTCGCCGAGCGACTCCATGCCCTGCGCGAGCTGACGCGCCTTCTCGAGCGCCTGCGTGGTCGCATCGGCTTTCGAATGCCCGACCGCCGATGCCGCTTCACCCACCTTCTGCCGCAGGTCGTCGAGGTTCGACTGAATGTCGCGGTCGAACGCTGACACATCTGACGGCTGCCCGCCGGCGCGCAACATCTGATCGGAGTACCGAATCTTGTCCTCGATGCGCTTGTCCCGGATGCCGTTCGCGGCTTCGGTCAGCTTCCGTGAGGCGTCACGTTCGTCCTTGAACATCGCGCCTGCCGATCGATCGAGCTGCTTCTCGAGCTGATCGACCCGTCCGGCGAGCGCCTGCTTGCGGCCACTGAGCTGCTGGACCTTGTCGCCGCGCGCGTTTCCAGCGGTGTCGAGATTGTTGACGTCTTTCTGAATATCCTGCTGCTCCTTCGCGAGCGCCTCCGCCTGGCGGACCGCATCGCCGAGATCACGACCGGTCCGTCCGGCCTGGGCCTGCTGGAGCTGGCGCTCGGCGTCGCGCAGTTGCTCAGTCGCGCTGGCGGCCTGTGCCGCTGCGTTTGGATCGCCGTTCGCCGCCGCCTGACGCATCGCGTCGGCAGCCTGTTGCAGCCGTCGGGCCGCGGCGGCGGCTTCCGGCCGATTCTCCTCGCGTGCGAGACGTTCGAGCTGGCGCGCGGCTTCTTCGGCTTGATCCGCAAGAGCGCGCTGCGTGTCTCCTCCGCCGCTCCCTTGGCCCGATGCCGCACGCCGGCGCTGACGCTCCGCTTCCTGCTCCTGCCGGCGCGCAAGCTCCTTCAATTTCTCGGCAAGCGCGTCGATCTTCTGGTCCGCCTGCTGCTGCGACGCGCGCTGGGTCGTTTCGTACTGGTTGGCCATCCGATCGACTTCGAGCTCGAACAGATCCGCCAGTTCCTCGGCCATCTTGTCCTGTCCCCCGCCGCCGCCCTGAGCGCGGCTCGCGCTGACCTGGAGCTCGTACTCTTCCTCTGCTTTCTGGAGGAACTCCAGCGCGTGCTGCTCGGGCGGAAGCGCGGCATCCGGGGTCGCCCCCTGCAGCTTGCCTTCGGCCGTCTGCATCTCCGGCATGCTCTGCTTCAGGAAGTCCGTAATCTTCCGGAAACGGTCTGCCTGGTCGCCAACGCGCGTGGCGAAGTTCGTCACGAGCTCGGTTACCTGCTCTCGCAGCCGCTTCTGCATCAGGGCGACCACCACGCTGCTCTCGCGAAGTCGCTGCGCGGTCATCGTCTTGCGGTCACGCTGCACGTTGAACGTTGCCGCGATGATCTGGCGCTGCTGCTGGGACAGCTGGCCGACCGGATCGCCGCCGCCGCCGCCGGCGCCCGCCTGCGAATCCGCCCGGTGAAAATCCTTCTGCAGCGGCCGGACGCGGATGAAATAGAGATCGCTCGTGCCCTTCTGCTGCCCGCCGACCGCATTGTTGTCGACCGCGCGCGCGTAATAGGACACCGAGTCGCCGGGCTTGACGTCGAGTTCTTCGAGATACAACGTGTGCCCAGCCGAGACCGCAGTCATCCGCTTCGAGCTGTTGAACAGCTTCACACTCTTCTCGGCGCCGCCATTGACGCTGTAGATCAGGTCGAGCGATCCAATCCCGTAATCGTCTTCTGCCTTGGCCTCGAGGAATACCTCTTCGATCGGGGATGCCGAGGAGTCGCGGCCGGGTTTGCTGAACGACACCGAGGGCGGCTGATCCGCGAGCACGTCGATCGAGTACTTCGGCGATGCATCAATCTTGGGCCCGTGCGGCGTCTCCAGCTCGATCCGATAAAAGCCGTCGTGGTCGGCCGTGAATTGCGCGAGGAGCGAGCCGTCGGCCGACACCGTCAGCGGGACCGAGCTCTTGTCGTCGACCAGGATCGCGCCGCCATCGGCCGCCATCGTCGGGATCGCGCGGACATGGATCTCGGTGCCGCGGAGCACGGCAATGTCGCCGCCGTCGTCGATTTTTCGCGGCTGGAGTCCCGTGTAGGCCGGGAAGTGGTATTCGAGCTCGAGCCGCTGCACGTACGGCATGTCCGCGACGTTCAGCGAGAACACCGGCGAGCGGACGCCGACCGATTCCACGAAGTACTCCATCGGCGCGGTGACGTCGAACAGCGTGCCGTCGTACCGGTCGTTCTCTCCGCGGATCAGCGGCAGCCGCTCGAACGCGGCGGTCTTCGATTTCCGCATCATCAACGATGCCTGGTCGGACTGGAACCCGAGCAGGTGCGCGGTGATCGCGAGATCCGCGCCGCGCGGAACGGTGGCATTCCCCGGCTTCACCTCGATCCGATACGGCGCCGCCGCTTCAACGCTGCGTGAGAGCACCAGCAGCGCGGAAAGCGCGTGGCGCATATACGATGGCCCGAGCACGAACACTGCGAGCGCGATCACCAGTGCGGCGCCGAGCGCGCCCGCGTAGCGCTTCAGCGGCAGCCGCTCGACGCCGCGTCCTTCGTCAATCGTGCGGCACCGCTCAATCGCCGATTCAACCAGCCGACGCACCAGGGCCGGGGATTCGCGCGACAGCCCGGTCCGCTCTGCCTCGACGGCGCTGATGATCGCCGCTTCGAGCGACGGCTCGTGCTCCTCGAGGTACATGGCAACCTGTTCGTCAGAGACCCGCCGGAGGAGCGGCCGGGCGAGGAGCAGGTACGCGAGCAGCGCGAACACCAACCCGATCACGATGCGTGCGACGAGGATCGACTCGGGCGTGAACCGCATCCACTGGAGTCCCCACGCGGCGAGCACGAGTGCCGCTCCGCCGCAGGCCGCGGTCAATGCCGCGCCGCGAACCAGGAGCTTCGTGCGCCACCGGCGGCGAACGTCGTGGATGATCGACAGGAGTTGCTCGTTCATAGGGGCCTCGAGTGCCGTGTCTGAAGACCCGGCCTGCGCACATCGCATTCCACTCTGACGCGAAACGACCCGGCCGGAGCCGACAGCCACACGCGTGCAGACGCGCATCGCGCGTCGGTCTCTAGCTTACGCCGGTCAGCCGGTTGGACAGCAGCGTTTCGGCCGCGAGCAGCAGCCCCCCCGCGACCAGGAGATACCACCACAGTCGCTGGGCCTGCGCCTGTGCCTCCTCGGTCGGCCGAGGCTCCGCGAATCCGTTGGGACCAGCCGCGGGACGGCCAATCACGGCGGCGACCAGCTCGCGCGGGTCCATGGCGGTCAGGTCCGATTCAGTGAGATCGACGTTGCTGGCCAGCACGATCGCGCTGTCGGGCCCCGCACCCTGCGTCCGCACCTCGTAAAAGCCCTGCTCGGCGAGCTCGATCGCGCCGTCCTCGCCCCCGAGGGTCAGGCGCGCGCCCGAAGGCGCGAGCGCAATCGTGGCGCCACGCGACGTCGTCGCGCGCGAGGTACGCGGCGCGGGCACGATCTGGCCGACCATCTGCGATGAGGGCGCTTCCGCGTAATCGGACAAGTACCTGACGAGCGTGTGGACGAAGGGCAGGAACACCGGTTTCAAAGGCAGGTCGTTCCATCCCAGATCGATCGTGGAGGTCCACAACAGGACGCGTCCCTCCCCCGCCTTGCGGTCCATCAACGCCGGCGTTCCCTCGTCATACCGCGCCAGCACCTGGGCGACCGGCTTGTCGATCGCGCGATAGCCATAAAACCGCGCGGACGAGAAGTCGCCGCTGCGCGGTGCGCGGAACAGCTCGAACACGGGATGGCTGTACTCGAGCGCGCCGAGGCGCGCAGATGCGCCGCTCGTCCGATCGACAATCTGCGCGGGCAGGCCCGGCAAAACGTCGGCGCGCGTCGCAGGCCACGACGCGTGGGGACCGGACGAGAACAGGAGTCCTCCCCCGCTGATCACGAAGCGCGCGAGCCGATCCGCGAGCGTGTCGGCAACGGGCACGTCGTTGAGGATCACCACACCAGCGAGCCGCAGGTCGTTGTCCGACAGCGTTTCGCTCGTGCGCTCGGTGATCTCGACCCGCGGCGTATCGCCAATCGACAAAGCGCGCAGCAGATAGAGGCTCTCGCGCTCTGCCCCCGGCCGGCTGACGACCACCGTCCGCACCGGCTCACCCGGCGAGACGACGAAGTGGAAGACATTGTCGCGGGCGAGCGCATCCGCAGGCAGACGCACCGTCGCCCGCATGTTCCGGGAGGCGATCGTGAACGGCGCGAACGTCACACTCGCAGTGCCGTTGGGTTCGACGGATGCCGGCAATGACTGAATCTGCTGGCCGTTGAGATCGAGCGACAGCGTGACGCGGGCCGCCGACGCCGAATGGTTCGCGACGCCCCCACTGACTGTGACGCGGTCCTGATTCTCGAAACGCGTCCGCTGGAGCGTAACCGGCGTCACCGACAGGTTGACGGAAGATGCGTCTCCCACGGCGACCGGTGTGACAACCGTCTTATCCGGCAAGCGCACATCGTCGCGCCCCGGCGTCTGCTCCCATCCTCGCCGCTGGAAGTCGCTGATCAGCACCACTTCCCGCCGGGGTAATGGCGATTCGGCGAGCAGGCTGCCGGCCAGTTTCAGCGCAGGCGCAAACCGTGTGGCGCCGGGCCCGACAGACGCGGCGGCCAGCGCCGACGTCAGCCGGCCCCGGTCGGACGTGGATCGCACCGCCACCTCCGCGCCCGACGAGAACAGCACGAGCGATGCGCGGTCTCCCGCCGAGAGCCCATTGATCGCGTCGCGCGCGGCGGCCTGTGCACGCGTCCACCGGCTGCCGTACTCCATGCTGTAGGAGTTGTCGACGAGGATCACCGTCTCTCGCGCGCCCTGCTGCGCCGCAGCGGCGAGCGTGTCGCGGCGGAAGAACGGGCGGGCAAACGCCGCGACGATCAGCGCCAGCGCCGCAAGTCGCAGCATCAACAGCGCCCAATGCCGAATCCGCCGGCGCCGGACCGACTGGTAAGGAATCCGCCGCAGGAACATCAGCGAGGGAAATTCCACGACCCGCTTCTTCTCGCGCTGGATCAGGTGAAGCAGGACGGGAATCGCCAGGACGGCCAGCGCGCCGAGGAGCAGGGGGGCAACGAATCCCATTTACCTGACCCGTGAGATCCGCTCGCGCATCGAGAGATAGTTGAACAGGGCGTGATCGAGCGGCTGCGCCGTGTTCAGCAGGGCGTAATCGATCCGGAGCTCGGCGAACTTCGTTGTGAGCGCGTCGATATGCGCGCGCACCAGCTCGCGGTACTTGGCCTTCAATGCCTCCGGGACGATCGGGATCTGCTCGCCGCTCTCCAGATCCTGGAATGCCGATGCCTCGTCATACGGGAAGTCGATCTCCGCGGGATCCAGCACGTGAAACACGATGAGGTCGTGGCCGCGGAACCGGAGGCGCGATACCGCATCGAATACCACCTCGGGATCCTCGTAGAGATCGGACACCAGCACCAGCACGCCGCGGCGGCCGAAGTGCTCCGCCAGCTTGTGGAGCGGCGCGCGCAACTCCCCCGCCTTCGACGGCTGACTGCGTTCGAGGACGTGCAGCACGGTTTCCATGTGCTTCGCCGATGGCGGCACGTGTTCGACGATCGCCGAGTCGAACGTAACGAGACCGACGCGATCCCGCTGGCGATGGACCATGTAGGTCAAGCAGCCCGTCAGGATCTTCGCGTAGTCCAGTTTGGTGATTCCCGCGCTGCCGAAGCCCATCGACTTCGAAACGTCGAGCAGCACGGCAAAGTTCGAATTCGAGTCTGCCTCGTACTCCTTGACGTAAAACCGATCGGTCCGCGCGAACAGCTTCCAGTCCACGCGGCGGATGTCGTCGCCCGGGGTATAGCCTCGATGCTCCGCGAAATCCACCGACGCGCCGAAGTACGGCGACCGGTGCATCCCGTTGATGAACCCGTCGACCACGGATCGCGCAACCAGCTCGAGGTTGCCGATCCGCGCCAGGACCACGGGATCGACGAACCGGGCACCCGGAATAGCGCCGGACTGCAGTGTGTTGCGCATAGTCATGTGGTGTCGGGTCCAGACGCTGAATGCCGAGTCTGAAGACCCGACCTACCTTCCCTCAGCCTTGAGCCATTTGACCGTGAGCCCGCATGAGCTCTGAGCCCTGAGCCACCCTGAGCCCTGAGTCGTGAGCCCTGAGCCATTTACATTCCGGATCGCGGCATGGGCACCGACTCGATCAGCTTGTCGACGAGCGCGTCGCTCGTCACGCCTTCGGACTGCGCGTGAAAGTTGGTCAGCACGCGGTGACGCAGCACCGGGTGCGCGAGCGCGCGAACGTCCTCGAAGCTGACGTGGTAACGGCCGCTCGTGAGCGCGCGTGCCTTGCCGCCGAGCACCAGGTACTGCGCCGCGCGGACGCTGGCGCCAAACGACGCCCACTTCCGGATCGCGTCCGGCGCCGTGCTCGATTTCGGACGGCTCGCGCGCACGATCTCGAGCGCATAGCGGATCACCGGCTCGGCCGCCGGCACGCGGCGCACCAGTCGCTGAAACGCGACGAGATCGTTCCCCGACACCGGACGATCGAACACGACGTCGTGCAGGGAGGTCGTCGACCGGACTACCTCGTACTCCTCCTCAACCGGCGGATGGTCGATCACGATGTGGAACATGAAGCGATCGAGCTGCGCCTCCGGCAGTGGATACGTCCCCTCGAGCTCGATGGGGTTCTGTGTCGCGAAGACGTAGAACGGCTCATCCAGCTGATACGTGCGCCCCTGAATCGTCACGCGGTGCTCCTGCATCGCCTCCAGCAGCGCCGACTGTGTTTTCGGCGGCGTCCGGTTGATCTCGTCGGCAAGCAGAATGTTCGCGAAAATCGGTCCGGGTGCAAACACCATCTGCCGCCGCCCGGTCGCCGAGTCCTCCTGGATGATGTCGGTTCCGGTGATGTCGGATGGCATCAGATCCGGCGTGAACTGGATCCGGGAGAACTTCAACTCGAGCACCCGCGCCAGCGTGTGCACCAGGAGTGTCTTCGCGAGCCCGGGCACGCCCACGATGAGACTGTTGCCGCCGACGAACAGCGTCAGCAGCACCTGCGACACCACGTCCTCCTGCCCGACGATGGCCTTGCGCAACTCGGCGATGATCTTGTCGCGGCCGCTCTTCATGCGGTCCGCAAGCGCGACATCGTCCGGAGAGTCGAGATCGATGGTGCCGGTGACGATCGGGTTCAAGGAAGCCTCCGCTGTCGGGATGCGGGGTGCGGGGTCCGGGGTGCGCGGGGTCCGGGATCCGGGATCACGATCCGAAGCTTCAGGAAAGCCTCGAATTCATTCCCGCGTCCCGACGCACCCCGCGTCCCGCGCCCCGCGCCCCTCCCGAGTCAGTGTGTCATGCCGTAAATCACGTAATTGACGCCGAACTTGTACGCTTCGTTGTCCAGATCGACCGGCGCGTAGCCGGTGCCGGACCATTCCCAGTATTCACTGATGTCGTTGTTGACGTTCGCGATCGCGACCAGGCGCTTCTTCGGGTCGTTGTTTTCGAAGATGCCCCAGTACGAAGGCGGCAGGCCGCCGTATGGCGGCGGAAACGACAACGGATCGTTGATCTCGAAGAACGCGTGAAAGACCGGGTGCGTGCCATCGAGCTGCACCCAGTGCCAGTTCGGGAGCACGACGCGCATCTGCTCCTGCAGGTTCTCCCAGTCGTAGCCGCGGAAGTCGTCGAAAATCACGAACCCGCCCTTCTGCAGGTATGCGCGGAATGCTTGCGCCTGACGCTCGGTGATCGTCCAGAAGCCCGGTTCGGCCATGTACGCGACCGGATAGTTGAACAACTCCGGGTCGTCGAGATCGAGAATATTCGAGCCGGTGGTCCGCGGCTTGAGCAGCGTGATGTCCTCCATGATCTTCATGAAGTGCATCTCGCCGTCCGGATAATCGTGCGACCAGGGGATGCCGCCGTTGCCAAGGTGGCGGAAGCCGTCCCAGCGCGTCGGGTACCTGAGTCGAACGAACACGAAGCGGCCGTCGTATGGCGTGTTCCCCTCTGGCTCCACGCCGAGCGACGGGCGCTGCTGATCACGGCCGCCGCCGGGAAACTGCTGCGCCGGACGAGCGGCGGCAACGCGCGCGGCGTTCGCGCCGGCGCCCGCGATCAGCACGGCCATCGCGATCACGACCACCGCTTTCATTTGGCTCCCTCCGCTTCGCGGATCTGACGGCTTTTCATCGCCAGTTCCGTCGCGAGCGTTTCGAGTTCCGCCGCGTACTTGTCTGGATCCATTCCGCTCTTCAGCAGCTTCAGCGATTCGATTCGGCGCTCGAGCGCCTGGCGCTCGGCATAGAGCGCGCGCACCTTTTCATTGGCCGGCGCAGCTTCGTGCCGTGTCGAGCCCAGGCTCAAGACCGCCGCCGACTGACCGTCCTTCGCCTGGGGACCGGGCTCCATGCTGCCTTCGCGATCGCCGTTGTCGTCGAGCAGCGCATGCTCGGTCTGCATGAGCCCCTCGCGCTGATATGCCGCCCCGACCTGCCGCCGGGCGTAATCGAACGCTTCGAGCACGCTCACACGCCCGTTTCGATCCGAGTCGGCGGCCTCGGTGGTGAACGCGTCCACGAACGGTCCGCCGAACAAGGTTGCGTACTGCTCCGATCCCGTTCGCGTTGCGCTCACGATCACGCGACCGGCTCCTGAGAGCGTCTCCACGAAGGGCCCGCTCGCGCTCGCGGTATCGACGAACACGACGCGTTTCGATCGCAGGCGCTTCAGCAGCGCCGCGAAATCGTCGGGCGTCATGTCGGGTCCCTTCAAATTGAATTTCGCCACCTTGTTTGCGAACGTGCCGTGTCCGAACAACACGACCATCACGGTGTCGTCTTCCGCTGCTGATGTCGTCAACGCGCCGAACGTCTTGGTGACTTCATCACGGGTCGCACGGTCGCCCGACAGGAGTGTTACGTTTTCCTTCGGGACCCCAAGCTTCTGTGACGCCGTCTCCGCCAGCGTCGTTCCCCATTTCTGAAACAACTCCCCATGCTCCGGATCGCCAGCGAGGCCGACGACGATCAGAAGATGGGTCGACTCTGCTGCTGCGGCTGTCGACAGCATCGCCATTGATACGACGAGGCTAAGCAGGCGTATCAGCATTGACGCCGCTGTGACCTGTCAGGCACGAATTCACATACAGGTCGCCGAGCACCGCTTGTTCTTTGAAATTCTCCGGGCGCTCTGCGACGTTCGCGTGAAGACGTCTGTAGCACGCCGAGATAGTCATGCCAGTCTCCAATGCCGTCGCAGGCTCCACTCCGTGCAGATGACCGCGAGCAGCGCGAGCAGCAGGATCGGCATGTGCCAGAGTTCCCGCTCTTCGACCGACGTTACGCCCTTTCCGGAATACTTCAGGTCCTCGGGCAGCGCCTGCAACTTGTCGCTCGTATAGAAACGTCCACCGGTCTCCTCGGCGATCCGCTTCAACAGCGGCGCATGCATCGCGGCATCGAAATACTCGGCGTCGTCCGCCACCGTGCGAACGTGCGTCGTCGACGTCCCGACGGATTTTCCACCGCGAGAGGCCTCGAGGCGTGCCTGATACCAGCCCGACTCGCTGGTGTCGAACGTGGCGCGATACTGGCCGCTGCGTTCTCCGGTCCACTGCAGCGGCACGTCCACGGTCTTGCCCGATGGCGAGGACACGTGAGCGATCACTTGCGCGTCGTTCAACTCCACGAAGCGTGGATCAACCACATCCGCGGTGAGCGTGACGGGTTGCCCGGGCTCCACGCGATCGGTCAGGGTGCGCGATTCAACTGCATCGGGCACGCCGTCGACGAGCCACCGCAGCAGCTGGCGCCAGAAGTTCTCGTGTGTCTGATCGTCGACACGCATCGACGCGTGCATCTGCCACTGCCACGAATCGTGCACCGGGAACGCAATCGATTTCCCCCGGCCGTAGCGCTGAAACGCAAGCACGACGCGCTCGCGGCGGCGCTCGTCCGTCCCGGTGAGCAACACCGTCGCACCGGGCTTGATCGCCTGAATGAGGTTCAGTGCGGTGAGCGCCGGCATGGACTTCCAGCGCTCGGCCGACTCCTCTTCCGTGTTTCCAAGCTGCGTGACGGCATGCGCTTCTCCCGCGCGGGTCGGTCGCACCTTCAGGTGCGATGCGCCCGCGGGCGAGCTCGCGCGCTCGAGAACGACCGGCATCACCTCCGCCACCGCGGTCCCCGCATATCCGCCTTCGGCAAACGCATGGGGGCCGCCGAGCAACAGGAGTCCGCCGCCCCGGACGTCGACGAAGTCGGACAGCATCCGAAGCTGATCGCCGGTGAATGCGCTCGCCTCGACGCTGCCAAGCACGATGGCGCGATACGCGAACAGCTCTTCCCGCGTCTTTGGAAAGCCCGCTGCGAGCTCGACGCCGCTGGGATCCACGTCGAAACGGTAGTACTTGTTCTCCGCCGTGCGCTGCAGCGTGACGAGCTGCAGGTTGGGATCGTCGGCAACCGCCAGCCGCATGAACTTCATTTCGAACCGCGGCTCTCCTTCGAAGTACAGGATCCGCTCGCGGCGATCGCGCACGTCGATCTGCACGTCGCGCTGGTTGTTCTGCGTGACGACCTCACCGGGCTGCGGCGCGATCTTGAGCGTGAACACGCGCGGACCCGCTTCAGTCGCGGTGAAGCGGACCCGGACCGAGGCGGGATCACCGTCGGCGGGCAGCCGGATTGGCTGAGAGCCGACGATCCGGCCGCCGTCTTCGATGTCGAGTGTCACGGTCTGGCCGGCGTAGCCGGTCTGCGTGACGATCGCGTCGACCAGCAGCGACGTCCCTTTCAGCGCCGTGCGCGGCGTGGAGACGCGCCCGATTTGAATGTCATGTGACAGCGTTTCCTGGCCGACCCCGACGGTGAACACCGGCACCGCGTCAGCCTTCGACGCGAGCAAGGCGTCTGCAACCGACGCGTCGGTCGTATCTGCGCCGTCCGTCACGAGCACGAGGCCGGACACGGGCAGACCTGCAAGCTCCTGCCGTGCGCTGTCGATCGCGCCCGCCAGCCGCGTCTGAGTGCCGCCGAACGTGAGATCGGCGGCAGACGCCACACGTGAGCTCGCCTTTGAAAAACGAAACGTACGGATCAGGAAACGCTCCGAGAGCGTCCGCATCAACGCGCTGTCCGCATTGCCGAACGTCTGCCGGGCGAAGTCGCCGCGCGTGCCGTTCGCATCCGCGATCTGCATGCTGCGCGAATCGTCAATCAGGATCCCGAGCACGTTCTGTTGCGACACCGCCGCCTTCACCACGAGCACCGGTCTGAAAATGCAGAACAGCAACAAGCCCAGCGCAGTCAGCCGCAGGGCCGAGAGCACCGCACGCTCGCGCCAGCGCACCGGCGTCTGGAGCAGGCGGTAGCTGAGGAACGCCGTCGCAACGCCCGCAATGACGATCGCCGCGGCAAGAGGCGCCCCCGCCGGCGGAGAAAACCGGAAGTCTCCCTGGCGGAAGACGATGGGGCGATACTCGAAGAGGAACTGGAACAGTGACTCGAACACGAGGTCTCCGCGGGCGCCGGGGTGATTGTACCCCGGTAAGACTCCGCGAATGGATGATTGGCCTACGGCGGTGGGGACGCCGGCTCTAAAGAGCCGGCCTTCATGGTAGGGCGGGTCTTTAGACCCGCCATGTGCGTCTTTAGACCCGCCGTGCGCGTCTTCAGACCCGCCGGTCCTTCAATCGAATGGGCAGGGCTGTCTCGACGGACCCGAACGCGCGCACGGCGCTGCCGATGGCCGGTGCCACACACACCATCGATGCTTCACCCGCTCCAGCCGACGGCAGGTCGGGACGATCGAGCAGGACAACGTCGATGGCCGGAACGTCGCTGAATCGCGGCACGCGATAGAGCGCCATCGTCCCGTTCCGCAGGCGGCCATTCGCGAACTGGATGGCTTCGAAGAGGGCGCCGCCGAGTCCCTGCACGACCGATCCTTCGACTTGATTATGCAGGCCGTCAGGGTTGACGATCGCGCCGCATTCGAACGCAATGGCGATCCGTTCCACCCTGAAGCCGTCAGGGGTCTTCGACACTTCCGCCGCGGTCCCGATGTAGCCCCCCTTTTCCGTCCCACACGCAATCCCAAGCGCGCGGCCGTCGGCCGAGGGTTTCGGCCATCCGATCTTCCGGGCCGCCGCCTGCAGGGCTGCGCGGATGCGCTCGTCCTTGAGATGCCGCATGCGGAACTCGACCGCGTCGACCGTCAACGCGCGCGCCATCGTGTCCATGTGCATCTCGCGCGCGTAATGATTTGCCGTGGATGCCAGCGCGCGATACGACCCTTGGCGCAGGGGCGACGCGACCTCGTGGAACACGGCGTTCCGCGTGGCGATCTCGTACGGCGACTGCAATCCCGCGCCGCCGGAGTTCCAGTTGTCGAACGACCAGGCGACGATCTGCCCGTTCGCGTCGACGCCACTCTTGATGTCGATTACGCCCGCCGGACGGAAGTACGCCCACGTGAATTCCTCGGCCCGCGTCCACACGAGCTTGACCGGCCGCCCAACGGCGCGGGCAAGGCGGGCGGCCTCGATGGCGACTTCGCCGGTGTGCTTGCCGCCATAACCGGAACCCATGTCGGGGACGATCACGCGCACGCGATCCTCAGGCACACGAAACGCCTCGGCGAGCTCGCCGCGTACTCCCCACGGGCGCTGTGTCCCGGTCCACACCGTCAGCGCGCCATCACTCCACTCGGCCACCGCGGCACGCGGCTCGAGCGGCACGTGCGCGATATACGGAATCCGATACGTGGCCTCGAACGTTCGCGTCACGCCCGG
>Ga0136846_1230103_pt1 | contig 19569 bp, 20 predicted proteins | sample HopSoiMetagenom2_FD_96841 | JGI IMG/M metagenome (GOLD analysis project Ga0136846, IMG submission 96841) | Grasslands soil microbial communities from Hopland, California, USA - 2 Assembly 2016 (version 4) | ecosystem: Environmental > Terrestrial > Soil > Grasslands | place: USA: Hopland...
CATGGTCTTCGTCACCGGCCGCCACAAGCGCGCCATCGAGGATCATTTCGACAAGGCCTATGAGCTCGAGACGGAGCTCGAAAGGAAGGGCAAGGACGCGCTCCTTTCCCAGGTGCGCGAAGTGCTGCCGGAAGGCGTGCGCTGCATTTATATCCGCCAGGCGGAGCCGCTCGGCCTCGGCCACGCGGTGCTCTGCGCGCAGCCGGTGATCGGCAACGACCCGTTCGCGGTGCTCCTCGCCGACGACCTGATGGACTCGAATCCGCCGGCGCTCGCCCGCATGGCGCAGATCTTCGAGGAGGAAGGCTGCTCGCTCCTCGGCGTGGAGGAGGTGCCTCGCGAACAGACCGAAAGCTATGGCATCGTCACCATCGACAAGATGACCGGCGATACGGCGCGCATCCACAGCATCGTCGAGAAGCCGAAGCCGGCGCAGGCGCCGTCGAATCTCGCCGTCGTCGGGCGCTACGTGCTCACCGGCCGCATCTTCGAGCTGCTCTCGTCCGTGACGCCGGGCGCCGGCGGCGAGATCCAGCTCACCGACGCCATCTCGGCGCTCCTGAAGGAGGAGCGCGCGCTCGCCGTGCGGCTGCCGGGCCGGCGTTTCGACTGCGGCTCGAAGCTCGGCTACCTGCAGGCGACGATCGAACTCGGCGTGCGGCATCCGGAGGTCGGCGCGGCTTTCGCGAGATACCTCAAGTCACGCTAGACTCGGTTTGATGACCGACGTCGAGCGCGCTTGGCGCTTTCTCGAGAATTCCGATCCGATCGCGAGCGCCGACGAGGTCGAAGCCGCCGTGCTTCGCGTGGCGGACGAAATCACGGCCAAGCTGTCGAAGAGCTACCCGGTGGTCCTCGTGGTGATGGGCGGCGCCGTCGTCTTCGCCGGCCAGATGCTGCCGCTCCTTCGCTTTCCAATCGACCTCGACTACATCCATGCCTCGCGCTACGGTGCGGCGACGCGCGGCGCGGAAATCGACTGGCGCGTAAAGCCGCCGGCCAGCGTGCGCGGGCGCGCGGTGCTCGTGCTGGACGACATCCTGGACGGCGGACAGACGATGGATGCGATTCGCGGCCGCCTGCTCGAGCTCGGCGCGGCGAGCTTCCACTGCGCCGTGCTGGTCGAGAAGAAGCTCGCCGTGGAAAAGCCGATCCACGCCGACTTCGTCGGCCTCGAGATCGAGGACCGCTTCGTCTTCGGCTTCGGCATGGACGCGAAAGGATACTGGCGCAACCTGCCGGAAATCCGTGCGATGAGAGAGTCGTGATGCTCGCCATCATCGGCGGCAGCGGCCTCTCCAAGCTCGGCAACATGGAGGTGACGAGGCGCAAGGTCTCCCGCACGCCTTATGGCGAGCCGTCGGGAGCGCTGACCTTCGGCCAGATCGGCGGCTGCGAAGTCGTGTTCCTCGCGCGGCACGGCTACGGCCACACCATCGCCCCGCACGAGGTGAATTACCGAGCCAACCTCTGGGCGCTGAAGGATGCAGGCGTATCCGAGGTCATTTCGGTGGCCTCGGTGGGCGCCATCGCGAACCATCCGCCGGGGGCGATCGTGGTGCCCCATCAGGTGATCGACTACACGTGGGGCCGAGCCTCGACGTACTTCCAGGGGCAGGGAATACCGGTGAACCACATCGATTTCACCGAGCCTTACTCGCGCGGCGTACGCGCACGGATATTGAAAGCCGCGGCCGACTGCAAGGAGGCGGTGGCCGACGGCGGGGTATACGCCGCGACGCAGGGCCCGCGGCTCGAGACCGCGGCAGAGATCGAGCGGCTGGCGCGCGACGGCGCGACGCTCGTCGGCATGACCGGCATGCCCGAGGCCGCGCTCGCGCGCGAGATCAGCCTGGAGTACGCGGCGATCGCCGTGGTGGCGAACTGGGCCGCCGGGCGTGGTGACAGCAAGCGTGCCGTGCCGCTCGACAAGATCAGCGCCATCCTGGAGGAGGCGATGGGACGCGTGCGACGCATCATCGAGGAGTGCTGCCGGAAATGATTCGTGAAGTTCTGCGCATGGGCGATCCTCGCCTCCTGCGCCGCTGCGAGGAAATCACCGAGTTCAACACGCCAGCGCTGCTCGAGCTCCTGCAGGACATGCGCGACACGATGGCGCACCTGAGCGGCGCGGGCCTCGCCGCGCCGCAGATCGGCGTCAACCTGCGCGTGGTGATCTTCGGCGTGCGCTCGAATCCGCGCTATCCGGGCATGGAGGAAGTGCCCGACACGGTGCTCATCAACCCGGTTCTGACGCCGCTCGACAGCGAGCTCGAGGAGGGCTGGGAAGGGTGCCTTTCCGTTCCCGGCATGCGCGGGCTCGTGCCGCGCTATAGGCACTTACGCTACTGCGGCCTGGACGAGAATGGCACGCCGCTCGAGCGCGAGGTGGCCGATTTTCATGCCCGCGTCGTACAGCACGAGGTCGACCACCTCGACGGCATCCTCTACCCGATGCGGATCCGCGACCTCACGCAATTCGGCTTCAACGAAGCGCTGTTTCCAGGCCAGGCGCTGCCTGCGGAAGACTGAGCTCCGACAGGAGCTCCTGCTCCACGGTCAGCACGGTCTTCGGCGCCGCGAGCGCTTCGCCTGAGACAAGGAATACGTCCTCTACGCGATCGCCGAGCGTGTTGATGCGCGCGGTCTGCAGGCTGATGTGATGCTTGGCGAGGATGCGCGCGATGCCGTAGAGCAGCCCCGGCCGGTCGCTCGCCACCACCGACAGCACCTGGTAGGCGCCGCGCTCGTCGGGCCGCACGTGCACGATCGGCGAGATGGGAAAGTGCCGCACGCGACGCGAGAGCCGGCCGCCGCGCGGCGGGCCGAGCGGGTGATCGGACTTCAGCTCACCGGCAAGCTCGGCCTCGATCATGGCGATGCGGTCCTGGTAGTGCGCGTCGCGCCCCATGCCCATCACGACGAATGTGTCGAGCGCGTAGCCGCTGCGCGTCGTGTGCACCTTCGCCTCCGCGATGTTGAAGCCGGCGCGGTCGAAGTAGCCGCAGATGCGCGCGAAGAGCGCCTCGCGATCGCGCGTATAGATCATCACCTGCAGCCCCTCGCCGAACGGAGCGAGGCGGGCTTTCACCACCGGCTCGGCGCCGTCGACCCGGTAATGCAGATTGCGCGTGTGCCACGCGATCTCCTGCGCGTCGTGGCGCAGGAAATAGGCGATGTCGAGCTGCGCCCACAGTCGGTCCTTTACGCCGTCCGACAGCGCGTAGAGGCGTAGCAGCCGCGCGGCTTCCGATTGCTTTTCGGCAAACACCGCGTCGCGCGCGAGCGCCACGCCGGTGAGGTTGCGCCGCGTCGCCCGGAAAAGATCTTCCAGCAGCTTTCCTTTCCACGCATTCCAGACCTTGGGGCTGGTGCCGCGCACATCCGCCACGGTCAGGAGGTACAGCGCCACCAGCCGGCGCTCGGTCTGGACCTTGTCGGCGAAGGCGCGCACCACCTCCGGGTCGTAGACGTCCTGCTTCTGCGCGACGTGCGACATGGCGAGGTGGCTCTCGACGAGGAACGAGACGAGCTCCGCGTCTTCCTTCGCGATGCCGTGGCGGCGGCAGAAGCTCTTCGCGTCCGCCGAGCCGAGATGGGAGTGGTCGCCGCCGCGCCCTTTGGCGATGTCGTGGTAGAGCGCACCGACATAGAGAAGCCAGTGGCGCTCGAAGCCGCTCATCAGCTCGCTAGCCAAGGGAAACTCGTGCGCGAACTCCGGCTGCGTGAAGCGCCGCAGGTTGCGCAACACCATCAGGATGTGCTGGTCCACGGTGTAGACATGGAACAGATCGTGCTGCATCTGCCCGACTATGCGCCCGAACTCCGGTAGATAGCGGCCGAGGATGCCGTACTGGTTCATGCGGCGGAACTCGTGCACGATGCCGCGCTTCTGCTGCAGGATGTGCAGGAAAAGCAGGCGTGCGAGCGGGTCCTTGCGGAACTTCGCGTCGATGCGTCCCCGCGCGCGGTAGAGGGCACGCAGCGTCGGCGCCGTCATGCCGCGCAGCTCCTGGTGCTGCATGAGGAGGAGGAAGCTCTCCAGGATCGCGAGCGGCTGCTCTTCGAACAGGCGCTCGTGCGCCATCTCCAGCAGCTCGCCGCGCACGCGGAAGCGCTCGTTTAGCTCGGCGGGCGCGACCTCGGGCTCCGGCAGCAGGCGCGATTCGAGGTTCTGCAGGAGGATCGCGTTCAGCTGCGTCACCCCCTTGGCCGTCTGGTAGTAGCGCTGCATCATCGCCTCGCTGGCGCGGCGATGCGGCGTGTCGGTCAAGCCGAGCTGCGCAGCGAGCGCGGTCTGCACGTCGAAGACGATGCGGTCCTCGCGCCGGTTCGAAAGGTAATGCAGGCGTATGCGCAGGTCGCGCAGCAGCCGCTCGTGCTTGCCGAGCTGCAGCGCTTCATCGCGCTCGATCAAGCCCTGGCCGACGAGGTCCGCCCAGCGTCGGCCGATGCCTGCGGCGCGGGCCACCCACTGGATGATCTGCAGGTCGCGCAGGCCGCCGGGGGCCTCCTTGAGATTGGGCTCCAGCGAATAGGGCGAGTCCTGGTGCTTGGCGTGGCGCTGCTCCTGCTCGAGCTTCTTCGCCTTGAAGAAGGCGGCCGGGTCCATCGATGCCTTGAACCGGCCCTCGAACTGGCGGAAGAGCGTGCGGTCGCCATCGAGATAGCGCGACTCGAGGAGCGTCGTGCGCACCGTTACGTCCTCGGCGGCGGCCTGCATGCAGCCTTCCACCGTACGCACGCTGTGGCCGATTTCGAGGCCGATGTCCCAGAACGTGCCGATCAGATTTTCGAGCGCGGCCTTTTCCGCGTCATCTGGATCGCGTGCGAGGAGGATAAGCAGGTCGATATCCGAGAACGGATAGAGCTCGCCGCGTCCGTAGCCTCCCGTCGCGACGAGGACCGCGCCGCGCGGCAGGCCGGGCACCGCCTTCACCGTGCGGTCGATGAGCTGGGCGTGTGCCTTGAGGAGCAGACGCGGCTCCGGCTTCTCGAGGTACGCCGCGCGTAGCGCCGCCCGCTCGGCGGCGACCTGTTCGCGCAGGCTGGCGGCCGTCATCGCGGCGGCTTCGGCGCGCCTTCGGAGAGCGTGAGGACCTCGAAGCCGCTATCGGTGACCGCGATCGTGTGCTCCCACTGCGCGGACAGGCTGTGGTCCTTGGTGACGATGGTCCAGCCATCGGCGAGCTCGCGGATGCCGGCCTTGCCGGCGTTGATCATCGGCTCCACGGTGAACGTCATCCCGCTCTGCAGCGTGAGCCCCGTGCCCGCTTTCCCATAGTGCAGCACCTGCGGCTCCTCGTGGAACTTGCGGCCGATGCCATGGCCGCAGAACTCGCGCACCACCGAGAAGCCAGCCGACTCGGCGTGGGCTTGGATCGCGGCACCGACGTCGCCCAGCTTTGCGCCCGGCTTGACCTGCTGGATGCCGAGCCACATGCACTCGAGCGTCACGTCCACCAGGCGCTTCGCCTGGATGCTCGGCTCGCCGACATGGAACATGCGGCTGCAGTCGCCGTGGAAGCCGTCCTTGATCACCGTGACGTCGATATTGATGATGTCGGCCGACTTGAGCACCCGCTCGCCCGGTACCCCATGGCACACCTGGTGGTTCACGGAGGTGCAGATCGACTTCGGGAACGGCTTGTAGCCCGGCGGGGCGTAGTTGAGCGGCGCCGGCACCGTCTTCTGCTCCTTGACCATGTAGTCATGGCAAAGGTCGTTCAGCTTTCCGGTGGTGACGCCGGGCTTCACGTACGGGGCAATAAAGTCGAGCACTTCGGAGGCGAGACGGCCGGCGATACGCATCCGCTCGAGCTCGTCGGCGGTCTTCAGAACTACGGGCATTGGCCTGATTATGCTAGAATTTCGGGCTGTTCCTGCAGTGCAGGATCAAATTTCCGCCCCGTTCGACATGGGTGCTCCTTCGGGAGTTCGCAGAGCGTGGGCGCAGACCCAACCCATAGGAGAACGAAGTGTCGGTGACGATGCGTCAAATGCTGGAAGCCGGGGTCCATTTCGGACATCAGACCCGGTACTGGAACCCGAAGATGGCGGCCTATATCTTCGGCCACCGCAACAAGATCCACATCATCAACCTCGAGAAGACGCTGGCGAACTTCCAGGAAGCGGTCAAGTTCGCGCGCCAGCTCGCGGCGAATAGAGGAACACTGCTCTTCGTCGGCACCAAGCGCCAGGCGCGCGACATCATGCGTGAGGAAGCGCAGCGGGCGACGATGCCGTACGTCGACCATCGCTGGCTCGGCGGCATGCTTACCAACTTCAAGACGGTGAAGCAGTCCATCAAGCGCCTGAGGGAAATGGAAGCCCTCCAGCAGGAAGGCGGGCTGGAGCGGATGTCCAAGAAGGAAGCTCTCACCGTGACGCGCGAAATGGAGAAGCTGCACCGCTCCCTCGGCGGCATCAAGGACTTGCAGGCGCTGCCGGATGCGCTCTTCGTCATCGACGTGGGCTATCAGAAAGGCGCGATCCAGGAAGCCGTCAAGCTCGGCATCCCCGTCATCGGGGTGGTCGACACGAATCATTCGCCCGAGGGCATCGACTACGTGATCCCGGGCAACGACGACTCGAGCCGCGCCATCCGCCTCTATGCGCGGGGCATTGCCGACGCCGTGCTCGAGGGGCGTACCCAGTCGCTCGAGGAAGTCGTCGCCGCGTCGCGCGACGAGTTCGTCGAGGTGGAAGAGGACGAAGGGGCGAAGTAGGTTTTAAGGGATCCCTCGGAAAAGGGGCCTCTTTGGCCCCTTTTTTTCAACCCGCAAGGAGCAGGTAAGGAATATGGCAGAGATTAGTGCAGGGTTGGTGAAGGAGCTCCGCGACCTCACCGGCCTGGGAATGATGGAGTGCAAGAAGGCATTAGCCGAGTCGAATGGCGACCTCAAGAAGGCCGAGGAGCTGCTGCGCATCAAGAGCGGCGCCAAGGCGAGCAAGGCGGCTGCGCGCGTGGCGGCCGAAGGCGTCATTGGCGCCTGGCTCGCGGCCGATGGCAAGGTGGGGGCGCTCGTCGAGCTGAATAGCGAGACGGACTTCGTCGCCAAGAACGAGGACTTCGTGGCCTTCTCGAAAACGCTCGCCGAGCTGGTGGCTACGCGCGACCCGGCCGATGTTGAGGGCCTGGCGTCGATCGACACCACGGGCGGCAAGGTGGAAGCGAAGCGCCAGGCGCTGGTGCAGAAGATCGGCGAGAACATCAGCATTCGCCGCTTCAAGCGCATGCAGGCGAAGGGCAAGCTCGCGCTCTATCTGCACGGGGCGAAGATCGGCGTCCTGGTGGATTACGAAGGTCCGGAGGACGTCGGCAAGGACCTCGCGATGCACATCGCGTTCGCCAAGCCCCAGCACATGACCAAGGCCGAGGTGCCGGCGGAGATCGTCAGCCGCGAGCGCGACATCCAGATGGCGCGCGCGAAGGACTCGGGCAAGCCGGCCGAGATCGCCGCGAAGATGGTGGAAGGCGCGGTCAACAAGTTCCTGGGCGAGATCACGCTGATGGGCCAGCCTTTCGTCAAGGACGACAAGCAGACGGTGGAGAAGATGCTCGGCGCCAAGAAAGCCCGGGTGAACAGTTACGCGTTCTTCGTGGTCGGCGAAGGCATCGAGAAGAAGTCCACCGACTTCGCCGCCGAAGTAATGGCCCAGGCCGGCAAAGCGCATTGACCCCTAAATACAAAAGGATCCTGTTGAAACTGTCGGGCGAAGCCCTGATGGGGGAGGATCCTTTTGGCATCAACCGGCAGACGATCGAGTCGATCGTGGCCGAGGTGGCGCAGGTCTCGCGCCTGGGCTGCGAGATCGGCGTGGTGATCGGTGGCGGCAATATCTTCCGCGGCGTCGCTCCCGGCGCGGCGGGAATGGATCGCGCGACCGCCGATTACATGGGCATGCTCGCCACGGTGATGAATGCGCTTGCGCTGCAGGATGCGATGCGGCAGGCCGGCATCTCGAGCCGCGCGCTTTCCGCGCTCAATATCGAGCAGATCGTCGAGCCCTACATCCGCGGCAAGGCGATCCGGTATCTGGAAGAGGGCAAGATCGTCATCTTCGCCGCCGGCACGGGCAACCCGTTCTTCACCACCGACACGGCAGCGGCGCTGCGCGGCAGCGAGATGGGCGCCGAGATCGTGCTCAAGGCGACAAAGGTGGACGGCATCTATACCGCCGATCCGAAGAAGGATCCGAGGGCGCAGCGGTTCGCGAAGATCAGCTTCGACGAAGCGATCGTGCGCAACCTCAAGGTGATGGACGCGACGGCGCTAACGCTATGCCGCGACCAGAAGCTGCCGATCAACGTGTTCAGTATTTTCAAGAAGGACGCATTGCGCCGGGTCGTGCTCGGGGAGGACGAGGGCACGCTGGTTCACGTATGATTTTCCGGGGAGACCGCCATGGCGATCCAGCTCGCTGATCTCAAGAAGACGACCGACCAGAAGATGGACAAGACCATCCAGGCCTTCAAGGCCGACTTGGCCAAGGTGCGCACCGGGCGCGCGCACACCGGCATCCTCGACCACATCCAGGTCGACTACTACGGCTCGCAGACCCCGCTCAACCAGGTGGCCCGGGTGACGCTGATGGATGCGCGCACCATCGGCGTGTCGCCGTTCGAGAAGAAAATGGTGCAGGCGATCGAAAAGGCGATCCGCGAGTCCGACCTGGGTCTTAACCCGGCAGCGCAGGGCGACACGATCCGCGTCCCCATGCCGGCGCTCACCGAGGAGCGACGCAAGGAGCTGATCAAGGTCGTGAAGCACGAAGCGGAGAACGCGCGCGTCGCCATCCGCAACCAGCGCCGGGACGCCAACAACCACCTGAAGGAAGCGCTCAAGAAACACGAGGTTTCCGAGAACGACGAGCGCAGCGCGCAGAACGAAGTGCAGAAGATGACCGACCGGCACATCGCGGAGATCGACCGGCTGCTGCAGGAGAAGGAGAAGGAGCTGCTTGCTGTATGACCCATGCCAGCTCTACGCAGGAGGTCCCGGGACACGGCGAGATTCCACGCCACGTGGCGATCATCATGGACGGCAACGGGCGCTGGGCGCGCTCCCGCATGCTGCCGCGCATCGCCGGCCATCGCCGTGGGCTGGAGGCGGTGCGCGCGACCGTGGAGAACTGCGCCGAGCGCGGCGTGGACTATTTGACGCTCTTCGCCTTTAGCTCGGAGAACTGGCGCCGGCCGGCGGAGGAGGTGGCGCTGCTCATGCAGCTGTTCCAGGTCGCGCTGACGAGCGAGGTCGAGCGCATGCACAAGAACGGCGTGCGCCTCAAGGTGGTCGGCGACACGCAGCGCTTCGGCGCGAAGCTCCAGCGCCTCATCGAGCAGGCCGAGCGGCTCACCGCGGAGAACACCCGCCTCACGCTCACCATCGCGGCGAACTACGGCGGCCGCTGGGACCTTTTGCAGGCGGTGAACAAGCTGCGCGGCGGGCCGATCGACGAAGCGGCGCTCTCTGCACAACTCGCGATGAGCTACGCGCCGGAGCCGGACCTCTTCATCCGCACCGGCGGCGAGCAGCGGATCAGCAACTTCCTCCTGTGGCAGCTCGCGTACACCGAGCTCTATTTCACCGAGACGTTGTGGCCGGATTTCGACGCCGTGGCGCTCGAGCGCGCCATCGATTCGTACCGCAGCCGCGAGCGCCGCTTCGGGCGCACCAGCGAGCAGGTCGCCGCCGCCTCGGCGAATAACCGCGCAGCCGGGGCTGCCTGAAAGGCGCGCTTGCTGCGCGGGTCGCCACCGCCGCGGCCCTGATCGCCGGATTCCTTGCCGCGCTCTTCCTCCTGCCGCGAACGTGGCTGGCGGGATTGGTGGCGCTCCTCGTCATCGGCGCCGGCTTCGAGTGGGCGCGCCTTTGCAAGCTGCCGAACGCCGCGGCGTGGGTCTATGGCCTTCTCGTCGCCACGGTATTCGGCGCGCTTTATCTGGCCACCAACGAAGCGGGCAGAGGCGCCTTTGCCGTCTCGGCGATCTTCTGGCTGGCCGTCGCACCCCTGTGGCTCTCCCGCGGCGTGCGCCGCGAGGCGCGCAACGTGCTCATTCCGGTTGGCTTCGTGGTGATCGTGCCGGCCGCCCTCGCGCTGGCCGTCATGCCGGGGAAAGAGGTGCTGCTCGTGCTCGCGATGGTGTGGATCGCGGATACGGCGGCGTACTTCGTCGGGCGCGCTTGGGGAAGGCGCAAGCTTGCCCCGTCCATCAGTCCCGGCAAGACCTGGGAAGGCGCCGCCGGAGGGATAGCGGGCGCCGTTGCCTACGCTATCATCTGCGCAGGCTTCCTCGATGGCATCGCGTGGGCGCCGCTCCTCGCGGCGGCGATCGTTTTATCCGCCCTCAGCATCGTCGGCGATCTGTTCGAATCGGCAGCCAAACGGCAAGCGGAGGTGAAGGACAGCGGCGCGTTACTGCCCGGGCACGGCGGCATCCTCGATCGCATCGACAGCGCGACCGCTGTACTTCCGGTAGCTGCCCTCCTTCTATCATTTCCGCGTCCATGAACCTCGCCATCCTCGGCGCTACGGGATCGATCGGCTCGAGCACGCTGGACGTCGTCACGCGCCATCCCGATCGCTATCGCGTCTTTGCGCTGACGGCGAACGGAAAGGCCGAGCCGCTGCTCGATCTGTGCCGTGCGCATCGGCCGGCGTATGCAGTGCTTTCCGGCGCCGCCCCGGACGCCAAGCTGGCCGCGCGCTTCGCCCTGTGCGGCACGGAGCTTCTTTACGGTGCCGCGGCCCTCGAGCAGGTCGCGACCGACCCGCGCTGCGAGGTCGTAATGGCGGCGATCGTCGGCGCCGCGGGACTCGCTTCCACGTTTGCCGCGGCGCGAGCCGGCAAGCGCGTCCTGCTCGCCAACAAAGAGGCGCTCGTCATGGCTGGGCCCCTCCTCACGCGCGCCGCGCGCGAGGCGGGCGCCGAGCTCCTGCCGGTGGATAGCGAGCACAACGCTGTGTTCCAGTGCTTGTCGGACATCAGGGCGGTACGCCGCATCGTGCTGACCGCCTCGGGGGGACCGTTCCGCTCGGCGCCGATCGAATCGCTCGATGCGGTGACGCCGGCCCAGGCGTGCGCGCATCCCAACTGGGTCATGGGCCGCAAGATTTCGGTCGACTCCGCCACCATGATGAACAAGGGGCTCGAGGTGATCGAGGCCTGCTTTCTATTCGACGTGCCTGCGGCCTCGGTCGAGGTCGTCATCCATCCGCAAAGCATCGTCCACTCGCTGGTCGAGTATGTCGATGGCTCGCTCATCGCGCAACTCTCCAACCCCGACATGCGGGTGCCTATCGCGCACGCCCTCGGCTTTCCCGAGCGCATCGCCTCCGGCGCAAGGCCGCTCGATCTCACGACCATGAAAGATCTGCACTTCGAGAAGCCGGACGAGCGCCGCTTCCCGTGCCTGCGCCTCGCCTATGCGGCGCTCGAGCGCGGCGGCACGGCGCCGGCCGTCCTCAATGCCGCCAACGAGGTCGCCGTGGCCGCGTTTCTCGCGGGAGGGTTGCCGTTCACCGGCATTGCACGCGTGATCGCCGATACGCTGGACGCGGTGCCCTCGAGCGAGGCGTCCAGCCTGACGGCCGTCATGGCGGCGGACGACCATGCGCGGCGCCATGCGAGCGCCTGTGTCGTCTCGCACATTGCGGCGAGGGCGGCATGAACATCGTCCAGACGATCATCGCCTTCATCGTCGCGCTCGGCGTGCTGATCGTGGTGCACGAATACGGCCACTACATCGTGGCGCGCCTCTGTCGCGTGAAGGTGCTGCGCTTTTCGGTCGGCTTCGGTCGGCCGCTCGCCACGTGGCGGCTGGGGCCTGACCGGACCGAGTGGAGCGTCGCCGCCATTCCCTTCGGCGGGTACGTGAAGATGCTGGACGAGCGCGAAGGCGAAGTCGCGCCGGCGGAGTTGCATCGGGCCTTCAACCGGCAAAGTGTCTGGAAGCGTTTCGCCATCGTGGTTGCGGGGCCGCTCTTCAACTTCGCCTTCGCCGTGCTCGTCTACGCGGGTCTTTTCATGTACGGCCTGCCCGAAGCGCGTCCCATCCTCGCCGAGCCGGCCGCGGGCAGCATGGCCGCGCAGGCCGGGTTACACGCGGGCGATACGGTGCGGGCAATCGACAGCGAGGCGATCACCACCTGGCAGGAACTGCGCTGGCGCATCCTGCAGGCGGCGTTGCAACGCGAAGCGGTGAAGCTCGAGACGCTGGACGAGCGCGGTCATCTTTCCACCGTGACGCTCGACCTGCGCGGATTCCCGTCCAACGACGTCGAGTCCGACGCCCTCGAGCGCGTCGGATTGCGCCTTTACCGGCCGCCGCTGCCGGCGGTGCTGGGCCAGGTGGTCGCGGGCGGCGCCGCCGAGAAGGCGGGGCTCGCCGCGGGCGATCGCGTTCTGCGCGCCGACGGCACGCCGATCGATACCTGGGAGGCGTTCGTGAACGTCATCCGCGCGCGCCCGGATACGCCGCTTACGCTGACCATCGAGCGCGCCGGCGCCACGCGCACGGTGGAGATCGTGCCGGAGGCGGCGAACGCAGGCACCACGCGCATCGGCCGCATCGGCGCGGGACCGCGCCAGCCCGATGGCTACGCCGACAAGCTTCTCATCCGCGTGCAGCATGGGCCGCTCGAAGCCGTGACACGCGGAGTGGCGAAGACCTGGGACATCGCGGTCTTCAGCCTGAAGATGCTCGGCAAGATGCTGGTGGGCGAAATATCGTGGCGCCATCTCTCCGGACCGGTGACGATCGCCGACTTCGCCGGTCAGTCGGCGCAGATGGGATGGATCTCGTACGTCACGTTCCTCGCGCTGATCTCGATCAGCCTCGGCGTGCTGAACCTGCTGCCCATACCGCTGCTCGATGGCGGACACCTGATGTACTATGCGATCGAAGTCATCAAGGGCCGGCCCGTCTCCGAGCGGTTCATGGAGCTCGGGCAGCGCGTAGGTCTGGCGCTGCTGCTCGTGATGATGGCATTTGCCTTCTACAACGATCTGAATCGCCTGCTGACCGGCTAAGAATGAGAAGAAGCGTGGCCGCGGTGCTCGCCGCATTGCTGATGGCGGCGGCGACCGCAGCCTCGGCGCAAGGGCAGTCCTTCCGTGCGTTCACCGTCAAGGACATCCGCGTCGAAGGCTTGCAGCGCACCGAGCCCGGCACGATTTTCAGCTATCTCCCGGTCAAGGTCGGCGAGACGATGACCGAGGAGAAGGCGCAGGCGGCGCTGCGCGCCCTGTACGCCACCGGCTTCTTCAAGGATGTTCGCCTGGATGTCGACGGCGACGTGCTCGTCGTCACCGTCGAGGAGCGTCCGGCGATCGCCTCGATCGACTTCTCCGGCATGAAGGAATTCGAGCCCGAAGCGGTGCGCAAGGTGCTGCGCGAGGTCGGCATGGCCGAAGGGCGCATCTTCGACCGCTCGGTGCTCGAAAACACCGAGCTCGAGATCAAGCGGCAATATCTTTCGCGCGGCCTCTACGCCGCCGAGGTGCAGACCACCGTCACGCCGCTGGAGAGGAACCGCGTCGGCATCAACCTCGCCGTCACCGAAGGCGAGGTGGCGAAGATCCGCGGCATCAACATCGTCGGCAACCGTGCCTTCGCCGAGGACCAGCTCCTGAAGGAGTTCGTCCTGCGAACGCCCGGCTGGCTCACCTGGTACACGAAGCACGACCGCTATTCGCGCGAGAAGCTTTCCGCGGATCTGGAGACGTTGCGCGCCTATTACCAGAACCGGGGCTATCTCGACTTCGGCATCGAGTCGACGCAGGTCTCGATCAGCCCCGATCGGCGGGACATCTTCATCACCGTCAACGTGAGCGAGGGCGAGAAGTACACCGTCAGCAAGGTCGACCTTTCGGGCCAGTTCGTCGTGCCGCGCGCGGAACTGGACAGGTTGGTGCAGCTCAAGCCGGGCGACGTATTCTCGCGCGAGAGGCTCGCCGCCACCACCAAGGCGATCTCGGACCGCCTCGGCAACGACGGCTACGCCTTTGCCAACGCGAATGCGATTCCCGACGTCGACAAGGAAAAGCGCACCGTCGCCTTCACCATCGTCGTCGACCCTGGACGGCGCGTGTATGTGCGTCGCATCGACGTCGCCGGCAATTCCAAGACTCGCGACGAGGTGGTGCGTCGCGAGATGCGCCAGCTCGAGGGCGCGTACTACGACGCTTCCAAGATCCAGCTCTCCCGCCGGCGTATCGACCGGACGCAGTATTTTTCGGAAGTGAACGTCGAGACGCAGCCGGTCGAGGGCAATCCCGACCAGGTCGACGTCACCTACACCGTCAAGGAGCGGCCCACCGGGGCGCTCCTCTTCGGCATCGGCTTCTCCAGCGTCGAGAAGATCGCGCTATCGGCCTCGCTCACGCAATCGAACGTGTTCGGTACCGGCAAGTTCCTGTCGTTCGCCGTGTCGAGCGGCAGCGTGAACCAGGTGTACTCGCTGTCGTACCTCGACCCGTACTACACCGTCGACGGCGTGAGCCAGGGCTTCGACATCTACAAGCGCAAGACCAACGCCACCAATCTCGCCACGGGTGCGTACGCCACCGACGCCATCGGCGGCGGCGTGAAGTTCGGTTACCCGGTCTCGGAGGTGAGCCGTATCGACCTCGGCTTGAACGTAGAGCAGACCAAGCTCTCGATCTTCGACAACAGCCCGCTTGCCTATCTCAGATTCGCGCAGGACTTCGGCACCGAGTATCGCTACGCGGCCATCACGGGCGGCTGGAGCCGCGACACGCGCGATAGCTTGATCACCACACGTTCCGGCACCCTCATCCGGCTGACGAGCGAGGTGGCGCAGGGCGACCTCGAGTATGTCCGCCTCGGCTATCAGCACCAGGCGTATTTCCCGATCTCGCGCGACCTCACGTTCCTCGCCAGCGGCGAGCTCGGCACGGCCGGCGGCATCGGCGACAAGCCGCTGCCGTTCTTCAAGGCCTTCTTCGCCGGCGGTCCGGGCTCGGTGCGCGGCTACCGGCCATTTTCGCTCGGCCCGCAGGACATCAACGGGGCTGCGGTGGGCGGCAACCGCAAGGCGACCGGCAGCCTCGAGGCGCTGTTCCCGATGCCGGGCGCTGCGCAGGATCCGTCGCTGCGCCTCGCCTGGTTCATCGATGGCGGCAACGTGTTCCTGCAAACGTTCCAGTGGAGCGAGCTGCGCTATTCGACCGGCCTCGCATTCTTCTGGGCTTCGCCCTTCGGGCCGTTGCGCTTCTCCTTCGCGCAGCCGCTCAATGCAGAAGCCACGGATCATATTCAGAAGCTACAATTCACCTTCGGTACCGGCTTCTAGAACTGATGACCAACCTTCGATACCTCGCCGTTGCTGCGGCTCTCGCCGTGGCGCCGGCGGCCGCGCAGGACAAGGCCGGCGCCCCGCCGCTCACCGGCAAGTTCGGCTTCGTGAACACCGAGCGTATCCTGCGCGACGCGGCACCTGCACAGCGGGCGCAGAAGAAGATCGAGGTGGAATTCCAGAAGCGCGACCAGGAGCTAGCCCGGCTCGCCGATCAGCTCAAGCGCATGCAGGAAGACCTCGAGAAGAACAGCGTGACGATGAGCGATACGCAGCGCCGCGCCAAGGAGCGCGATTTCGCCGACCTGAACCGCGACTTCCAGAGAAAGCAGCGCGAGTTCCGCGAGGACCTCAACCAACGCAGGAACGAGGAGCTCGCGCAGGTCGTGGAGCAGGCGAACCGTGTCATCCGCCAGATCGCCGAGCAGGAAAAGTACGACATCGTCTTCCAGGACGCCGTGTTCGCGAGCCCGCGCATCGACATCACCGACAAGGTGATCAAGGCCCTCGACTCGGGCAAGCCGCCAGCGAAGTGATGCCGTGCCGGGGCCGCTGACGCTCGGGCAGATCGTGGCCCGCCTGGGCGGTCGGGTCGCCGGCGACCAGAGCACCGTGGTCCACCAGGTCGCCTCGCTCGAGAGCGCGGACGAGCGCCACATCAGCTTCTTCACCGGGGCACGCCATCGCCCGCAGCTTGCGGCGACCCGGGCCGGCGCGGTGATCGTCGGCGCCGACGGTGAAAGCGAAACCACGCGGGCGCGCATCGTCGCGGAAAATCCGTACCTTTATTTCGCGCGCGTTTCGCAGCTTTTCAATACCGCCGTCAGCCAGCCGGCCGGGGTGCACCCAAGCGCCGTCGTGGCGAAGAGCGCGAAGCTCGGTGCGCGGGTCTCCATCGGCGCCGGTTGCGTCGTCGGCGACAACGTCCAGATCGGCGACGACAGCTGCCTCTATCCTCGCGTCGTCGTCTACGCTGGCTGCACCCTCGGCCAACGCGTCATCGTGCATTCCGGCGTGGTGATCGGCGCCGACGGCTTCGGCATCGCCGACGACGGTGGGCGCTGGGTGAAGATCCCGCAGATCGGCTCGGTGCGCATCGGCGACGACGTCGAGATCGGCGCCAACACCACCATCGACCGCGGCGCTCTCGACGACACCGTGATCGAGGAAGGCGTCAAGCTCGACAACCAGATCCAGATCGGCCACAACACGCGCATCGGCGCGCACACCGCGGTCGCCGGCTGCGTCGGCATCGCCGGCAGCGCCGACATCGGCCGCCATTGCACGTTCGGCGGCGCGGCGATGATCCTCGGCCACCTGAAGATCGTCGACCATGTGAATGTCTCCGCCGGCACCTTCATCTCGCGCTCGATCCTCAAGCCGGGGACGTACACCGGCATCTATCCGGTGGACGAGCACGACAACTGGGCCCGGGCCGCCGCCTGGCTGCGACGCAAGGGAAAAAAACATGAGTGAAATGGACGTCTACGAGGTCATCGCGCACCTGCCGCAGCGCTTCCCCTTCCTGCTGATCGACCGGGTGAAGGAGTTCGAGGCCGGCAAGCGCATCGTGGCGCTGAAGAACGTGTCGGTGAACGAGCCGTACTTTCCCGGCCACTTCCCGCAGCGGCCGATCATGCCGGGCGTGCTGATCCTGGAAGCGATGGCGCAGGCTGCGGGCGTGCTCTCGTTCCGCTCGCGCGGCGTGACTCCCGACGAAAGCTCCGTGTACTACTACGTCGGCATCGATCGCGCGCGCTTCAAGAAGCCGGTGGTGCCGGGCGACCAGCTCGAGATCGAGGTGCACATCGAGCGCGAGCTGCGCGGCATCGCCAAGTTCAACTGCTGGGCCCGGGTCAGCGGCCAGGTGGTCGCCGAGGCGACCATCCTTTGCGCCATGCAGGGCGCCGGTAAATGATCCATCCAACGGCGATCGTCGACCGTGGCGCGCGGCTCGGCGACGGCGTCAGCGTCGGCCCCTACAGCGTGATCGGGCCCAAGGTCGAGGTGGGCGAGGGCACGTGGATCGGCGCGCACGTGGTGCTCGACGGGCGGCTGAAGATCGGCCGCCGGAACAAGATCTTCCATTTCTCGTCGCTCGGCGCGCCGCCGCAGGACAAGAAGTACGCCGGCGAGGACACCGCGGTGGAGATCGGCGACGACAACACCGTGCGCGAGTACGTGACGATGAATCGGGGCACGGCACAGGACGCCGGCGTCACGCGCGTCGGCAACCAGAACTGGATCATGGCCTACGTGCATTTTGCACACGATTGCCAGATCGGCGACAACACCATCTTTGCTAACTCATGTCAGCTCGCCGGTCACGTGACGGTCGGCGACTGGGCGATCTTCGGCGCCACCACGCTCGTCCACCAATTCGTGCACATCGGCGCCCACGCCTTCACCGGCATGGGCACCTATCTCGCGCAAGACCTGCCGCCTTATGTGAAGGCGGCCGGCAACATGGCGCAGCCCTACGGCATCAATAGCGAAGGTCTTAGGCGCCGCGGCTTCTCCGCGGAGCAGATCCTGGGCCTGAAGCGCGCCTACCGCACGCTCTATCGCGCGGGTCTTTCGCTCGAGGACGCCCGCAAGGAGCTCGAAGCGCAGGCCGCGGCGTGCCCGCCGGTGCGCGCGGTGATCGAGTTCCTCGACGCCAGCAAGCGCGGCATCATCCGCTAAGAAATGTCCCGGGTTGCCATGGTGGCCGGCGAAGCTTCCGGCGACCTTCTCGCCGCGCACCTCATCGCGGCGCTGAAGGCGCGCCGGCCGGACATCGAGTTCGCCGGCATCGGCGGGCCGAAAATGATGGCCGAGGGCTTCAAGTCGCATTTCCCGATGGACCGGCTCTCGGTGCGCGGCTACACCGAGGCACTTCGCCATTACCGCGAGATCATGGGCATCCGCAGCCGCCTGGTGAAGGAGATGCTCGACGATCGGCCGGACCTCTTCATCGGCGTCGACTCGTCGGACTTCAATCTCGGCCTCGAGCGCCGGCTGAAGGAGGCGGGCGTCAAGGCATTCCATTTCGTAAGCCCGTCGGTGTGGGCGTGGCGCCGCTGGCGCGTGCGGCGCATCGCGCGCTCGGTCGACCGCATCCTCGTCATGTTCCCCTTCGAGCCGCCGATCTACGAGAAGGCCGGCGTGCCGGTCACCTACGTCGGCCATCCGCTCGCCGACATGATTCCCTTCGAGCCGCCGAAGGACGAGGCGCGCGCCCAGCTCCGGCTGCCGCCGCGCAAGCTGATCGTCGCGCTCCTGCCCGGCAGTCGCCGCTCGGAGCTCGAGTACATGGCCGCGGCGTTCCTTCTCGCCGCCCACCGCTTCCGCCAGGAAGTGCACGACGTGCATTTCGTCGTGCCGATGGTCACGCGCGAGACGCGCGAGATGTTCGAGCGCGCGATCCACCAGCACGAGCGACAGGATCTGCCGCTGACCCTTCTTTTCGGCCACAGCCACGACGCGCTCGCCGCCGCCGATCTCGCGCTCGTCGCCAGCGGCACGGCGACGCTCGAAACGGCACTCTTCAAGACGCCGATGGTCATCGCCTACCGCCAGTCCCCGATATAATGGGCGATCATGCGCCAGATGCTCTACCTGCCCTACGTCGGCATGCCGAACATCCTCGCCGGCGAGCGCCTGGTGCCCGAGCTCCTGCAAGACGAGGCCACGCCGGCCAATCTCGCCGGGGCGCTTCTCACGCTGCTGCGCGACACGGCGGCGCAGAAGCGGCAGATCGAGCGCTTCCGCGAGTTCCACGAGCTCCTGAGGCAGAACACCGCCGAGAAGGCCGCCGAAGTGGTGCTGGATGCCCTCCATTAGCCTCCTCACCTGCGGCGTCGACGAGGCCGGGCGCGGGCCCCTCGCCGGGCCGGTCTATGCCGCAGCGGTGATCCTTAACCCCGAGCGCCGCGTGAACGGCCTCGCCGACTCGAAGGTGCTGGATCCCGGGCGGCGCGAAATCCTCGCCGCGCGCATCAAGGAGCGCGCGATCGCCTGGTCGATCGCGCTTGCGACCGTGGAGGAGATCGATCGCCTCAACATCTTCCACGCCTCGATGCTCGCCATGCGCCGTGCTGTCGCCGGGCTGTCCGTGCCGCCGGAGCACGCCCTGATCGACGGCAACTCGCGCCCGCCGGGTCTTGCGTGCACGGCGACGGCCATCGTCGACGGCGACGCCAAGGAAAAGTGCATCTCCGCTGCCTCCATCCTGGCGAAGACGGCCCGCGACGCCGAGATGAC
>Ga0136846_1227123_pt1 | contig 19568 bp, 13 predicted proteins | sample HopSoiMetagenom2_FD_96841 | JGI IMG/M metagenome (GOLD analysis project Ga0136846, IMG submission 96841) | Grasslands soil microbial communities from Hopland, California, USA - 2 Assembly 2016 (version 4) | ecosystem: Environmental > Terrestrial > Soil > Grasslands | place: USA: Hopland...
CTTTGCCCTTTGCCCTACTTCTTTCCCCCTGCTTTAATAGTAGCTACAATCTTTTTATCAGTTGAATTACCACCGGCAAATACATTATACGAGCCGGGGTATAACTTCCAGCTATTGGTAGCCAGGTCCCATTTCTGCAGATCGGCTGCCGGAATGGTCAATTGCACAATTTCTTCGCCACCGGCTTTTACATGCACCCGTTTGAATGCTTTCAGTTCTTTCAATGGCATCCGGTCTACGGGCGGATATTCAACATATACCTGCACCACTTCATCGCCATCCATGCTGCCGGTGTTCTTAACTTTTATAGAGAAAGAAACACTGTCTTTGACCGTACGGATGTTCGCGGGCATTTGTTGCCATTCATAAGCAAAGGAGGTATAACTTAATCCATAACCGAAAGGATATTGCACTTTACCATTGAAATATCGGTACGTTCTTCCCTTCATGGCGTAATTGTCGTAAGCCGGCACATCGGCAAATGACTGGTAAAAAGTTACGGGTAAGCGACCGGCAGGTGATACGTTTCCAAACAGGATATCTGCCAGGGCATTGCCGCCCTGCTCCCCGGGATACCAGGCCAGGATGATGGCATCGGCATAAGGTTCTATGGCAGAAAGATCCACTGCACTGCCGGCAGTAATTACAGCGATGATGGGTTTCTTATTGCCTTTGCGCAGCGCTTTCATAAAAGCAATATGCGCAGCCGGTAAACTCATGTCGGGTTTGTCGCCTCCTTTGGCAGCCAGAAAGGCATCGCCTTCCTCGCCTTCATACACCGGTGTCAATCCTATCACCGCTACTGTAATATCGGCATTGCCCGCTGCCCAGATGCCCCCGAAATGGGTAGTATCGTTGTAATCGCTGCCCTGGTCATATTCTACGCGGGTACCGGCATCTACTGCATTGGTTATGCCTTCTACAAAACTTACCGCACGATTACTTACGCCGTGATAGTTACCCAGTAAAGCATCCATAGAAGCGGAGTTGCTACCCAGCACCATAATAGCAGGATATTTCTTTTTATCCAACGGCAATAACTGGTTGCTGTTCTTTAACAACACCATGCTTTGCTGCGCCATGGCCCGTGCAAGCGCTGCATGGGCAGCATTGGCTACGCTATCTGCGCCATATTTATAAAATGGATTGGCAGTGGGATCATCATAAAAACCCAGCTTGATCTGCGTGCGCAGCAAATGCGCCAGTGAGCTGTCGATATCTTTTTCGGTCAGCAGTTTTTGTTCTATTGCTTTCTCTACATCTTTTTGTAACACGTTTGAACAATCAAGGTTCACCCCGGCTTTGATAGCGGCGGCTGCCACTTCCACCCCGGAGGGCATTACTTTGTGCCGCATAAAAATATCATCCAGCGCACCGCAGTCTGTTACTACATGGCCTTTGAATTTCCATTCATTGCGCAGAATGCTGTTCAATAAAAAATTGCCAGTGCAACAGGGCTGGTCATTCAGGCGATTGTAACCGCACATCACTGATTCCACCCCGGCATCAACCAGGGCATGAAAAGCATAGAGATAAGTTTCGCGCAGGTCTTTTTCATCTACGATGGCGTTAAAGGTATGTCGGCCGTTCTCTGGTCCGCTGTGCACGGCAAAGTGTTTGGCGCAGGCCGATGTTTTTAAATAGCGGGGGTCGTTACCCTGCAAACCTTTTACAAAGGCCGTTCCCATGTGTGCGGTAAGAAAAGGATCTTCGCCATAGGTTTCCTGTCCGCGCCCCCAGCGTGGATCGCGAAAGATGTTGATATTGGGCGACCAAAAGGTCAATCCCATATATTGCAGGTGCCGCCCCTGCGCCAGTGATAAATTGTATTTGGCGCGGGCTTCTGTGGAGATAACAGTAGCGGCTTCCTTCAGTAAACCATCGTTAAAAGTGGCCGCCATCCCAATGGCTTGTGGAAATACCGTTGCTACGCCGGCTCTTGCCACGCCATGCAGGGCTTCGTTCCACCAGTTGTAAGCAGGTATGCCCAACCGTTCTACCTCTTTGCTGCGATAGCCCAGCAACGATATCTTTTCCTGCAGGGTCAACTGATGCAGTAAGTCATTTACCCGGGCCTCCATTGGTTGTTGGGAGTTGCGGAATACAGCTGTACTGTTTTGTGCGTGCAGGTTTGTTACTATAAAGCAGCTTAGTAGAAATGAAATGCTTTTATTCATGTTAAGTTCCTGTTATTAGATTCGTAGGTTATTGAGTTCGTTAGTTGTCCACTGCCTTTTTCAATTCAGTCAACACAGGCTTCTGTACAGTTGGGATCTCCGGCTTAATATGCTCATTCAGCTGCTCAAACACCACCATTCTATTCGTTCCGGTTTTAAGCCAGCACCCGGGTAAGTATAAGGTTTGTTGCGGGCCTATCTGCCAGTAGCGGCCCAGGTTGTGGCCGTTTACAAAGATGATCCCTTTGCCCCAGCTGTGCAGATCTAAAAATACATCACCGGGTTTTGTTACAGTGAATGTACCGCTGTACAGCGCTGCTTTTCCTTCTATTTGTTTTCCTGAACGTACAACAGGCTGTTGGGTAAATGGCAGTTTGTACATATTCCAGTTGCCCGTGATGGCTTTATCATTTATCAGCACCGGTGATATGATGCCTTTGTTATTATGTACGATCTCACTGCCATAATTAATACGACCCATATTCTCTACCAGGATGTCAAGTGTACCGTTTGCAGGAATATTTACAGTGGCCGTATATTGTTTATTCATTCGATTCAATACCGCCACTTTCTTTCCATCTATATACACCACGGCATAATCACGCAATCCATTTACCTGTAAATTGCCCTGTACCGGTTGTGTGAACTTTTTGCTGTACAACACATACCCATGTCCCTGGTTCAATGCCTCAAAGGTCAATGGTGTATCTGCCATTACCGGTTTGATGGTTTTCTTCCAGTCAAACACATCCATTGATTGGCTTAATTGAATGGGTGGCAGGGTGATCACCGGCATTTGAGCGGGAATCTCCGGCACCGGATATTTTACATATTGTTTCATCAGCTCCCGCACAGCCAGGTATTTGGGTGATGCCCAACCTGGTTCGGTAATGGGCGCATCGTAATCGTACGTGGTGAGGTCGGGTTGAATGTCGTGGTCTTTGTCGTAATTGGCGCCGGAAGTAAAGGCAAAGTTGGTGCCGCCATGCACCATGTATACGTTGAAGCTGACGTCATTCTTCAGGTATTTTTCTATCTGCTCAGTAACCTGTTTGGTGGGTATATTCGGGAAAGGTTCCGCCCAATGGTGTAACCAGCCAGGATAATACTCCGCCACCATATACGGCCCCTGGTTGTTATGGTATTTGTTCACCTGCTTTTTCAGGTTCTCTACATCGCCTTCACCATTGGCAGCGGGTAATACATTGGGTAAAGAACCGCCATCAAACAACCAGCTTCCGTCTGATGTAAAGAAGGGACCTGTTAACCCGGAATTGATCAGTAATTGATGGATGGCTTCATTATACCGGCGGTGTTCGGCCAGCGGTATATCTTTTCGCTGCGACACGTAAGACCCAAATTCATTTTCCACCTGTACCATAATGATGGGCCCGCCTTTGCTTACCAGCTGGTCTTTTACCTGTTCGGCCAGTTTGTTGATGTATGTTTTGCAGGAATCTAAAAAAGGCTGGTTGTACGCTCTAATCACCAGGCTGGTGTCTTTCAACAACCACCAGGGGTATCCGCCAAATTCCCATTCGGCGCAGGCGTAAGGACCGGGTCGCAGAATCACAAATATGCCTTCTTCTTTGGCAATGCGCAGGAACTCCCTGAGGTTGTGGCTACCGGTTGTGAAATCCCATACCCCCGGTGAAGGGTTGTGATAATTCCAGAACACATAGGTGGCCACCGTGTTCAGCCCCATTGCTTTTATCATTTGTAACCGGTGCCGCCAGTAAGGCGCCGGGATGCGGGCATAATGCATTTCACCTGAATGTATTTGAACCGGTTTGCTATCGTAGATGAATTGCCCATCCTTTATTTCGAACGAATGATGGCCCTGCGCTATGACAGTGCCGGTAAACAAGACGCCCAGTAAACCACTCACCCATCTTTTTCTTATGCCCATACTATGCTACTACTGATTGTAATTGTTATTAATAGATTGCCACATTGGAAATTACCGGACAGGCTTTTGATGCCGTGATGTTTATCCGCACCTTACCGGCTTTTACCGGCGAAAGTTTTAAAATGCGTTTATACCCAATGGTGGTTCCGGTAGCTACCTGTTGCCAGCCGCCATTATCCTCCACTTCTACCGTAAATGATTTTACACGTTGTCCCAGTTTGATATATTCCTGCAGCATCACGTATTTGATGGTTTGCAGCTTACCGGTATTTATTTCCAGCGATGCAGTGGTTACCCCCTCATCTGTTGCCCAGTAAGTATCCGGATTGTTATCTATTGCATTTGACGGTGCATAGGCGCCTTCTTTACCCCGGTAATTGGAGGCAATTGCAGTTGCGCCCAGCGCCTTGTTTTTACCAAACTCGCGGTTCAGCAGGTTTCGGAATCCATAAAGAGATTTTACGTCTCTTTCATTAAAAATACCGCGTTGATCGGGCGGTACATTCAACAACAACACTGAGCCACGGCCCACCGATGTGAGGTAGATATTAAAAAGCTGTTCGGGCGTTTTTACCAATGAATCTTCTTTTTTATGGTAGAACCAGCCGGGCCTGATGGACACATCCACTTCTGCCGGGATCCATGTGGTACCATCTTCAGATCCTTCGTTCAATAGTTTTTCTATCTCAGGCTTTCCGGCGTATAAGGTATCCGGTGTTATCGTATTCCAGTTGGTTTCTCCCGCTTCGCCTCTTTCATTGCCTACCCAACGCACACCCGGACCGGCATCGCTAAAGAAAATAACATTAGGTTGTATTTGCCGAACCATCGCTAATGTGGTTGGCCAGTCGTAATAAATTCTGCCATCAATTTTACGTTTTTCATTGGCGCCACCATAATAGCCATCGCCGCCATTGGCGCCATCGAACCACATTTCAGTAATGGGTCCGTAATTGGTGAACAATTCCTTTAACTGGTTGCGATAGTAAGTAACGTATTCGGGCTTACCATAATCGGCCCGGTTCCTGTCCCAGGGCGACAAATAGACCCCAAACTTCAACCCATATTTTTTACAGGCATCGGAGGCCTCTTTCACGATGTCGCCTTTGCCGTTTTTATACGGACTGTTCTTTATAGAATGTTCGGTGTATTTGGTTGGCCACAAACAAAACCCATCGTGGTGTTTACAGGTAAGGATCATTTGTTTGAAGCCGGTTTCTTTCAGCACGCGCGCCCATTGCATGGCATCGGTGCCAGCAGGATTAAATAATTTTTCGCTCTCGTTGCCCAGGCCCCATTCACGGTCTGTAAATGTATTGATGGTGAAATGTACAAAGGCATTGGTCTCCATCTGTTGCCAGGCCAGCTGACTGGCGGTAGGCAAAGGCCCTACAGGCGCAGGTGGATCTACTTTTTTCAGCTGCGGTGCTAAAAAGCCAAGAGAAACCGTTGCTCCTATAGCGATCGTGATAAAACCTTTCCTGAATGTCATATTCTCCTGATTATATTTAATGTAATTATGTCTCAAGGTGAGTCTCCGCCAGCCGGCGGAGACCCATCTTCGTACAATCAATCAGCCGCTACGATAAACTCAAATGCCAGGGCCGGATTGCCTTTTGCTTTTTGTATGGCAGGCGGCACCGAAATTATTACCTTCTCCTCCTTCACCGTGTATTTAACCGGTGCACCGGTTGACAACAATTTTATTTTGGAACCTTTTGCCGGTACGTTGACCGTCCATTCAATGGTAGCGGGTACGGGCGCATTTTCATCCAGCAACGCCAATGCATACACCGATTTTGAATGGTTCGATTGCGTGAAATACACCTTGCCGCTTTGATACCCCTGAATAGGACGGGTGTTATAAATAGCCTCGCCATTTACTTTCAGCCAGCTGCCGATCTCTGTAAGGCGTTGCACTACCGGTTCCGGCAGCGTGCCTTGCGGCGTAGGACCAACGCCCAATAACAAACTGCCGCCTTTGGCCACTACTTCTATTAACTGGTGAATGACCTTGGTTGACGTTTTTAATTCATCATTGGGTACATAACCCCAGGCATTGCCCAGCGTAATACAACTTTCCCAGGGATGATCGAGTTGTTTTTCGGGCACACGTTGTTCAGGCGTTTGGTAATTTTCATACGGGCCATGCACGGTTCTGTCAACGATCAATAAACCCGGTTGCGCCTGACGTGCCATTGTAGCAATGGCAGGCATATCAATATCCTGGCTCCATGCCGGAATGGCAGCACCCCAACCTTTTACTTCTTCGGTTACTGTTTCCAGCGGACGTACCCAACCTCCATCGAGCCACAGTATGTCCATGGAACCATAGTCATGCATCAGCTCGCTGATCTGGTTATACGTATATTGTTTAAACTGGTTCCAGCGACCGGGATGTTTACGGATGTCGTAATTGTTATTGCGATCGGGTGTGGCATACATGGGCCACCAGTAATAAGGACAATGCCAGTCGGGTTTTGAAAAATACGCCCCGATCCTCAATCCTTTCCGGCGAAAGGCATCAAACACATATTTGGCCACATTGGCTTTGGGGTTATCGGCAAACGGCCCGTTGGTGATCTTGAAATCGGTTTGTTTTGTATCGAACATACAAAAGCCATCATGGTGTTTGGTAGTGAAAACCAAATACCGCATACCCGCATCTTTTGCGGCCTGCGCCCATTGATCGGGATTAAATTGCGTGGGATTGAAATCTTTCTTCAAACCCCAGTACCATTTTTTAAATTCACCATAGTCGCTGTTGGTGTCGCGGCTGATCCAGTCTTCCGAACACAAGGCCCATGATTCAATCATGCCGGGCACCGCATACAAACCCCAGTGAATGATCATTCCAAACTTCTGGTCGCGCCAGTGTTCCAGCTTTTCTTTTACAGCCGGATCCGCAGGCCACTCATATGTTGTCGATTGCGGATGTATGCCCTGCTCCTGTGCCTGTGTTGTTATGGTCAGGAGTACAAAAAAAGAAATGATAAGTGACCGCATACTCAACTGTTTTGTAGTTAACGTACTGATGAACATAATGGGGGTGCTGGTTTAAATTTTACTAATCTGTAACCATATCGTACAAGGGCAGCGCTCAAATCTAAGTACTGATAACAAATTTTCAACGATACTTACCGGATTTTAAAAAGTTCGCAGGACAATTATTTTACGTCCCAGAAAATTTTACCGGTGCGAACGTCCTTATCCCGCACGGATGCATAGTTTGTATTATATGAAGTTTCGCTGGCAGGATATATCAGCCGGGATGGTGGTACTTCATACCCTGGTAGTGTAGACGGATAAAATTGTAATACAGGTTGCTTGGTCCTGCGGTATTCTGCCCAACCCTGTACCGATTGCAGAAAGCCGAAATGCAGCCATTTCTGAACCCAGATCTTCGCCAGCTTTTCGTTGGTAGTGCCTTCATATTTCATTTGGTCGCTTTGTAAAAAACCGGCAATTTCAGTTGAGGCAGGTGGCGTCAACGGCATACGGGTAACGGTATTCAGGCTGTTCAGGTAATAGTAAAAGGTAATGGATTGCCGAACGGCCGTTTCATACGCAGCCTTTGCATCGCCACCACCCCATCGTTCCCAGGCTTCTGCTTTCAGGAAATTCACTTCCGAGGCGGTGATCACAATACCGGGCAATTTGCTGTTGAATAAAAATGTGGCGGAATCCAATATGGCATAGCGCCCCATGTTCACCTGCTGCGTTTCGGCATTATCACTCACCGGCATGGCCCGGTAACCGGTATTGCGGATGAACTGGTCACCATCCGAACGGCCATACTTATCAAATAGTACCGGAATGCGCGGATCACTGCAGGGATTCATAACCGTGTTCAACATATAATCCGGCGCCATATAATTGAATACTTCGGTGAGGGCATTGTGCAGATCACCTACATAATTGGTCAACGGTTGTAACAATACATCGGTTTGCGGCGGCGCGTAATTCGTGGCGCCATCAACCAGGGGATATACCGATGGATTATTGATTATGTTCAGCACTTCGGTCTTTGCTTTTTCTTCACTAACAAAAGAGATCCGCATCAGCAAACGCAACCGGATGGAATTGGCATATTGCTGCCATTTGCCCAACTGGCCATTTAATAATATATCCTGTTTGGCAAACAATGTTTGGGTAGCGGGTAAAAGCTGGGCGCTGGAAAAATACAAGGCGGCATTTTTCAATCCATCCAGCATGGCATCGTATATACTGGCTGCATTGTCGAACTTTGGGGGCGTCACACTGCCGGTAGTATTTACATTACCTGCTTCTGAAAAAGGAATATCGCCCCACATATCAACTATTTGGGAAGCCTGGTCGTACATCACCACTTTGGCCGCCATGTAAAACACTGCGGCAGCGTTCTTTTGGTTGTCATCCTGTATTGACTCGTATAACGATTCTATTAACCGGTAATGCGCCATAATGCCGCCTTTGCCGCCATCAATTGAATTACTCGGCTGGTAGAAATCATTCCAACGGTCCTGAGTATAACCGGCATTTTGTTGATAGGCCGTGGTATAATTTAAATAGCCTAATGATTGTGTATAGATGCCAGTTTGCATGGCAATAAACGTACGCACATTCCAGTAAGAAGGCCGCACCCGGTCATTGTTCAGCATTTCGGTAAAAAACTTCTCTATAGAGGGCTGCACCGTTTGATCGGGATCATTATACAGCTCAGCCAGTTTTTTCCGGCAACTGCCTGCAGCCACTGCCAGGAACAACAATAAAGAGATAATATATTTTACCTGTCTGGACATTTAAAAATCAAGGTTTACTGAAAAACCCATGCTTCGCGTTGCAGCCATAGACCCTTCATCCACACTTTGCCTGATCCAGTTGGAACCAATGGTTGCCTCGGGATCGATGTTCTTTAACGTACGGTAGAAATAGAACAGGTTTCTACCGATCAGCGAAATGCGGATATTATTAAAATGCATCTTGCCTGCAAATTTGGCCGGCAATGAATAGCCCACCACCAGTTCGCGCAATTTTACATAACTGTTATCAACAACAGCACTTTCATTTATCGAGGAAGCGCCCCAGATAAACGTGTTCATATAATAATAGGCGGCATCGATGATCTGGGTATTTTCCTGCCCTGTCACCGTTACGCCCGGCAGTATAACGCCATCGTGAAATACCCTGCCTGCGTTGGAGGCTTTTGCACTATGGCTGGGTAACAATATTTTTTGACCACCAGGGTCGATATAATAAGGTAACCCGCCATGTTCTTCATCGCGGTACTGCAGCGTGCTTGTATACATGCCGGCGCCGATATTATATTTCAATGGCGGCGACACCAGTTTACCGCCCACCCGATAATCAACAGCGCAATCGAGCGAAAAATGCTTCCAGGTCAAATTGTTAAACCAACCGCCGGTTAGCTTTGGCATTACATTGCCCACTTTCTCATACCGGTTGTTATCGATGGTATACAACCCATTCGATCCGATAATATAATTGCCGTTATTATCTTTTAATCGTGGATAGACATAGATGTTACCAATTGTTTCATGTTCTTCGGCTACTATTCTAAGCCCATTTTGTTCGGCTTCATAAAATGTAATATTATTTACCCCTGCAGCGAGTTTGCTCACCTTTGACCGGGATACTGACATATTAACCTGGGTTGTCCATTTAAATTTCCGGCCAAGAAATGGCGTTGCCTGAATTCTTGCTTCCAATCCATTGCTTTGCAGTTCTCCTGCATTTACCAGTTTGGTCATGGCGCCTGAACTGGCAGGTACGCTCAGTTGTACGATCTGGTTAACGGTGCGGCTTTTGTACCAGGTAACATCGAACCCCAAACGGTTTCTGAAAAGCATGGTTTCCAACCCCATTTCCAATTCATATTTATTCTCAGGTCTGATGTTGTTGTTGCCTGCATTCATTTGCGAATTGAGGGCTGCCACTGTTCCCTGTACCGTGGCTAGATTCTGCTGGGTATAGTTAACTGGCGAAGTATAAGGCGGGGGTGCATTTCCTACCACGCCAATGGAAGAACGTACTTTACCGAACGAGACCCACGCGGGCAGGTGCAGCGCTTCATTAAAAATAAATGCCGTATTGAACGATGGATAAAAATAACTGTTGTTGCCTGGTGGCAAAGTAGAAGAATATTCCTTGCGGGCCGTTCCTTCGAAATACAAATAGTTTTTATACGAAAGGTTAAAGAAGCCAAGGACAGCATATTTAAGAATGGCGCTTCTGTCGGTACCTGTTTTAATGGGATGGTAAGAATTTTCCAGGCTGAACCAGTTCTCCAGCAACAAGCCATCTGTGGTTTCAGAAGACTGATCATTGTACGTTTCTTTGCGCGACTGAAAACCGCCGGTCAGGGAGAGGTTCCATTTTTTGGGCAGTTTTTTTGACCAGGTCAGCAACCCATCGCCATACAGGATGGAGTATCGCCCACTGGCAATTTTATAGCCTCCGGTACTTGCCGCAGCCGTATTGAAAACGGAAGGGTATTCGCTGTACAGCCGCGTTTCGGTATTCAAACTGGTGAAATCGTTACCAAAGCGGGCCCTGAACTTCAGTTCCCTGTTCAAATCATAATTCAGCGTTACGCTATTCAGCAAACGGTCTTCGTACTCATCTTCGCTATTCTTTAATTGCATCCATAAAAAATCAAGCAATTCGTTCTTTACATTATAACGCAATGCTTCTGCGGGATTCCGTTGCGGCTGATTGAAAGGCACCCATTTGTATCCTTCGCTGGTTTTGTATTTGTCAAATACCACCGACAGATCCTCGGAACGGCTGAAAAATCCGGCATAGGCTGCAATGATCCTTGCTAACTGGTAAGGGCGGTTATGCACCTTGCTGCCTAAATAATTGGCAATTACATCTATATTCAGTTTATCGGTGATCTTATAATTAGTGTTCAGGTGTACGGTGTTGCGTTGCAGATCGCCGCCCTGTTGTATGCCTTTATAATCATTGCGGGTGTATGATAACCGGTAAGAAAATTTATCGGTTGCATTGGCTATCGAAGTATTGATGATAGAATTAAACCCGAGGCGATACAATTGTTTATAATTCTTTTCATGCGCCACATAGGGTCGCAATTGTCCATCCCACCAGGGCACCAGGCTGCCATCGAATTTAGGACCGAATTGCGCATAAGCTGTAAAGTTGGGTCGCATGGCATCATTGATGCCGTCGCCATCGGTATCAACCGGTACCCAGCCGTCTTCTGTAGCGCCTTCGGAGAGGTTGGTGGCCCTGTCGGAGCCGGGACCATATTCATTCTGGTATTTTGGCAAAAAGGCTGCCTGCTCTATGGTATTCGTATAATTGACAGCAACGCCCAACCGCTTTTTGGGTGTTCCTTTTTTGGTAGTGATCACTACCACGCCCGCAGCTGCCTCTGAGCCATATAAGGCGGTTGCGCTGGCGCCTTTTAAAATAGAAAGATTATCAATATCGGCTATGTTGATATCAAGGATGCCATTTCCCCGTATGCGGGGATCGGCCCAATAACCATCGTTGTTAATACCGGTAATGCCTTTTTCGTTGGTATTACGAACGATTATGCCATCCACTACATACAATGGCTGTGCATTAAAATTAAGAGAGTTCACGCCACGTATCTGTACCTGAACCGCGCTGGTAGCGCCGCCGGGCGCTGTTTTAATCATCACCCCGGGTGAACGGCCATACAAGGCAGAAGCGAAATTGGTGTTACCGGCTGCAGAAAGATTCTCTGCTGATACCGTGCTAAACGAATATCCCAACGACCGCGAATTTTTATTTACACCAAGGGCAGTTACCACTACTTCATTCATCATATTATCCAAAACCGACAATTGCGCATTGAGATAGATGATGGCGCCGGAACCACTCAATTGAATTTCTTTTTTCTCATACCCTACGCTTGTCAATTCCAACACTTCCCCTTTTGCGCCTTCTATATTAAACTCCCCTTCGGCATTGGTAGTGGTGCCAATGCAGGCACCTCTTACTGAAACGCTTACATTGGCCAATGGCTTTCCTTCTTCATTGGTAACACGGCCTTTTACCAGCTGTGCTTTCTTTTCAGCGACGTTCTTTGATTCTTCTGTAGTTGATTTTGATCTGTGAGCAGGAACATTTTCGGGAGCGGCGATAATGACAAAGGTTTTATCATTTACCTTTTTAAAATTCAACCCGGTAAACTGCAGCAGGTCTTCGAGTATTTGTTCAACCGGCAGGTCCTTATTGGCAACCGGTTTAACAAGTATATCGCCAAATGATTTTTCGGAAAAGAGGAAGAAGATGTCTTTTGATTGATTCAATTGCTTTAGTATGGAAAAAAGGGGTTGGCGGGCAATAGTAGTATCTGTTGCCGGAGTTGCTACGCCTGCATGTAAAGTCTGACGGGGAGGCTTTTTACGATTATACGATACTGCATCCTGCGCAAAAACACAGCCGACAAGCAATAGCGAAACCATGAAAAAACACCCCCGGCAGCCTCTTTCAAAGCCTCTTTTCCTCATACGCAGATCTTAAAAAATAAACCTGCCTGGTTTTCTGGTTCTTTTATCTTTTCCTAATCAGAAACTCTTTCCCTGTTTTTTCTACATCATACCCCGAGTAAGTTAATAGTTGTACAAACTCATCCAGGTTGTCATTGGGTATAATGCCAGAGAGAGAATCAGTTGCCCAGGCATTATAAGCCAGGTTAACTTTAATTCCATACAGATCCGCTACCTGTTCAGCGACCTCTTTCATAGGAGTTTTCTCAAAAATAAATCTGTGTTGTGTCCAGGCCAGCACGGGCGCGTTTTTAACGTCCTTCTTTTGAATTCCGGTTTTATTGAACTCAACAAATTCGCCCGGTTTCATGTGTACTTCCTGATCTTTACCCTGTATTGTTACACTTCCTTCTGTTAACAATACATTGTTCTTACTATTCCGGTTGAAAACATTGAATTGCGTTCCGGTTACCACCACATCAAAATGGCTGGTATGGACAATGAACCGTGTTTTCTGAGCTGTTTTCTTTACATGGAAAAAGGCTTCCCCGTTTACCCAGACTTCTCTATCCGCCCCTGATTTCCATTTGCGGTAGTTGAGAGTGGTATTGGCATTCAACATAACCTGGGATCCATCGGGTAAAACTTCCTGCCGGGTTTCCCCGAAGGCGGTTTGCATAACAAGTTTACCAGTAGTGCGGATGTATTGCCAAGTACCCAATGAAGTTAAGAAAATAATCGCAGCTGCAGCCCACCATTTTGTCCGGCGTAAACGCATGGAAACAACCGGTGTTGCCTGTGGGGAATCATTGGTAAGGTTTATAGCTTTTGCTAATTTTTCCTGAGCGATTCTTAACCGCTGTGCATCAACAGGTTCCTCTTTAATGGTGATATATTGGAGTAATTGAACCGCCTCATCAACCAATTTCCTTTGCATAGGATCATTAGCCATGCGATTGTTCCAATTGTCTACAGCTTGCGGATCGGTTTTAAAATACCACGCCAAAAAGCTATCATCACGTATAAGGTCTTCAATAGTATTGATCGGTGCGTCCATATAGTAGGTTTCACTTCTAATTTAGTACTGCAAAATCATTTTTTGTAACTATATTTTTATCCCTTTTTGTGATTTTCATCTAAAACATATCTTAAATTCACATTTGTTTCCGTTTCATTCTCAAAACTAGCAGTAGCTTAACAAATTGATTTCTAATCAGCCTGATATAGCATTGTGGGAGGCCTATCAACAAGGCGATCACCATTCTTTTGCAATGTTGTTCCGACGCTATTATGAACCGCTGGTTCAATATGGCAGTAAACTCACCGGCAACAACGAGGTACTGGAAGATTGTATCCAGGAGCTATTCACAGAATTATGGCAGAACAAGAGCCAGACACAGGTACAATCGGTAAAAGCCTATTTGTTCAAATCGCTTAAATACAAGCTATTCCGCGCGCATCAACGAAAGACGACCAGTCCTTTTAACGAAAATCACAGCGATGTGTTGTTTGAAATAAGCCATGAAACCCTGCTGGTTGGGCGGGAACACGATGCCGAGAAAACCGCGCGGGTGTTGCAGGCGCTTGGCCAGTTATCGAACCGGCAAAAGGAAATTATTTACCTGAAGTTTTATCAGGAGCTGAGTTATGAAGAAGTGAGTGAGATCATGAATATTAATTACCAGGCTGCCCGTAACCTGTTGTATCAATCTATTAAATCATTAAAAAAACTGCTGACCACGTTAACGCTTTTACTTTGCTTTTGATCATTTCTTTTTAGTTAATTTATCTTTCAGCACACCCCAAATGCTTCTGCGTTCATAAGTGCGTTTATACCACTCGATATCATTTTGAAAATGTTCAATGTCGTTCAATAATTTGTTAATCAGCTGACGATGGCCTTCTGTATGTTGCGCACTTTGGTTCAGCTGTTCTCTCAACCCCGCCATCACCGCTGTTTTCTGGTTGATCTCTTTATGCAGTTTTTCAATTTCAAGACGTTGTTCTTCTATTACCTGTTGTTTATAGTCATTCTCCTGTAGCAGGTGCCTGGTGATCTGCTCCAGTTTTTCATTGATCTTGTTATATGCCGGATCGCTTATTGCATGCCCGTTAGTTCCATTCTTCGCGCCCTCACTCCTTTCTTTCAACCCGTTTACAGAAATATCCATAGTTTTTTATTTATGCTGATTAGACTTTATTATTTAAATGCGCTTATACAAATTCCGATACCCTGAACAAGTGGTATCCACATTAAACTCTTTATGGCAAAGCCAGCCGGAATACTCACCCATAACCCGTAACATAGCCGGATTATTGTAGTATTGAAAGATCTTTATGATGGCCTCCTGCGCATTGGAAAACAGGTCCCCGTTCAAGCCCTTCTTCACAATATCCCGGTTGCCGATGCAATTCTTTAACAAAACCGTTTTACGGAGCGACAGGGCTTCGAGAACGGAAAATGACAGTCCTTCGTATTGAGAAGTGGATAAATATAAATGAGCGCTGTTGATGAGGTCCAATGCCTGCGATTGAGGTAACCAGCCGGTTATAGTAATATTGGGCGAGGTAAGCTGATGACGGTATTCCCCATCGCCCACCCAGATAAATTCAAACTGCTCAAAATCCCTTAAATGGGTGGCAATGGCATTAAACAACAGGGGATTCTTTTGCTGTACAATACGCGCACAGGTAACAATGCGGAATTTATCAGAGACTGCCGGCGCTTCGCCCGGCGTGTAATGGCTGGAATCAACGGCAATGCCATTATTAATATTCAGCGCTTTGATACCCAGTTTTCGATAGGCATCCTGTTCAGACTGGGAACTGCAAACGACTTTTCCGCCAAATGAGGACCCCAGTTTTTCGAAGAGTTTATAAAATAAGTTAACTGCATTTATATTACTTAACAAAAACGGCGCGCCATTGGGCGTATAGATCACATTGGTAATATTCATGAGCCTGCAGGCAAGCCGGCCCAGGAAACCACTTTTGGAGGAATGCAGGTGAACGGCATCCACCATTTTTTGCGCTTTCAGTTTCTGCAACAGCTTGCAAAGCTCTACTAAAGCTACCGTATCTTTTACCACACTTATATTACGTTGCGCCGATCGCCACCTGATAAACTGCACATTGTCTTCCGGGAAATATTTTATGATCTCTGTTGAACGCATCACATATTCCCGCTCACCATGGATGATAATATGATAATCATCCCGTAGGTTTTGTACGATCGACTGAACAAACGCTGCTATACCAGAAGCAAAAGGTTCTACTACATGTACGATCTTCATAACTGAATCTATATATCAATAAATTACTGTATAGTATAATTTGCCTATGGTTGTGTAAAGTTTTTTATAGTACGGCTGCTTTCCACACAACCGTTGGGTTATTAAAATATTTTTAAAAAGCCTAGATGTATTGAGCTAACATTATATCTGCTACAGACCAGGGGCGAAAGGTTGGACGGAAGGGTATCGAGGTTGCTTGCAATGACCGCAGCAATGGCAGTCATGCTGCTATAAGCCATTTTTGTGCCTATTGTTCATAAAACTTCCCTTAAAAGCGCAGATAGTGAAAAAACTTTAAATAAGGCCCTTATAATTAGGCAGTTATTAATTTATACAAATTATGATTTTACTGATAAAATGACTGTTTTTGCCCGGTTTGTTTGGGGCATGGCATGCATAATTGTTTGACAAAATCGGGGGCCTGCTAAACAACCTTTAAACATTAATTGCTCCATGCCTTTCGCAGGAACCGCAGCCAGTTGCCATGCATGATGGCTTCAATATCTGCTGGTGCATACCCGCGTTTGGTTAACAAAGCAGGGATCTTTTGCAGATCGGCAATGGTTTCCAGGTCATAGGGAGATTGTTCTTTACCAAAGGCCCCATCGAGATCGGTACCAATACCCACATGCCGGGTATTACCGGCCAGCTGACAGATATGATCCAGGTGATCGAGCATTTTTTCGAGATTGCAGTGCATGCCTTCGGGGGTAGATTGCTGCCTTACCCAGTTGGGCACCATCATCCAGGCATCGAGCGCGCCGCCAATTACGACATCTCTTTCTATCAATGCCTTTATCATGTCATCACTGAACTGGCGGTTGTGATTAACCAGCGCCCGGCAATTGTTATGACTGGCCCATACCGGCCCTTTGAAAATGCTGAGGGCATCCCAAAAGGCATCATCACACAAATGCGTGGCATCGAGGATCATGTTTAACCGGTCCATTTCTCTTACCAGTTCTTTGCCCATGGCATTTAATCCACCCGTTGCATCGGTGCCATTGGCATAGCGGCCGGGGCCATAATGGGCCGGACCAATGGCGCGCAATCCTGATCCATGGGCTATTTCGAGATGTTTTAATGTAACAATAGAATCGGCGCCTTCCAGGCTTAGGATATAACCGATGGGTTTGTTATCATTGGGTTGGCCATTTAGCCACAACGCCAGATGGCTTTCGAGATCGGTATTGTTTTTTATCATCACCATTTCACCGTCGGCTTCCATGGCTTTGTACCAGGCCAGCTGCGCCTGGGTTTGCGCCCAGGCCTGTTCGGGCGAATGCCAGCCGGGCAATGGATTATCGGGCGCTACATAGCGGGCAATTTGCGTAGCTACTACCAACCCGATATTCCCCTTACGTAATTCAGGTAATGCCACTGTGCCTTTGGCTCTATCAGGTTTATCGGTCAATCCTGTTTCCCGTTTGCGAATGTCCATAACCGATTGCCGCAGATCGCGGTTCCATTCCATGGCATTCATGCTTAGATCGAGATGTGCATCAATTATAAACATTGCTATTCGGTCCCTGAGTTTTTTTGTGGTAAAAAGTATGTTTGTCATTACCAGTTCGCAGGTTCGTAAGTTCACTGCGCGGAGCACTTATCTAATTATTCTTCCTGATGAACCAGTTAGAATAAATTGTTCTACTTCTAATTTAGAGATAATCGCCCAATCGCCATGGATGCTTTGTTTTAAGGCGCCGCAGGCGGTGGCAAATTCAATAATGGCGGGTGGTTCTAAGCCATTCATCAATCCATATAACATTCCGGCGGTGAAGGCATCGCCCGTACCGATCTGGTCAGTAATATAGGGCAACTTATAACCGGCAGAAAAATAATACTGTCCCTTGTGCATAAAAGCGCCTGAATAAATATGCACCGATCCATCAGTTTTTCGAAAACTCATGCCCAACGTTTTCATATCAGGCAATTGCTTTTGCAATGCTTCACTGCATTGTTTGAACCGTTCTTCCAAAGGAGCATTTGCATCTGTGTTGATTCCATAATATACAGCAGCTGAATCCAGATCGGCCACTACTATCTCACTTGATTGCAATAAGGCCGGCATTATGTCGGCTGCCTTCTTTCCATATTTCCATAAAGTACTGCGATAATTGAAATCGGCTGAAATGATGACACCTTGCTGCTTTGCTACAGCCAGCGCTTCGGCGCATACATCGGCTGCACTTTGTGAAACTGCAGGCGCCACCCCTGACCAATGAAAATATTGTGAATCATGGAGTGACTTTGTCCAATCGATCATCCCGGGTTGCAGTTCTGCATAAGAAGAACCAGCCCGGTCGTAGATCACCCTTGTTGGGCGGATATGATTACCCGGCTCGGTAAAATAAAGTCCCAGCTTTTCACCACCATATACAACATGGTCGGTAGCTACGCCATGACCTTGCAATTGCTGAATGCCAGCCAGTGCAATGTCATTTTGCGGAACACGGGTAACATACCTGGTAGTAACACCCAGGCGCGACAACAACACACAGGCATTGGCTTCTGCTCCTGCATAGTATGCTTTGTACTCCTGGGTCTGTAAAAAACGTTGCGATCCGGCGCTGTGCAACCGCATCATAAATTCGCCAAATGCGGTTACCTGAACAGGACTGGGTGTCATCATCATTCATTGCATTTTCAACAAGTATAACCCAATTTCGTGAGAACGTGAAACGGCAAACGTGAAACGGCAAAAGACCTTATTGCTGAACTCCGACTTTTATCGGCAATCGTGAATCGGCAATCGGCAATTTCGCCTCGCGCCTTTATTCAACCTGTTCAACTTGTTAACTTGTCAACTTGTTAACTCGTCAACTCTATCAACCTTGTCAACCCTATCAACTTTCCCACCTCCCCACTTCTTTCTCCCATTTTTCCTGGTCAACTCGTCAACTGGTCAACTCGTCAACTGGTCAACTCGTCAACTGGTCAACTCGTCAACTCAAACATCGCCTCTATCTCCACCGGGATATTATCAGGTAAAGAACCGAAGCCTACGGCGCTGCGAACGCCAATGCCATTTTCTTCGCCCCATATTGCGGCAAACAATTCACTGCATCCATTAATGATATAAGGATGGCGCTCAAAATCAGCTGTACAATTCACCATACCCAACACTTTGATCACGCGTTTTATTTTATTGAGACTGCCAATATGTGTGCAGATCGTTGACAACATAGTAAGGCCTACTTGTCTGGCTGCCAGCTTACCCTCTTCAATATTCAGGTCGCTTCCTATACGGCCGATAATAAGGGTCTTATCTTCCCGCACAGGTCCATGGCCAGATAAATACAGATATTTACCATCGATAAGATAAGGTTTGTACACTCCCAATGGTGAGGGAGCAGGAGGTAATCTCAATCCCAGTGCTTTGAATCTTTCTTCAGCGTTCATGTGTTCAGAATTTGATATTTATATTAACCTATTGTTGAATTCAGGATCATTACACCAACCAGTCCGGTTACAGCCACAATTGTTTCCATTACCGACCAGGTCTTTAAAGTGTCTTTTATGCTCAAATTGAAATATTCCTTAAAAAGCCAGAACCCTGCATCATTTACATGCGAAAACAACAAGCTGCCGGCGCCTACAGATAATACCATCAGGTTGGCGTTCACCGATGTTTTGGCCAACAGGGGCGCAATGATACCGGCGGTGGTTAATCCCGCCACCGTAGCCGAACCCACACAAATGCGAA
>Ga0136846_1231148_pt1 | contig 19566 bp, 16 predicted proteins | sample HopSoiMetagenom2_FD_96841 | JGI IMG/M metagenome (GOLD analysis project Ga0136846, IMG submission 96841) | Grasslands soil microbial communities from Hopland, California, USA - 2 Assembly 2016 (version 4) | ecosystem: Environmental > Terrestrial > Soil > Grasslands | place: USA: Hopland...
AGCCGCGCGACGTTCCGAACGGCGTTGAGCGGCGTGCGAATCTCGTGATTGAGGTCGGAGAGGAATCGCGTCTTGAGCTCGTTGACACGCTCGAGGTAGACCGCGCGCTCGTCGAGCTCCGCGTACAGCGCCAGCACGCCGCGATTCGTTTCCGAGAGCTCCTGCGCGAGCCGGTCGGTCTCCGCCTGCTTCTCGCGGAGATGCGCGAGCGTGCGCGCGAGCTCCTGGCTCTGTGCCTGCATCTCGAGCAGCGGGTCGAGCGCGCTGGACGCGGCCACGGCGCCCATGGCGGCATTGATCGCGCTCGCCGTGGCGCGCACGGTGGCCGGGAGGCGCTTGCCGATCACGATCGCCGTTCCCTCGTTAGGCGACGACGCGGCGGAGAACGTGTCGGCCAGTCGCCGGGCGCCCATGATCCCGATGCCCAGCCCCGTCGATGACACGTAACGGCCATCGAGCACGTCACCGAGCCGAGCGATCCCCGGCCCGCGATCGCTCACCCGGGCGACGAGAGTCGCCGGTTCCTCGTGGTCGATCCAGAAGTCCACGCGCCCGCCACCGGCATACTGATACGCGTTGCGAGCAAGCTCCGAGACGGCGGTCGCGAAACGCGTCTGGTCCTGGGCGTCGAGCTTGAATTGGGTCGCGAGCTGACGAGCGCGTTGGCGCGCGAGCACCACATCATGCTCGCGCCCCAGGTCCACCGTCAGCAGCGTCGTCGTCTTCGACATGGACTGCGCTCCCATCATGCGGCCGGCCGGGCCGCCCGGACGACCACCACCAGCGAGTCATCGCGCCCTCGGGAATAGTCGCGATAGAGCACACCAGCCACAACGCTCGGGTCGCGGTTTGCGAGACCGGGGTACCGGGTCAGGTCCCACCGGCCGCTCAAGCCATCGGAGTGCAGGACGAGCAGAGCGCCAGCCGGCCAGTCGTAGGCGAACTCCTGAATCTTTCGCGCCTCATGGCCGGCGATCCCATTATACGACACGAGGCTCTTACTCTCACCCGGCGACACGAGCGATGCCGAGATGTTCCCGAGCCCGGCGTAGCGGACGGATTTTCCGGTCGTGTCGAGCTCCGCGATTGCCAGAGCCGCACCGCGTGTGGACCGCAGCGCGGCATGCACCTGAGCGACGATCTTCGCCGGCTGGTCGCCGGCCCGGTCCACGGCGACTTCCACGGCACGACGGGACGCATCGGCCGCGGACTGACCATGCCCGAGTCCATCGGCGACGGCAACCACCGCGCGGCCGCGGCCATCGACGGCGACGCCCCAATCATCGCCGCACGCCACCTCGCCCTGTTTCGGAACGCGGACCACGCCGACCTCGAATGGACGGTCGCGGCCGGCCGGTGCGGGACGCGCCATGCGCGCCACGAGCACCGTTCCGCTTCCAATCGACGTGTAGATGTCGAACAGGCTGGCCAGGCGCGACATGGCCCCGAGGCCGGTGCCTGAGCTCCCCGCCGTGGAGTACCCGTCGCTCAACGCGCGATCGAGATCGGAGATGCCGGGACCATAGTCGATCGCGACCAGCTCTACCCCCGCGGCTCCGCCGTCGCCTAACGATCTGAGCACGATCTGGCCGTGACCGGCGTGCTTCGTGATGTTGGTCGCCGCCTCCGACGCCAGGATCGCGAACCGCCCCGCGTCGGTCTCTGGAAGGCCGATCGCCGCGGCTATCGCGTTGGCGCTCCGGCGCGCCTCGCCGACCTTGCTCGGATCATCAATGGCAACCGCCACCCCGGATTGGTAGTCAGGATACAGCGACACACTTACTTCCATCGCGTGATCACCACGCGCGTGCCCTCGCCAACTCGCGAGCTGATGTTGAAATCGTTCACGAGCCGCTTGGCTCCGCCGAGGCCGAGGCCGAGGCCGTTGCCGGTCGTGAAGTGATCCGTCAGTGCCTGCTGAATGTCCGGAATGCCAGGCCCCGTATCCTCGAAGACCACACGAAGGCCACGACGCGGACCTTCGACGATGAGCTCGAGGGTCGCGGTTCCCCCGCCGCCGTAGTCGATCGTGTTCCGCGCAATCTCGCTCGCCGCGGTCACCATCTTCGTCTGATCGACGAGCGAGAAGCCGGCTTCGATCGCCCACGTGCGAACGGCCTGGCGCACCGAGACGACGTCCGCTGCGGAGCGAAGCTCCAGCGTGTCACTCCGTGCGACCGGCATCCGCGTCGGGCAAGTCCTCAACGTCTGGGGTGGCCGACTCGAGCAGCGCCATTCCCTTGTCGACGTTCAGCGCGGTGCGCACACCAGGAAGATTCAACCCGAGCTCGACCAGCGTGATCGCGACGGCTGGCTGCATTCCAACCACCACCGTTTCGGCGTCGAGCACGCGAGCCATTGCCGCGATGTTGGCGATCATCCGGCCGATGAACGAGTCGACGATGTCGAGCGACGAGATGTCGATGAGGACACCTCTCGCTCCGGTCTCGCTGATTTTCGCTGTGAGCTCATCCTGCAGCTGCATCGCGAGCCGGTCGTGCATATCGACCTGAATCGAGACCAGCAGCAGGTCACGGAGCTTCAGAATTGGGATTCGGTCCACGCGCGAGTCTCCAGTCAGGCGCGGGGCTTGAGAGCCCGCTGACGCTGGCCGGTCATCTCGAGCGCCCGCCGGAAGGCGTCCGCGAGCGTTGCCTTGGTGATGACGGCACCAAGGTCGACTCCGAGATGCACGATCGTCTGGGCGATCTGGGGCCGGATCCCGCTGATGATGCAGTCGGCCCCCATGAGGCGGGCGGCCGTGACGGTCTTGAGCAGGTGTTGCGCGGTCAGCGTATCCACCGTCGGCACGCCGGTGATGTCGATGATCGCGATGTCCGCGCCGGTCTCGACGATGCGCTGCAGCAGCGACTCCATGACGATCTGCGTGCGCGCGCTGTCGAGTGTTCCGATCATCGGCAGGGCGAGAATGCCGTCCCACAACTTCACCACCGGTGTCGACAGCTCGAGCAGTTCCTGCTGCTGCCGCTTGATCACTTCCTCGCGGCTCTTTTGATAGACCTCGGTCGTATACAGGCCAAGCTTGTCGAACAGCTCGGTCGCCGACCATGTGACTGTCGCCAGCGTGTCCGCGTCGCCGCCGAGCTCAGTTCGGATACGGGCGAATAGCGGTCGCTTGAGCGATAAGACGAAGGTGGCCGTCTCGCTCGGCGAGAATCCCTGGAGGCCGCGCGACCGCGAGACGTCGCCGAGCATGTCGCGGACGCGCCCGAACGACGGCGCCTGGATGTCGGTGACGTGTCCGGCCTGCGTGGCTTGCTGGAGGAGATTGAGAAATTCCTTCGATTGGCCGCGGAGCTCCGTCTCGCTGATCTTCGACCCGGGACGGAAGGCGGTGAGCTGCTCCTTCAGCCACTCGTCGAGCAGTTCGGCTTCGTTCGTTTTCAGGATGCGTGGAATGACAGCATCGGTCGCTGCGCTCACAATCGTAGTCTCCTCGGTGCACGGCAGATCGCGGCGGCCGGCGTGCTGTGCGGCGGCCGCGGTCGGCGGTTCCAACAGTGTTGTTCGACGGACCGGTCGACGAAGCCGCGCAACTTACCCGCTGGAAGGGAGTCGTCGCCAGTCGAAAGCCACCTAAGCAGGTTTCGTGCGATCTCGCACTCGACTCTTTTTTGGAACCTTTCCCCGCGGATGGGAACTCATAAGGTAGTCGTCGTCGACTACCCCACCGCTTGTATCCCCGACCCAGCACACGCTGAGGAGCTGCGTCATGTACCGCTTCGCCGTTCGCGGCGCCATCGCCCTGGCCGTGATCGCGCCGCTCGCCGCGCTTTCCCGTCCGTCTTCGCATTCACCGATCGCGGTGCCGGAGGCGGCAGTCACGAGCTTGCCAGCCACACCCGGACTTCAGACCGTCGTGCTCGCGGGCGGCTGCTTCTGGGGGATCGAAGCGGTATTCGAGCACATCAAGGGCGTCACGGACGCCGTGTCCGGATACGCGGGTGGAACGAAGGAGCAGGCGGACTATGAGACCGTGAGCACCGGCACGACCGGCCATGCGGAGTCCGTGAAGGTGACGTTCGATCCGACCAAGGTCTCGCTCGAGAAGCTGCTGCAGGTGTTCTTCTCGGTGGCGACTGACCCGACGCAACTGAACCGGCAGGGTCCGGATGTCGGCCCGCAGTATCGGTCAGTCATTTTCTTCGCCGACGAGGAGCAGGCGCGCGTTGCGCGCGCCTATATCGACCAGCTGACGAAAGCGAAGGTCTATCCGCGGCCGATCGTCACGCAAGTCGTGAAGCTCCAAGGCTTTTACCCGGCCGAGGAGTATCATCAGAACTTTGCGGAGCGGAACCCGACGTATCCCTACATCGTGTACAACGACGCACCGAAGGTCGCCAATCTGAAGAAGCAGTTCCCGGATCTGTACCGGCAGGAGACGGCGTTGGCGGCTCGCGAGCACTGAGAAAGGGCAAACGACTCTGACCGCCGTTGCTCTATCCATTCTAGCGTAGCTTTGCCTCGAGCCTCCGCAACAGCGGGAGCAACGGATAAAGCGGATCTTGAACGGCGATCAGGCGGATCGCTCCGCTTGGAGAAAATCTCCTCCCGCAACGAGCCGTGATTTCTTTCGGAACAGCCCCGGGACGCTCATATCATGCGTCCCGAGGCTGTTCCCCATCAGTAAGCTCGTTGCGATTGGGACCGTCCCGTTTTCGGAGCGATCCCCGATTCTCAACGCTGAACTCGGCCGCTCGCCTCGCCCGCCACGAGCGCTTCGACCTCGGCCACCGACACGCGGTTGAAGTCACCGAGGATCGAATGCTTGAGGCACGACGCCGCCGCGGCGAACTCGAGCGCCCGGGCATCGTCGCCCGACGACAGCAAACCGTAGATCAGCCCAGCACCGAACGAATCACCGGCACCCACGCGGTCCACGATATCGGTGATGTCGTAGCGCCGGCTCACGAGAAAGTCCTTTCCGTTGTGCAGCACGGCGGACCAGCCGTTCCGGTCCGCACTATGGCTCTCGCGCAGCGTGATCACCTGCTTCTCGAGGTTCGGAAACTCCTCGAGCACTCGCGCGGCCATCGCGCGGTATTTGTCGGTCGCGAGCGAGCCCGACGCGACGTCCACGTCGAGCCGGATGCCTAACGCTTCCTGACAGTCTTCCTCGTTCGCGATGCCGACATGGACGTGCCGAACGAGCTCGCGCATCACGTCAGGCGCCGGTTTTCCATACTTCCACAGATTCTTCCGGTAGTTGTAGTCGCACGAGACGGTGATGCCTTTCGCTCGGGCGAGTCGCGCGCCCTCGATCGCCAGATCGGCCGCCGATTGGCTGATCGCCGGCGTGACTCCGGTGAGATGAAACCACGATGCACCGGCGAGCACCGCGTCCCAGTCGAAGTCGCCGGGCTTGGCGGTAGCGATCGCCGAGCCTGACCGATCGTACACGACTTTCGACGGGCGCTGATTCGCGCCGGCCTCGAGAAAGTAGGTCCCGAGACGCGACCCTTGTCGGCGAACGCGGCTCGTGTCGACACCGAACCGCTGCAGCTCGCCGAGGCAGGCATCGCCAACGGGGTTCTCGGGGATTGCCGACACGAACGACACCGGCACACCGAACTGTGCGAGCGACACCGCGACGTTGGCCTCGGCCCCGCCAAACGACGCCTCGAGCGACGACGACTGAAACAATCGCTCGAATCCCGGCGATTTCAGTCGAAGCATCACCTCTCCAAACGTGACCACCCGAGCATTCGTCGTCATGCTCGGCCGCCTGCCGCCACGCTGTTTGCAATCGCCACTGCCGCTCGCGTCGTGTCGCGAATTCGGTCGAACTGCCCGGCGGCGATCCAGTCGTTAGGTGCCATCCACGAGCCGCCACACGCGACCACACGCGGGAAGGCCAGGTACGACGCGAGATTCGACGGGCCGATGCCGCCCGTCGGCATGAACGACACCGTCGTATACGGCGCGGCGACGGCCTTGAGAAAGGGCAGACCGCCGATCGGCTCCGCCGGAAAGAACTTGAGCACGGACAACCCGGCGCCTAACGCCATTTCGATCTCGGTGGGCGTGCACACACCGGGGAATACCGGGAGGTTCACGCTCTGACAGAACTCCACCATGCCGGCGTTGAACCCGGGTGCCACGATGAACCGCGCTCCGGCCCCGCGCGCCTCGGCCGCCTGTGCCGGTGTCAGCACCGTCCCTGCCCCCACCAACATGTCCGGCAGCTCGCCGACGATGCGCCGTAGCGCCTCCACCGCGCGAGGCGTTCGGAGCGTGACCTCCGCGCACGGCAGCCCGCCATCGATCAACGCACGCGCGAGAGGGAGCGCATCGTCAGGGTCATCGATCACGATCACGGGAAGGACACGCATGGCCGCAAACCGCTCGAGCACGGCGGAGTGAGCGGACGTGGTCAGAGAGGTCGTCACAGTCGGTACGCCTCCTTCGGAAGCTCGTAGGCGAGCGCGCGCGCCATCTCGCGGGCGTCACTCGGCTCGATGACGTGCCGGGCGACGAGGCCGCCCAGATAGTTCGCATCGACGCGACGGGCGAGATCATGGCGGGCGGGGATCGAGCAGAATGCGCGCGTATCGTCGTTGAAGCCAACCGTGTTGTAGATCCCGGCCGTCTCCGTGGTTCGCTGGCGAAACCGCATCATCCCTTCTATCGAGTCATGGAACCACCATGGCGGCCCGAGGCGCACCGCCGGATAGTGGCCGGCCAGCGGTGCCAACTCGCGCGAATACGTGGACTCATCCAGGGTGAACACGATGAGCGCGAAGCGCGGATCGGCGCCGTACGCATTGAGCAGGGGGCGGAGGTTTCGCGTGTACTCAGTCGTGACGGGAATGTCGCCGCCCACGTTAGGCCCGAAGCGTTCCGCGAGCGGTGTGTTGTGATCGCGAAACGAGCCGGCGTGGAGCTGCATCACAAGCCCGTCGGCTACGGACATCCGCGCCATTTCCATGAGCAGATGTGCCTCGAAGGCGCGCTGATCCGCCACGGTCGCCGAGCCGGCCAGCGCGCGCTCGAAGACGATGGCCGCTTCGTCGTGCTCGAGCCGTGCCGTATAGGGCTCGACGACGGCATGGTCGGTGGCCGTCGCTCCCATCGTCTTGAAGAACTCGCGGCGGTCCTCGAGGACGCGGATGAACGTGGCATAGTCCGATATCGGCGTCGACGCAGCATCGCCCAGCGCGGCGATTGCCTCGAGCCAACCCGGCGCGGCGATCTGAAAAACGGCGTCCGGTCGAAAGCACGGAAGAACGCGGCCCTTCCATCCCGATTCGCGAATGGCCTGATGGTGCTCGAGCGAGTCTGCGGCCGAGTCGGTCGTCACGAGCGCGTCGATCCTGAATCGGTCGAAGAGCGCACGTGGTCTAAACTCCGGCGACGCCAGCTTCTCCGTTATCTCGTCGTACACGGCGTCAGCAGAATCGGCGTCGAGTCGCGTGCGGACACCGAACACCTCGGCGAGCTCGTGATCCAGCCAGACCCTCGTGGGTGTGCCCCTCAGCAGGTAGTAGTGCCTCGCGAACGTGGACCAGATGCGCCGAGGATCGCGCTCGACACCACTGCCGTCCCGCGTTGGAACGCCAAGCTGCTCGAGGCCAACGCCACGCGAGTACAGCATGCGCAGGATGTAGTGGTCCGGTTGGAGGATGAGCGCTGTTGGCTCCGGGAACGGATCGTTGGTGGCGAGCAGTCGCGGGTCGACGTGGCCGTGCGGGCAGACCAGGGGCAGCTGGCTCGTTTCGTGGTAGATCTCGCGCGCGACTCGGCGGATGGCCGGATCGGGATCGAAGAATCGACCCGGATTGAGAGTCAGCCGCGAGTGAGATGCGGTCATCCTGGCGACAATATATTGTTGGCCTATGGTCGCCGTCATTCCGGACACGCTAGAGAGTCTCGTCGGGGCCGCACAGCGCGTCGCCGATGGTGAGGTGTCGCCAGTCGAGCTGACGTCCGCGTGTCTCGAGCGGATCGCGGGCATCGACGCGCAGGTGAACGCGTTCATCACCGTCACCGCCGATACCGCCGTGGACGAAGCGCGCGCCGCCGAGCGCGAGCGCGTTCGTGGCGAGGCGGCTGGACCGCTGGCCGGTGTGCCGATCGCGGTCAAGGACCTCTTCGACACCGCCGGTGTGCGGACCACTGCCGGCTCCAGCTTCTTTGCCGAGCGAGTTCCCGACCGAGACGCAGCGGTAGTGCAGAAGCTCCGCGCCGCGGGCGCGGTGTTGCTCGGCAAGCTCAATATGCATGAGTGGGCACTTGGCGTCACGAACGACAACCCGCACTATGGCGCGTGCCACAACCCGTGGGCACTCGATCGCATCACGGGCGGCTCGTCGGGCGGCTCGGCGGCGGCACTCGCGGCCGGCCTGTGCTTCGGTTCGTTAGGCAGCGACACGGGCGGGTCCATTCGCATTCCGGCGTCGCTCTGCGGCGTCGTGGGGCTCAAACCAACGTATGGCCGTGTGAGTCTCCGGGGAGTCGTTCCGCTCAGCTGGAGCCTCGATCACGCCGGACCCATGGCGCGGAGAGTGTCGGACGTTGCTCTCCTGCTCGACGTCATCGCCGGACCCGATCGCGGCGACCCGGGTTCAGTGGATGTCGCGGCAGACGACTACACGACCAGGCTGGACGACGGCATCTCCGGGTGGCGAATCGGCGTCATTGCCGATGAGTGGCTGGGCGACATCGAATCGAACGTGCACACGTTGGTGCGCAAGGCGACCCAAGTGCTTGCGTCGGCCGGAGCGCAGATCGAAGAGCTCGCAGCGCCGCAGCTGCCTGACGCCGCTCGGCTGAATGGCCTCATGACTACGGCCGACGCGGCCACCTTCCACCGCGAGCGGATGGAGAGCGCGCCTGACCATTTTGGGTCGGACGTGCTCGCGCGGTTGCGCCGCGGCGCGGGGTACGGGGCCACCGACTATGCGGACGCGCGTCGCCAACAGACGATTCTGCGTCATACGTTCTCGTCGTGGTTCGTCGAGCATGGCGGCATGTTCGACGCGGTGGTTCTTCCGACGACGCCGTGCACTGCCCCGCGCATCGCCGGCCTCGATGCCGTGGCTACCGCACCAGTGCTCACGCGCCTAACGGCCCCGTTCAACTTCACCGGCCTGCCCGCCCTGTCCGTTCCCTGCGGCCTAACGCCGGAAGGCCTGCCGGTCGGGCTGCAGATCGTGGGCGCGCCGTGGGCCGAGCGCCGTGTGCTGCGGGTTGGTCGGGCGTACGAGCTGGCGTCGGGTCAGGACGACATCCGACCGTGAACTCGAAGCGACAATTCTTCAAGCGTCGAACCGTGCGCCTGGCGGTCATCGGAATGCTGATGGCGCTCGGCGCGTGTCACCGTGCAGGACGCGCGGATCCGGTTGCCTCCGCGACGGAACGACGGGAGTTATTGCTGCGGCCCGATGCCGAGTACTGGAACGAGCCGTCGCCCGCCGAATACCGAGTGTCAGTCGAGACGACGAAAGGTACGTTCGTCATCGCCGTCACGCGCGCGCTCGCGCCGCGCGGTGCTGATCGATTTTATCGGCTGGTCCGCGCGGGCTACTTCGATGACTCGCGGTTCTTTCGCGTCGTGCCGGGATTCATTGCGCAATTCGGGATTCCCGGCGATCCCGCGATCACGCGAGTGTGGAAGGACCGCCGGATGCCCGACGACTCGGCGCGCGCGAGTAACGTGCGCGGGATGATCGCCTATGCGATGACGGGCCCGAACACGCGGACGACGCAGTTGTTCATCAGTCTCGTCGATAACAGCCGGATCGATGCGCAGGGGTTTGCGCCGATTGGGCAGGTCGTGTCAGGCATGGAGGTGGTCGACCAGCTCTATGGCGGGTATGGGGAGACGGCGGGTGGGGGCATGCGGGCGGGGAGGCAGGAGAGAATGATGAATGAGGGAAATCCGCATCTGGATCGAGATTTTCCGAAGCTCGATCGGATAGTGAGAGCGCGGGTAGAGAACTGAGGGACCGGCGACTGGCGCCTGCCGCCTGCCGCCAGTCGTTAGGCAGGAATAACTACTTGGCGAGCTGGATCATATCGTAGTACGTCTGCACCCTCCCCTCCTTCACCGCCTTCAGCGTCTCGAGCACCGACGAGAGCAGCTGAACCGAACGTGAGTTCGGGCTCCCCGGCCGGAAGCCGTTCCCGTTCGACAGCGACCGAATGAACGTGCTCGTCGAGTCGAGGGGGAGTGTCGCGACGTTCGCGTAGAAGCGCTGCCAGTCGTCGCCCTGTTGAAACAGGTACTGCTCCACGTTCGACGTGTAGAACACCGCCACCGTGGCACCGCGCTCCTTGAGATAGTTCCCGAGCATGCGAAGCGTCTTGTCGCCCGAAAAGTTGCCGACGAGCGGGACGATGAGGTTCTTCGCCTCGAGATCCTTCAGCAGCTGGAAGTTCGTCTCACTCGCCAGGTACGCGTGATTGTTCCCCTGGCCGTCGCTTTCCAGCATGAGCTGCGCGAACGACGGCCAGCGTCCGAACCCTCGGCCACCCCCGTTAGGGAACGCGTACGTGATGTCCGGACCAGCCGTCATGAACGCGCGATAGACGTAGTCCAGCGACTGCAGGTCAGCTGCCGAGAGCGCGAAGCCGTGGCGCTTCGTCAGCCATTGGGTGATGGCCGCGAGGTTGGTCGCGAACTGCACCGTGTCGGTCGGGACGTTGGCGAACGCGTTGAACAGTGCTTCGGGACTCGCATCGCCGTCGACGCCTTTTGGACGCGGCCGCGCGAACAGGAGCGACATGAATCCGGCACGGTCCGGCGCCATCTCGATCATCGCCTTGTACATGAGATGGTGGATCATGTTCTGGCGCCGGATGTCGACGATGAACGCGATCCGCGGCCTGAGCGCGACGAGGTAGGTGAAGTTCTGATCGGGAGCGACACCGACGTACACGCCGCCGGGGCGTATGGTGCGCTCGAGCTCCGGGATCACGTACTGAAACGAAGTCTCGTTCGAGACGAAGTTGTCGGACCGGAAAAAGCCGCTCGGCTCCGAGAGGTCGGTGATCAACCGCCAGAACGTCGAGTCGCTCAAACGGGCGGGAATCTCTGGCACCGCCGCCGCCGGCCCGGCCTGCGCGGCGGGAGTGACCGTCGCCGGGCGGCTGGACGCGCCGGACGATTTGCAGCTCGGCGCCAGACCGGCGATCGCGACGACGAGCGCGTGGCGCACTCGATACTGGAGCACCGAGAGACCTCTCGAGACGTTCGGGATCATTCTGTGTGCGTGCACGTGCTTCCGCCAGCGTCACAGCGCTCCTAGCTTGCCGCCACGTCGTGCCTGGACGAGCACGGTCACCGGGAGCCATTGCTCCGGCGTTCCGCAACTCGTGAGCCGTCACCGCCCGAGGAGCTCTGCTTGCAACCTTCCCCTGTGTCGACCGAGCCGGCGAGGGCGCCCGGCACCGGCGGGTCGTTAGGCGGCTATCGCTGGATCGCCGCTGGCGACGTCAACGCCTTCTTCGGGCTCATCCTCGACAACGTCGTCAACCTGGCGATCCTCGCCGGTATCCTCGTGGGCGCGTTCGGGTTCCCGACCGACGTCGTGTTCCGACGGATGTTCCCCGGTACCGCGCTCGGCGTGATGATCGGCGACCTCGCCTACACGTGGCTGGCGTTCCGCCTCGCGAAGCGCACGGGACGAACCGACGTCACCGCCATGCCGCTCGGGCTCGATTCCCCATCGACGATCGGAATGGCGTTCGCTGTCCTCGGCCCCGCGTTCGTGGCCGCGAAAGCACGCATGCCGGTCAACGACGCGGCCATTCTCGCGTGGCAGGTCGGCATGGCGTCGATGGTGCTCATCGGCGTCTTCAAGGTCGCGATGACATTCGTCGGTGATCGCATTCGGCGCCTCGTTCCGCAGGCGGGACTGCTCGGGTCGATCGGCGGTGTGGGCGTCGCGCTGCTCGGGACGCTGCAGCTCGGCGAGGTGTTCACCGAGCCAATTGCCGGCATGGTCGCGTTCGGGATCATTCTCTACGCGCTCGTCGCGCGCATCCGCCTTCCGCTCCGGGCGCCCGAAGTGCTCGCGAGCGTCGCGATCGGCGCGGGGATCTACTACGCCCTCGGCGCCGCCGGACTGCTCGTTCATCCCATCGTCGTACCCGAGGCAAACTTTCCGGTCGCGATGCCGACGCTCACGCTCGGGTTCATCCACGGCCTGCCGATCGTGCTGCGGGAGTACGTTCCACTCGCGCTGCCGTTCGCGATCCTGACGGTGATCGGTGGCATCGACGTGACCGAGAGTGCGCGCGTGGCTGGTGACGCGTACGAGACGCGCGACGTGCTGCTCATCGAAGCAATCGCGACGCTCGTGGCTGGCTTGTTTGGCGGAGTGAGTCAGACGACGCCATACATCGGGCACCCCGCGTACAAGGCGATGGGTGGACGCGCGGCGTACACGCTCGCGACCGGGCTCGTCGTCGGGCTCGGTGGCGTCTTCGGTTACGTGGCGTTCGTCGCCGGCGCGCTGCCACGACCGGTACTCGCCCCGATTCTCGTCTTCATCGGCCTGGAGATCGCGGGGCAGAGCTATCTCGCGCCGCCAAGGCGTCATGCGACGGCGGTGACGCTCGCGCTGCTGCCGTCGGTGGCGCAGCTGGTCGCGATCTTCTTGTCGCAGATTCAGAACGGGGCGCTGATGATGTCGGCGCTCGATCCCGCCGCGGCCGCGCGCGTGTCCGGGATCGCGAACGAGGCGTTCATCCACACGTGTGGCGTGATGGTCATGCTCGCCAACGGGTTCATCCTCACGGCGCTGTTGTGGGGGTCCGCTGCGGCGTTCCTGATCGACCGGCGCGTCGGTCCGGCGAGCGTGGTGCTGGTAGTGTGCGGTGTGTTGTCGTTCTTCGGGTTCATCCATTCGGTGTTGCCGTCGGGCGGTGTCTACCTCCCATGGCACCTAACGACGACGGTCTTGCCGTACCACTGGGCGATCGGCTACATCGGCCTGGCCGCGCTGGTGTACGTAATGTCGATGACCCGCGCGTTTCGCGAATCGGACCCGGTTCCTCAGGACGCTGTCGCATGACGTCAGTCATTCCAGATAGAGGTCCAGCGTTCCGATGCACCGGATTGCTCCGTAAGGGGTCAGACTCCTTACGGAGCGTTTGAATGCGAGTGCGATGGTTGACAGAGGTGATCGCGAACGGTTAATCGTTCCATAGAACCCACCCGCCAACCGTGACGCACCGCCTGACGACTCCGCTCTGCACGCATCGCCCTCGCCTCTCGGCGAAGGCGCAGACCGCGTGCGGGCCTTTGGGTCGTCCTTCCCGCAGTCACGTCACGCCGCTTCCCACCGCGGTCTCCGCCGATCGAATGCGCGGCGCCTGACGCCGGCGTCTCGATCCGCGTAAACCAGGGCTAACGGCCCGGGCCAGCGGCTCGGGCCGTTCGTGCGTCCCGCCCCTTCGCCGCTCTGGCCGCGACCACACCAGTCGCGACCGGCCACACGCATTCGCCTGACGCGAGCGCGCGCCAAACGACATTGGCCGCGCGCGTTACTAACCGGGAGCACGACCATGTCCGCCTTCTACATCACAACCGCCATCGAGTATGCCAACGGCGAGCCGCACGTCGGTCACGCCTTCGAGAAGATCGGCGCGGATGCCATCGCCCGATATCACCAACTCCGCGGCGACACCGTCCACTTGCTCGTCGGCACCGACGACCACGGGCTCAAGGTCGCACGCTCGGCACAGGCCGCGGGTCGCACGCCAGCGGAGCAGGCCGACCGGATCAGCGCGACATTCCGCCGCGCCTGGGACACGTTAGGCATCGGGTACGACCGGTTCGTCCGCACCAGCACCGCCGGCCATGCCGCAGGTGTACGAGCCCTCATCGAGCGGATCCTCGCCAGGCATCCGGACGTCTTCTACCAGAAGGCGTACGAAGGCTGGTACTGCGTGGGCTGCGAGTCGTTTCGCACGGCCCGCGAGCTCGACGACGGTCGGTGCGCGATCCATCCGTCGCTCGACATCGAGCGAGTGGCGGAGTCGAACTGGTTTTTCCGTCTGAGCGCGTTCCAGGAACAGTTGGCGACCTTCCTGACGGCAACGCCGGACTTCGTGCAGCCGGCTGCACGATACAACGAGGTGCTCTCGCTGGTCGAACGCGGCCTCGAAGACGTCTCGATTACGCGGGCGTCGCTCGACTGGGGAATTCCCTTCCCGCTCGCGGACGCCCATGGCCGTCACCAGACGATCTACGTCTGGTTCGACGCGTTGCCGAGCTACCTGACGGCGACCGGATTTCCCGACACGGACGACGGCGCCGCGTGGCCCGCGCAAATTCACGTCGTGGGCAAGGATATTACGCGCTTTCATTGCGTGCTGTGGCCCGCCGTCCTGCTCGCGGCCGGCCTGCCGCTGCCGGAGCACGTCTGGGCACACGGCTTCGTCACGGCGAATGGTGTACGGCTGAGCAAAAGCGGTGGCGCCTGGATCGACCTCGACGAGGCCATTGAGCGCCACGGCGTGGATGCGCTACGCTACTTCCTGCTTCGCGAGATTCCGTTCGACGATGACGGTGATTTCAGCTGGCGGCGATTCGAGAGCCGGTATACGGCGGATCTCGCGAACACGCTGGGGAACCTAACGAGCCGAGTTGCCGCGTTGGTTACCCGGCACGCTCGCGACGGCTGCGTTCCGAGCGAGAACCACCGCGATCGCGTCGGGCCGGTCGGCGACGCCATTCACGCGACCCAGGCTCGAGTCGCGCTCGCGCTGGAGCGTTACGCCGCCGCGTTCGAGAGGTTTGTGCCTCACGAGGCACTGGCCGCGGTTTTCGATGCACTGGTCGCGGGCAACGAGCTGATAAGCCGGACGGCGCCATGGACGTTGGCGACGGATCCGACCCGGCGCGACGACTTCGACAGGACGATTCGGGCGGCGGTCACCCTGCTCGCCCAGGCGGCCGTACTGCTCTGGCCTGTCATTCCGGTGACAGCGGAGCGGTTATGGCGCTCGTTAGGTGGGCCGGGCGGTTGAAGCGCAACGGCTTGGCGATGTCGCCCGGTTGGATCCAGCGGGTTGGCGGGTCACACGGATTCCGCCGTTGTTTCCGCGGTGAGGGGAAATGGGGTCAGAGGCGATCAAGGGGTCAGAGCCCTTGAAACTCGGTTTCAAGGGCTCTGACCCCTTGATCGATTGGTCCGTAAGGAGTCTGACCCCATACGGATCGAATGTCCGCGATGACAAGAAGGCCCGGAGCGGCATCGCCCCGGGCCTCTTGACCGTCCCCCAAACCCGTCAGCGTCGCGACGAGTAGCCGCCGCGCCAGCCGAGGTCGAAGCTGTAGGCGCCGTATCCAGAGCGCGGATCGTACACCCGAATCACCGCCGTGTAGTTGTTCCACGACGACGGCTGCTGCACCACACTCACACTCCCACGCCCAGTCTGGTCCGTCACGAACACCTGAGCATCGGTCCGCGGCAGGCCACCGTTCGCGAAGTCGGCGCGGACGTGCTTGACCGACTTGCCACTCAGCGTCCGGTAGTCGATGCGGTTGCCCTGGATCCGAATCTCGAGCGCGTCATCGACGTCACCGGTCCAGCGCATCAGGTTCTGGTCGTACCCACGGCCGTACCCGCCGTTGCCATAACCACCGTTGTTGCCATAACCACCGTTGTTGCCATAACTACCGTTGCCGCGACCCCAGCTCCCGTTGTCACGGTCGTCGCGATCGCGACCAGGGCGGTTCGGATATCCATCACGGCCGTCCCACGTGCCGTTGCCGTACTCGTCAGGCATCCAGTACGCGGTCAGCCGATAATTGTCAGCCCCACTGCTGCGATCGACGACGCGAACGATGGTGGTGTAGTCGTTTCGCGCCGATGGCTGCTGGATCACGTCGACATCGCCACGGCCATCCTGCACGCGCACGCTCACTCGGCCATCGCGCTGCGGGAGCGCGGTCTCGACGTTGAGCCGCGACGACGGGAACGGCGAGCGATCATTCATCTGCGTCCGTGCATCGCGACCATGCATCGTGATGCGGATTTCGCGGTCTACTCGGCCGCTCCAATCGAAGAGCGGACGGCCCTGCGCGAACAGTGAGGACGCCGACACCGCAACCGCGGCGGCGGACAGAGGAAGCGAGATCAGGTGACGGATCGATCGACGGAACCGCATTGCCACTCCTTGTAGGCGACGTAGTCGCGGTGAGGTCATGTCCTGCCGGCTCTGTCGCCGGCAGCCCCTAACGACTCGACCGCACCTCTCCTCAAGGCAGCGCGCGTGCCGACGCGCGCGAGTGGCGCGACCCGTGTGCGCGACGTCACAGTGGTCGCGCAACCCCAAGTCAGTGTTTCACTTCCGTTGTATTCACGAACCAGTCAGGTTGGCCGATTCCTGGCGGCGGCGATCTCTACGTCCACCCTCTCGGACAACCCCGCGTCCACGCGCTCGGACGGCGCGAGTCAGTCTGTCCGCAGCGCCTCCAGCGGGCCGACCCGGGCGGCACGCGACGCTGGGACGTAGCCCGCGATCGCGGCGCTCACGGCGAGCACACCGAGTGCAACAGCGATCGACGGCAGGTCCACGAGCTCGACTCCGAAGAGCTGATTGCGAAGTAGACGCGTTGCGGCGATCGCCAGCGGGACGCCGACGATCGTCCCGCCAATGACCAACCGCATCGCCTCACTCAAGACCATGGCGCGCACGCGACGCGCATCCGCGCCGAGCGCCATCCGGAGGCCGAACTCGCTCGTGCGGCGCAGCGTGGCGTACATCATCACGCCGTACAGGCCTAACGCGGCGAGGGCGAGCGCCAGGGTCCCGAAGAAGCTCGCGACCTGCGCGACGAGCAGGTCCTGGCTGATGGATTGGCGCATGAGCGATGTGAGCGGCTCGTTGTCGAGCACGACCACTGACGCGTTGACCGCCGTGAGCTCACGACGAGCCGCGGCGACGAGCTTCGCGGGATCGCCCGTGGCAAGCAGCTCGTACGTGAATTCCGTGGGCATGCCCGCCGTCTGGAACAGCGACAGGTAGAGTCGTCGCGCCGGAGCTTCGCGCAGCTCGTGGTCCCTCGTGTCGGCAACAACACCCACGATCTCGTACGATATGCTGTCGACCCGTACGCGCTGGCCGACCGCGTGTCCCTTCGGAAAGTAGAACGACGCCATCGTCTTGTTTACCACGGCGACCGGCGGCGCGTGCTCATTGTCCGACTCGAGGATGTCGCGCCCCTCGATGAAACGCGCGCCGATCGCCTTGAAGTACCCTGGCCCGACACGGTCGTAGTTCGAGTTCGTGTCCGCTTCGGTGCGGGGCGTAAAGCCCGCGATCTGCAGATTCGTGAACGACTCGGTGCCGCTGAAGATCCCGTTCTCCGAGAAGCTCGCCTGAGCGACGCCCGGGATCCGGCGAACGCGCTCGAGCAACTCACGTGACAGTTGTGCGAGGCGCGCGCTGTCCAGACCTGCTGGTGCAGCGTCGATCGTGACGATCAGCAGGCGATCGCGTGCCAGGCCAGGATCGATGGTCGAGAGCGCTCGCGTGCTGCGCACGAGCATGCTCGTCCCCACGAGTAACGTGAGCGAGAGCGCGACCTGCGCCATGACGAGCATCTTCCCAACGCCGATCCGACCAGGCGCGCCGAGCAGACCTCCCGTGCTCCCTCGGCTCTGGGCACGAAGCGCCGCCGCGAGCTCGACCCGAGTGGCCCGCACCGCGGGGATGAGTCCGAACAGGAGTGCCGTTAGGCCGGTAACGAGCACCGTGAACGTCAACACGCGGACGTCCAGTCGCACGTCGAGCGGAACCGACCCAGGGCCGCCATCAGCGATGTGCAGCAGGAATTTGGTTCCCCAGCTCGCGAGCACGAGCCCGACGACGCCGCCTAACGTGGCGACGATGAGGTTCTCGGTCAGCAGTTGCCGTACGAGCCGGACGCGGCCGGCGCCGAGCGCCATGCGGACGCTGAGCTCGCGAGAGCGAGCGGCGCCGCGGGCGAGCAGCAAGTTCGCGACGTTCGCGCAGACCACCAGCAGCACGAGCGCGACTGCGGCCATGAGCGTATTGAGCGGCTCCGCGTAGAGGGCGCGGAGCCCGGAGATACCGCGTGCACCGGATTCTACCTGGACTTCATCCTTCTGGATGCTGGACACACCATGAGCATCCGGCGCGGTCCCGATCACTGCCTGGCGTACCAGCGTCGGATAGGCCGATTTAACCTGCGCGAGCGAGACGCCAGGCTTTCGACGACCGATCAATAGCAGCCAGCTCTGCGTGGGCGACTTCAGCCAGTCGCGACTCGTGAGCGCCGGCTCCATGGTGGTCGGCATCCAGATGTCGGTCATGCGGCCGACGACTTCGCCGGTAAATCCCCGCGGTGCGATGCCAATGACGGTGAACGGGACGTGGTTGATCGTGATCGCGCGACCGATGACGCCGCGATCGCCCGCGAAGCGCCGCTGCCAGTACGAGTGGCTCAGCACCGCGACGGCGGAGCCGTTGGCGACGCGGTCATCGTCGACGGTGAGCGGGCGGCCCAGCGCCATCGGGACGCCGAGGACCGCGAAGTAGTTGCCGCTGACGAGACGTCCACGCGGATGCTCATCGCCCGCGGCACCACTCTGACTGCCGCGCGCGGAGCCGGGAATCACGACGTCGAGACGCCCGGCGCGACCGACCGCCAAGAGCCCGGTAAAGAACCGCGTTTCCTTTCGGAGCTCGAGGTAGGCGCGATGAGAAAAGAGGTCGGAACGCAGGGAGCCGTCCGACGCGCTGTTCGTCCGCCGGGAATCGCCGATCACGACGAGCTCTTCGGCGTTAGGCACCGGGAGCGGCCGAAGCAGCAGCGCGTCGATGAGCGTGAAGATCGCAGTGTTCGCGCCGATGCCGATCGCGAGCGACAGCACGATCACGAGCGCGAACCCGAGGTTGTTGCGGAGCGAGCGCACGGCGTACGTCACGTCCTGGCGCAGCTCGGCGAGGTAGTTTGCGCGCTTCACGGTCTTCTCCTGCTGATAGTCGATGTCGAGCATCTCGGCGCGTACGGTGTCCCAGTCGCCGAATTGGCGGAGTGCCTGGGCGCGAGCGGTGGCGGGGTCCATGCCCCGCTCGACGAGGCGTCGTATGCGCATGTCGATGTGGAAAGCGAGCTCCGTGTCGACGTCGCGCTCGACCCGGTGAGGGCCGAGCTCGAGGCGGAAGAGGCGGCGCTTGCCGGACGGGATGTTCTCCGAGTCCGTCATGTTGCCGGCACCGGTGATGTGGCGCGGAGTGCGCGACCGGCGACGTCGACGAAGCGATGCCAGGATGAGGTGCCCGACTGGAGGCGTTCGCGCCCGGCCTTGGCGAGGCTGTAGTACTTGGCCTGGCGGTTGTTGTCGGACACGCCCCATTCAGCCTTGATGAGGCCGCGGCGCTCGAGGCGGTGGAGCGCGGGGTAGAGCGTGCCTTCGCCGATGAGGAAGGCGTCGTCGGTGGCCTGCTCGATCCATTCGACGACGGCGTAGCCGTGTCGTGGTCCCCAGCTCAGGGCTTTGAGGATGAGGAGGTCGAGGGTGCCGCGCATGAGACTGACGTCGAGGTCGTCCATTCCGTCGC
>Ga0136846_1237513_pt1 | contig 19557 bp, 15 predicted proteins | sample HopSoiMetagenom2_FD_96841 | JGI IMG/M metagenome (GOLD analysis project Ga0136846, IMG submission 96841) | Grasslands soil microbial communities from Hopland, California, USA - 2 Assembly 2016 (version 4) | ecosystem: Environmental > Terrestrial > Soil > Grasslands | place: USA: Hopland...
CCCGCTTCACGCTGCGGCTCACCACCGCCGGCGCCGCCCTCGCCCTGATCGTCGTGGCCGCGACCACCGCCTTCGCCGACGGCGGGGGTGGCGGTGGCGGTGGCGGGGGTGGCGGCGGCGGCACGCAGGTTCCTCCGCCGTCCACCGTCGACGGCCCCGCATGGTTCGTCTACAACTCCAGCGCCGTCACGGGCACCGCGCCGTCGCCGGACATCAACTTCGATTCCCTGCAGAACACCACGCAGGGCGGCATCAACATCGGCACCACCCGCACGGCGCAGGAGTTCGTCTACAACATCAGCAAGAAGACGGCGCTGACGCTGACCGAGATCGCCATCGAAGGAGCGAACCCCGCCGACTTCTCCATCTCGGCGGCCAGCTTGCAGTTCGCTTTCCAGACGCTGCCCGCCGGCAAAGCCGCTGCGGAAGTCCTGGCGGTGAACTTCACTCCGACGGCGGAAGGAGTGCGCACCGCGACCTTGCGCCTCGTCTCCAACGCGGGCACCGCGCTGGTATCGCTGACCGGCACCGCCAATCCGGACCGCCCCATCATCGCCATCCTCTCGGCGGTTTCCGCGCTGAACTTCATTCCCACCTCCGCCCCCGCGACGCTTTCGGTGCAGAACCTCGGCGGCCAGCCGCTGGTCCTCTCCAGCATCGCCTTCGGCGGCACCAATCCCGAGGCCTTCGCGTTGAGCGTCGCGAACCGCGGCTTCAGCAACTGCTTCGCGGGCATCGCACTGTCGGCCCACGGTTCCTGCTTCCTGGCCGTGGGCGTCGCGCCCGGCGCCGTTGGACCCGCGGACGGGCTGCTGGTGATCCAGTCCAACGATCCCGTCAACCCGGAGACCGACATCAAGCTGACGTTGACGCCCTGAGAGACCGCGGATCGAGGGGGCGCGATCGCGCCCCTTCCCCGCTTCAATACCTGCGTGAATCGGCGCACGACGCAGCGGACTCCTGGATGGAGTGCTGCGTCGTGCGCGCTTCGAAGGTCTCGTCTCGCGCGCCGAGTGCCTGCGCCGCGGCCATCGAACCGACCGCCGCCACCCAGCCCGCGACGGTCATCAACCCGGCTGTCGGTGGCTGCGACTCGGCTGTCGAGACCCTCGGTTCCGTGATCGCAAGCGAGGTTCCGGCGAACTCGCGGCGCAATCGGAGATCCAGGGATTGGGGCGCTGGCGCCGCCAGCAAGAGAGCGAGAGCCGCTGTCGTCATGGGAACGCCTCGTCTTCCCGCGAGACTCCCGGCGTAGAGCGGCGGTCACCGACCGCTCAAGGGCTACGCGCGCCCCTTGCCCGGCTGGTTCGGCTTGACCTCTTCCTTCCCCTGCTCCGCCGCCCGCTGCGCCAACACCTTCTGGGCCTCGTGCGTGGGCACTTCGTCGTATCCCAACAACTCCATGGTGAAGTACCCCAGCCCCTTGGTCAGCGAGCGCAACTCCGGCGCATAGGTGCGCAGCTCGGCGTGCGGCGCCTGCGCGTGGATCAGCGTGCCCTTGGACGTCGGCTCCATCCCGAAGATCTTCCCGCGCCGCGAGGTGAGATCGGCGATCACCTCGCCCAGCATCTCGTCCGGCACCACCACTTCCAGCCGCATCATCGGCTCCAGCAGCACGGGCCTGGCACCGGCCAGCGCGTTCTTCAGCGCCATCGATCCCGCGATGCGGAACGCCATGTCGCTGGAGTCGACGGTGTGGAACGATCCGTCCACCAGCCGCACGCGGAAGTCCACCAGCGGAAACCCGCCCAGCGGCCCCTGCTTGGCGGCGTCGCGGATGCCGTGCTCCACCGAGGGGATGAAGTTGCGCGGGATCACGCCGCCCACGATGGCGTCCTCGAACTCGACGCCCGTCCCGCGGGGCATCGGCTCCAGCTCGATGTGGCAGTCGCCGTACTGCCCGCGACCGCCGCTCTGCCGCTTGTACTTGCCCTGCGCCTTGGCCTTGCCGGTGACCGTCTCGTGGTAGGCGGGATGCGGCAGCTCGAGGTGCACGTCCACCTCGAACTTGCGCTTCAGCTTCTCCACCGCCACCTCGATGTGCACCTGCCCCATGCCCTTGAGCAGCGTCTCGTTGGTCTCCGGATCGCGCACCATCTCCAGCGAAGGGTCTTCCTCCAGGAGCCGGTGCAGCGCCACCCCCACTTTCTCCTCCTGCTCGCGGTCGATCTTCAGCGCATAGGCGATCACGCGCTTGGGGTCGGGCAGGAACTCCAGCCGGATGGGGGGAGCGTCGGCCGCGCAGAGCGTGTCGCCCACGTGCACGTCCTTGAGCTTCATCACTCCCACGATCTCGCCCGCTGCCGCCTCGGGAATCTCGATGGTGCGGTTGCCGTCGATGCGGTAGACGTGCTGCACCGTCTCGCTGTGGCCGGTGCGGGGATTGAGGATCACCGATCCATGCTTCACCGCGCCGGAGAAGATCCGGCAGGCGGTCAACCGCCCGACGAAGTGATCGACGGTGTTCCGGAACGCCAGCATGGTGAGCGGGGCGTCGCGTTGCGCCGGCCGGGTCAGCTCGTTGGCCTTCGGATCCTTGCCCTTGACCTCGCGCCGCACGTTGGGCGGGGGCAGGTAGCGGACGATGGCAGCAGCCACGTCGTCCACGCCGATGCCCGGCCGCGCAGCGCAGGCCAGCACCGGGAGGAAGCGCCGGCCGAGCACCGCGTGGGCGATGCCGTCCACCAGCGCCGCCTCCGACGGCTCTCTCCCGTCGAGGTACGCCTCCAGCATGGCGTCGTCGGTGTCGGCCACTGCCTCCACCAGGCGCGTGCGCAGGCGCTTCGCCTCCGGCATCAGCTGCTCGGGGATGTCCTCCTCTACGTAGCCGCCGAACTTTCCATCCGTCTTCTGCGTATAGGCGTGGGCGCGCATGGTGACGAGGTCGATGACGCCGCTGAAGCTGTCGCCCAACCCGATGGGCAGCTGCAGCGCGATGGGCTTGGCCTGCAGCGTCTTCTCCATGTCGTCCAGCGCGCGCAGGAAGGACGCGCGGTCCTTGTCCAGCTTGTTGACGCAGGCGAGCAGCGGCAGCACGCGCTCCACCGCCATCTCCCAGTGCGCCTCCGTCTGGTGCTTGACACCGGAGACGGCGGACACCATCAGCAACCCTCCCTCGCAGACCGCCATCGAGCGATCGGCATCGGTGAGGAAGTCGGAAAATCCCGGCGCATCGAGCAGGTTGAGGAGCGTTCCGTCGTGCTCGGCGAAGGTGATGTGCGTGGCCACGGTGAAGTTCCGCTTGGTCTCCTCGGGATCCACGTCGAGGTGGCTGGTGGAGCCGTCCTTGGAAGCGCGGGCGGGCGCCTCGTGGCGCAGGAGCGCCTCGGTGAGCGCGGTCTTCCCCGCTCCATCGTGGGCGATGATGGCGACGTTGCGGATGGTCTTGGGATCGAGCATGCGTTGGTCTCCCCGGATGCTGCAGCCCGTTTCAGCCGGAGACTATTCCATCGCAGCGGACTTGTCAGAGGAGGGGTCATGCGCGGCGCGGCGCTGTGTTCCATAACGGTCGGGCTCGTGGCTTTCGGTTCCAGGGCGCAGGTCACGCAGGGCGCGGTCACGCCGGGGCAGTCCTTCTCCCTCCAGGACGACGGCACCTCGCTGTCGGGCAACCCTGCGGGCCTCGGGTTCGTGAGCGGCTTCGAGGCGGACTTCCTCCACAACGGCTACTACGAATCCGGACATCCGCGGATCGACGCGCTGCACCTGGCGGGTGGCCTGGGGCCGCTCGCGCTCGGACTTGCCTTCGACTGGTTCAACAACGACCCCACCTCGTATCAGCGCACCAGCCTGGGCGCGGCCCTGCAACTGGGTGGACTGAGTCTCGGGACCGCCCATCGCTGGTTCTCGGAGTTCGGGATCTCCACCTGGGACTTCGGCGCCATCGTGCGACCGGTGCGCTTTCTCTCCCTGGGCGCGGCGGTGCTCGACGCGAACCGGCCGGGATCGCTACCGCGGCGCTGGCAACTCTCGGCCGGCGTGCGGCCGCTGCACGAACGCCTGGACCTGGCCGTCGACCTGCGCTGGAGCGAGTGCACCAACTCGCCGACGACCGATTGCGGCCTCGACCACAAGGAGTGGCTCTTCACCGCCCAGGGCCGACTCGTGCGGGGTCTCACCCTGATCGGCCAGGTCGGCCTCCTCGACGCCTCGCAGACCACGGTGCTCCTCGGCCTCCAGATCGACCTCGCGCACGCCGGGGTCGCCTACGCCCCGGCCTTCGGGTCGGGTGATGCGCGCAGCGCGTGGCGCATCCGCGCGTCGAGCGAACCCTGGCCCTCCGTCTCCATTCCCATCCGACACGCCGTCGAAATCGACCTCAAACAGGCGCTCGCCCGCCCGCACCCGGGCCCGGCGGCTCTCTTCTTCGGCGCCAGCGTCCGCGATCCGCTTCGCGAGACGCTGGAGGCGCTGCGCCGCCTGTCGGAGGATTCCTCGGTGGCCGCGGTCGTGCTCCGGACCGGCGGGCTGCCGCTGGGGCTGGCGCGCGCCTCGGAGCTGCGCGCAGGTATCGAGAATCTCAAGGCTTCCGGGAAGAAAGTGCTTTTCTACCTGGAAAGCGGCGGAGACCTCGAATATAGTGTGGCTCTTCCGGCCGACAGGATCTTCGCTGCACCGCAGGCGGTCCTGCTGGTCAACGGTTTTTCCGCGACGGCACTGTTCGCCGCCGCGGGCCTCGACAAGCTCGGTGTGAAGGCGGAATTCTTCCGCGTCGGCGCCTACAAGAACGCGCCGGACCTCTTCACCCGCAGCGGAATGTCGGGCGAGCAGCGCGAGGTGGAGACGTCGATCCTTGAAGACGTCTACGGCAGGTATGTCCGGCGCATCGCACAAGCGCGTCACCTGGATGAGACCAAGGTCAAGTCCCTCCTCGACGAGGGCATCCTGAAGCCCCGGGAGGCGGTTGAAGCAGGGTTGATCGACGGGCTGGTCTATCCCGACCAGCTCGAAGAGGAGGCAGGGAAGATCCTGGGCGGCAGCGTCCATCTGCGGAAGGCCGGAGTCGGCACGCCCGACGAGCGCGAGCTGCGCTGGGCCGGCCGGCCCAGGATCGGAGTGGTGCGGGTGGTGGGCGACATCGTGCGCGGAGACGGCGCGCGCGATCCGTTCGGGGCGGTGGACGTGGCGGGTTCGGACGCCATCTCGCGCCGCATCCGCAGCCTGGCCGACGACCCGCGCGTCGCGGCCATCGTGGTGCGGATCGACTCGCCGGGGGGCGACGGCAACGCATCCGACCTGATCTGGCGGGAGCTGGTTCGGGCGCGGAAGGAGAAGAAGAAGAAAGTGATCGCGAGCATGGGCGACGTGGCCGCCTCCGGCGGCTACTACGTGGCGGCGGGCGCGGACGAGATCTTCGCCCGACCCGACACCATCACGGGTTCGATCGGCGTGTTCATCGGACACTTCGATGCCAGCCAGCTGTTCGGCAAGCTGGGCTTGAACCTGGTCACGCTCAAGCGCGGCGAGAGCGCCGACCTCTTCAATCCCGGTCGCGGGGTCACCGACGTCGAGCGCAAGCGGCTGCAGGCGTGGGTGGAGGACTTCTACGAGAGTTTCTTGAAGGTCGTGGCAGAGGCGCGCGGCCTCACCCGCGACCAGGTGGACGCGGTCGCGCGGGGACGGGTGTGGAGCGGCGCGCAGGCGATGGAGCGCAAGCTGGTGGATCAGATGGGTGGATTCGAGGAGGCGCTGGCAGAGGCGAAGCGCCTGGCCGGCCTCGATCCGGACGAGGACGTCGAGCTGGACGACGCCATTCCCTTGCAAGTGGGCGTCGCCGATTTCGCCGGCGTCTCGGCCCTGGATGCGCTGCCCATGGACCTGGGGCCCCGCGCCATCCGCGCGCTGCGCCTTTTGGGCGAGCCGGGCACCGTGCGGGCCGCGCTCCCCTACGATCTGGAGGTCCACTAGATGGCGCTGACGGTCCTCATCGTCGAGGACGAGCAGAGCGCCTCGCGGCTGCTCTCCGCCATCGCCGCCGAGGTGGGGCTTTCGGCCCGGGCCACCGCGTCGGCCCGGGAGGCCCAGGAGATGTGCGCGCAGGCGGCAGCTTCCGGGCAGCCGTTCTCGGCGGTGGTGCTGGACCTGGTGCTGTCGGAGCTGGACGGGTTCCAGTTCGCCAATGCGGCCCGGTCGGCCTCCTGGGGCGAGAAGCTGCCGCTCATCGTCGTGAGCGGCATCTACAAGCAGCTCCCGGCGGAGTTCGCGGAGAAGATCAAGCCGGAGGCGTTCTTCGCCAAGCCGTTCGAGCCGGCAGCGCTGCGCGCGGCCCTCACCCGCCACACCGGCGCGCAGGGCGCACAGCCCGCGCAGGAACGGCCGCTCTCGGACAAGCCGGTGGCCGCCATCTTCGTGCAGCTCCTGCGCGACCGCGCGACCGGCGTGCTGACCATCGCGCACGACGCGGCCAAACGGGTGATCACGCTGCAGCAGGGCATGGTCCGCTTCGCCCAGTCCAACGTGCGGACCGAGTCGGTTGGTGCCTCGCAGATCGCCTCGGGCGCCATCAAGCAGACCTCGTTCGACCGCGCCGTGGCGTTGGCCAAGCAGCAGAACATCCCCCTGCACGAGGCGCTCGCCACCGCGCGGGTGATGACACCGGAGCAGCTCAAGGTGGGCTTGCGCCATCAGACCAGCGACGTCTGCGTGGGCGCCTTGGGCGTGCGCAGCGGGACCTGGAAGTTCGAGCAGAAGCCTCTCGAGGCCGTCAACGGCGTGCCCGACGTGCGCTCGAGCCCGGTAGCGCTGGTGATGGAGGCCGCGAAGCGACTGGGCAACCCCGCGGCTGCGCGCCCCTGGCTGGAGGAACGCGCCCAGGCGCGCCTGAGCCGCGCGCCCGAGCTGGAGCGTGAGATTTTCGCGCTCAAGACCTTTTGGCCGGGCGAGGGAGTGACGCCGCTGGCCACCCCCGGACGCAGCGTGGCCGATGCGCTGGCGCACATCAAGGAGGCGGAGCTTCCGCTGCTGCAGTGGTTGTGCATGAGCGGCCTGTTGGCGCTCTCCGGCGGACCTCTGGCGTCGAGCAGCACGGCCGCCCAGGCCCCGCCGGCCGCGGCGCTGGACGAGGATCGCGGCAAGGTCTTCACCCCCGCGGCGCAGGCGGCGCGGAGCATGCTCTTTGGCGAGCGCGACCACCTCAAGGACGCCTCGCACTACCAGGTGCTGGGCGTGCCGCACACCGCCCAGCTCGAGGAAATCAAGCAGGCCTACTTCGCTGCCGCCAAACGATTCCACTCCGACGCTTTCAGCGGCATGGAGCTGGGGTCGGCCCGCCGCACGGCCGAGGAGCTGTTCGCCAAGGTGAACGACGCCTATTCGGCGCTCTCGGACAAGAACCGCCGCGCCGATCACGACGTCTATCTCGACCGCAAGGCGAAGGGCCTGCCCACGGACGTGGCGGCGATCATGCGCGCGGAAGGATTGTTCCAGAAGGGCGAGACGCTCTTCAAGGCCGGCCGTTGGGAGGATGCGGAGGGCCAGTTCCGCGAGGCCATCGCCCTCAACCACGCCGAGGCGGAGTTCCATGCCTACCTGGGCATGGCCATCTTCCGGCGAAGCGGGAAGCCGGAGCAGGGAATCCACCACGTCGGCAAGGCGTTGGAGATGGATCCGCGGCTGCACAGCGCGACGCTGTTTCTCGCCCAGCTGTACGAGGCGCAAGGAGATCCGGAGCGCGCCAAAACGCTGCTCCGCAAGGCGATCGAAAAGGACCCGGACTTCGCCCAGGCGAAGGACGAGCTCAGGCGGCTCAAGAACCGGCCCGTAGAACAGGCCAAGAGCGGCTTTCTCAGCCGCCTGCTGAAGAAGTAGACGGAGTCACGGATGAACGGAGAAGGACAGCGTCCCCCCGCAGCGAATGAAACCGCGCAGGCTTCCGCGAGCGATGCTCCGGAGCCGGGCAACGCGCGCTATCCCCAGGGCGGCGGAGGCAACGGCGGCAACAACGGGCAGCAGCACGGCCAACCGCAGCAGCAGCCCCAGCAGGAAGGCCAGGGTGCCGGCGGCAGGCGCCGGTTCCGGCGCAATCGGCGCGGCGGGCGCGGGCGGCGCGGCAAGGGCGGCGGCCACGGACAGAACCAGGCTCCGGCCCCGCTCGACGCCCAGGGCCGCATCGTCGACGTCGAGAACGACGACACGGAAGACGGTCCGGAGGAGGCCGCCTCAGCGCCGGCCGACGGGGCCCAGCCCGCGCAGGCGCAGGAGGGGCAGCCCGCGGCGCCGCCGCCCGCGGAGGGGGCGCCCGCGCCACAGAACCTGGACGGCATGCCGGTCCAGCAGCAGCAGCAGCAGAAGGAGCCCGCGCAGCCCTGCGAAGGCGTGCTGGACGTCGATCACCGCGGCAACGGCCGCCTGCGGACGGCCAAGTACAACTTCCTGCCGCAGCCGGATGACGTGGACGTTCCGCGGCACATCATCGATCGCGATCGCCTGCGGCCCGGCGTGATGATCGCCGGCCAGGCGGTGCGGCGCAACGGGCGGCTGCAGTTGATCAAGGCCGATACCGTGGAGGGCCTGCCGCCGCAGGAGGCGGCGAAGCGCACCGCGTTCCAGAACCTCACCGTCATCGATCCCGACGACCGCGTGATGCTGGAGACCACCGGCAAGGAGCTGATCACCCGGGTCATCGACATCGTCTCGCCCGTCGGCCTGGGACAGCGCATGCTCATCGTCTCGCCGCCGAAGGCGGGCAAGACCATCATGCTGCAGAAGATCTCGCACGCCATCACCACCAACCGGCCGGACGTGATCCAGTTCGTGCTGCTGGTGGACGAGCGGCCCGAGGAAGTAACCGACTTCCGCCGCACGGTGAAGGCCGACGTGTTCGCCTCCTCTTCCGACCGGCCCACCGACGAGCACCTGCACGTGGCGGAGATGGCGTTGGAGCGCGCCAAGCGGCTGGTGGAAGCCGGCAAGGACGTGGTCATCCTGCTCGACTCGATCACGCGGCTCTCGCGCGCCTACAACAAGGAGGTGGAGTCGTCCGGGCGCACGCTCTCGGGCGGCGTGGACTCCCGCGCGCTGGAGCGGCCCAAGCGGCTCTTCGGGGCGGCGCGCAATGCCGAGGAGGGCGGGTCGCTCACCATCATCGCCACCGCGCTGATCGACACCGGGTCGCGCATGGACGAGGTGATCTTCGAGGAGTTCAAGGGCACCGGCAACTCCGAGATCAACCTCGACCGCCAGCTGGCGGAGAAGCGCATCTTCCCGGCCATCAACATCCAGACCTCGGGCACACGCAAGGAAGAGAAGCTCTTCTCGCAGCACGAGTACGAGAAGGTGAAGAAGCTGCGCGGCGCCCTCTTCGCGCTCAAGCCCATCGAGGCGATGGAGCGCCTGCTCAAGTCGCTGGCCGAATACAGCAGCAACGCGGAGTTCCTCGAAGCGATCTAGTCCGCCTCGTCAGGAAACTCCTCCGGCGGTCCCTCTTGCTGGGCGACCCAATCGAGGGCCCGTCCCAGGTCCTTGAACCTCCCGAACTTGCGGTGGGATTTCATCGCGATGAGGCGGTTGGTGATTCTCCTGAGCGGCGACAAGCCAACCGTGGCGCTGACGAGCACCCAGGGTCGATCGTGGTCGGCCAGCCTTTGCAGGGCCTCGATCACCGAATTGTCGAAAGCCGAGTCGGTCACATCGACGACCACGCGGAGGTTCATCACCTTGGGCTGCGCGGCGACGAATCTTCTCGCCTCCTCGATGTGCACGAGGGACTCCTCGATGGACTGGAGGCGCGAGAAGTCCATCAATACGACCTGTCGCCCTTTGCGTTCGACGAACCTGGTGGGCACGGCGGCCTCCCGGCATGGCCGCTGCGTAGCACGGCCAAGGGCCGGTTTGCCAGGCTTCGAGGCGTCCCGATCAGTTGACCTGCGCGGGCTTGAGCAGCTTCTCCTCGAAGAAGAGAGCCAGGGCGGCGATGGAGTAGTCGCGGTTCTCCTTCTTCTGGAAGCCGTGCCCCTCGTTCATGCCGACCAGGTACCAGACGTCCTTGCCGCGTGAGCGCACCGCCTTGACGATCTGCTCCGCCTCGGTGCGCGGCACGCGCGGGTCGTTGTAGCCCTGCTGCACGAAGAGCTCGGCCTCGATCCGGTTCACGCTCAGCAGCGGCGAGATCTTCTCCTGGACCGCCCGCACCGCCGGATCGCGCTCGTCGCCGTACTCGGCCCGCCGCAGGTCGCGGCGATAGGCCTGCGTGTGTTCGAGGAACGTCGCCAGATTGGAGATCCCCACCACGTCCACCGCGGCGCGGACGCGCTTGCCGTGGAAGGCCACGGTGGCGAGCGTCATGTACCCGCCGTAGCTGCCGCCGTAGACGCCCACGCGCGAGGCATCCAGCCCGGGCTGCTTCCCGATGAAGTCGAGCGTGGCGCCGATGTCGGTCAGCGCCTGCTCGCGCTTCACCCCGTCGTCCGCGGCCAGGTAGGCCTTGCCGTAGCCGATGGAGCCGCGCACGTTGGGCAGGAGCACCGCGATGCCCAGCTCGGCGGCGAGCAGCTGCACCACCGGGGAGAAGGTGGGCCGGCTTTGCCCTTCCGGCCCGCCGTGCCAGACGATGACCACCGGCAGCTTGCCGCGCGGGTTGTGCGGCTCGTAGAGAAAGGCGGGCATCTGCCCCGCGCCGCCGCCTGCGGGATAGCGCACCAGACGCGCATCCACGAAGCCGGCGGGATCCAGCCCGCCTGTCTCGGAGCGGGTCCAGCGCGTCAGTTTGGTGCCGACGCGCAGGTCCACCTCGTACGCGTCGAGCGGCTGCGTGGCGGTCTGCAACGACAGCGCCAACAGATCCGTCCGCTTGCGCGGAAAGGCCATCCTGCCGATCACCGCGTTGGCGGGCAGCACGACCGGCTGCCTCTGCCCCTGCCGATCGACGACGTAGAGCCGGGATGCGCCGTCCTGGTTGACGGAGAAAGCGAGCCGCGAGCCGTCCTCGGTGGTGGCCAGCTCCTCCACGTCCCAACCCAGGTCCGCCGAGAGCGGAGTGCGCTTGCCGTCCAACTCCAGGCGGTAGAGCTGGTTGAAGTCGCTCCAGCGATCGGTGACCAGGTACACGCCCTTGCCGTCCGCAGTCCACCGGGCCGCCTCCACGCTGGCCTTGCCCTCCTTGTGGGTGAGCTGCGTCAACTTCGCGGAGGAGAGCTCCATCGAGTAGAGGTCGGCGTCCTGGATGCTGCGCTCGTGCAGCACCAACAGGCGCGTCCCGTCGGGCGAGAACTCCACCGGCGCCCAGGTGCCCTCCGCCTCGGTCAACCGCCGCGCCTTCTTCGGCGACGCGGTGTCGGCGAGATAGACGTCGGTGTCCTTGCCGTTGCGCTGCGTGCCGGAGAACGCGAGCCGGCTGCCGTCGCGCGAGAGCGTCAGGCTGCCGTGGCGGCTCTTGCCGTCGGTCACCATCTCCGCGCGGCCGACGCGGCGGTCGAGCCGGAGGATCTGGAAGAACTCCCCGCCGCCCTTATCTTGCAGATACCAGAGGATCTGCTGGTCGCCCGGCTGGAATCGCGCCTGGGTCACGGGCTCGTCGGCGAAGGTGAGCTGGGTGCGCATGCCCAACGGCGCCTCCACCAGGTGCAGCTGGTTGGTGGAGGCGAAGCGGGTGGCGACGAGCAGCGCGTCCCCCGAGTCGGTCACGTCGACCAACGCGGCCTGGCGCGCGTTGAGGTACTGGTCGGTGCGCTGGCGGAGCTCGGCCGGGATCTCGGGCACGCCGCTCTGCACCAGGCTGGGAACGCCGGGCGCCGCATGCATGCCCTCGATGGAGGTCGCGGCTCCGGCAGCGAGCAAGAAGAGGGCGGGAAGGTTCATGGCGCCGCGTTGTGCCTCCCCGGACGGCAGAAGGCAAGCGTGTAGGTGATAGCGTTCCGTGCGAAAGTGCCACGCATGCGGTCGCTCGCAGTCGCTGGCCTGGTCCTCCTCGGTGCCTGCGACGGATCATCCGCCGCCGACTGTAGCGGCGTCGCCTGCGGCGCGTCGCCTCCGGCGGTCAACATCATGGTTACCGACGCCCGCGGGGGAGGCGTCTCGACGCAGGTGGGGATCACGAACCTGGCGGTGCCGCCGGGCGTCACTGATGCGACGGCTTCTTGCGGCCCGCCTTCAACAGGACCCACGACGTGCCAGGTCAGTGCCTACGCCTCGGGACACTACGACCTCGACATCGGCGCCACGGGATATGCGACGCAGCATTTCGCCATCGATGTCCCGTCAGCGAATCCCGGGCCAGGCGTCTGTTGCGGCATCCCCTACGTGCCCGTGCATCTCAACGTGGCCCTGTCGCCCTGAGGGCCAGTCGCACCATGCCGATCCTTGGGAGAATCCCGCCATGACCCACGACGAGCGCGACGTTCTGGCGGCGAATGAGGCCTTCTATGCGGCGTTCGCCCACAAGGACGCGGCGGCCATGGACTCGCTCTGGGCGCGCGAGACGCCGGTGACCTGCCTGCATCCGGGCTGGCAAAACCTGGTCGGTCGCGATTCGGTGATCGACAGCTGGCGGCGCATCCTGCTCGGCGGCGGAGCGCCGCCTCGCATCCGCTGCCACCGGCCCGTCGCCCGCACGATGGGGGAGATCGGCTGGGTGGTCTGCGAGGAGGTCCTGCCCGGAGGGAGTCTCGCTGCCACCAACGTCTTCGTGCGCGAACAGAATGCCTGGCGAATCGTCCATCACCACGCGTCGCCCGTTCCGGCGGCCGGGACGGAACCCGAAGGCCTGCCCAACTAGGAGCAGATGCACCCCTATCGCCAGCGATAGCGAAGCAACCTGACCGGCCCTTCCGCGACCAGCGCCGCACGGTAGGGGTCGCCGACGTCCAAAGGGTATACCGAGTAACGCGTCGCCGCGTCGGGAATGCCCACGGCCCAGAGCAATCGCGAGGAATCGGGAGCAATCTCATAGGAGCGGGTTGACCGGGACAACCCCTCCCCGGTGACCTTGAGGAAGGCCTCCTTGCAGGTCCAGAGGCGGAAGAAGGCGTCGGCGCGTCGCTCTGGATCCTCGATGGCGAAGAGCCGCTCGATCTCGCCCGGGGCGAAGAACCGCCGGGCGATGCCGTCGCTGCGGCGGGGCCGCGGCAGCTCGACGTCCACGCCCACCTCCACGCGCGCGACGGCGATCAGCGCCACCGCGCCGGAGTGGCTGATGTTGAAGCGCAGCGGTGAATTGGCCAGCTGCGGCTTCCCGTGCGCCGCGTAGCGGAACGCCACCTCGCGCGGCGCGCATCCCACCGCGGCTCCCAGCACTTCCCGCAGCGTGCCCCGCGCCGCTCCCCAGCGCGAGCGCAGCGCATCGGTGGCGAAGCTGCGGAAGCGCTCCTCCTCACGCGGCGCGAACGACGCGCGCAGGGCGTCCAGCCGCTGCGGCGGGACGTCGAGTTGGGCGAGGACCAGCAGGGCCTCGCCGTCGCCGGGAACCAGCGCGGGCCCGCTGCCAGGCAGCGGCTTCCAGTCAGGTGGAAAGCTGGGCGGCGTGGCGCTGGCGTCGGCGGTGTTCATCTGCTGCCCGCTGCTCAGTAGTCCTTCTCCACCATGTCGTGCTGGCCCGACACCAGCACGCGCAACAGCTTGAGGGTGCCCACGCCGTCGCTCTCTCCCACCGCCAACACGCGCCCCTCCGGGTCGATCAGCCTGACCTTGCGTCCCCGCGAAAAGGGCGGAGCGCGCAGGCGCGAGAGATCGGACGGTCCCGGCGCATGACCGTGGGCCACGCGGCGCGCGATGGGAAGGTCGAGCTGCAGCTCGGCGAGATCGGCGAGCGCGCGCGAGATGGGATGGAGGTAGCGGTCGAGGCTCTCGGGACCCTCCTTGGCGGCCGACATCAACGTGTCCAGGCCGACCGAGTCCTCCAGCGCGAAGGGCCCCACCCGCACCCGCTTCAGCTCGTGCAGGTGCGCGCCGAATCCCAGGTTCTGGCCGAGGTCGTGCGCCAGCGTGCGCAGGTAGGTCCCCTTGGAGCAGCGGACGAAGATGCCCGCGTCGGGGGGCCGGAAGGAGATGAGTTTCGCCTCGTCGATGTGCACCTGCCGCGCCTCGCGTTCCACCTCCTCGCCCGCGCGCGCCAGCTCGTAGAGGCGTTTGCCGTCTACCTTGCGCGCGGAATACATGGGCGGGGTCTGGTCCACCAAACCGACGAACTGTTGAAGCCCGGCGCGCACCGCCTCCTCGGTGAGCCCGTCGACGGGCCGGGTCTCCAGCGTGCGCCCCGCGCCGTCCTGCGTGTCGGTGACCTGGCCGAAGCGGACGACGGCGTCGTACTCCTTCTCGCCCTCGCTGACGAAGCTGGCGATCTTGGTGGCGTCGCCAATGCAGATGGGCAGCACGCCGGTGGCGGTGGGATCGAGCGTCCCGGTGTGCCCGCAACGGCGCGTCTTGAAGAGCCCCTTCACGCGGCGGACCACGTCGAAGCTGGTCGGTCCGCTGGGCTTGTCCACCACCACCACGCCGGAGACGTCACGCGCCATTCAGTGCTTTCTCGATCTCGTCGGCGATCTTCGCGCGGACAGCCGCCTCGTCGCCGGCGATGCTGCAGCCTGCGGCATTGTGGTGTCCCCCGCCCCCGAACTTCTGCGCGATGGCGGCCACGTTGACCCGGCCGCGGCTGCGGAAGCTCACCCGCCAGGGCCCACCGTCCTCCGGCTCGCGGAAGCTGGCCGCCACCTCCACCCCGTCCACGCTGCGCGCGTAGTTGATGAAGCCGTCGGTGAGGTCGGTCTCGCTGCCGGTCCTGGCCACCATCGCGTTGGTGATGGTGATGGTGGCCAGCCTGCCGTGCACCTCCAGCGTGCGCAGCACGTCGGCGAGCAGGCGCATGCGCGCCAGCGGCTGCTGCTCGTACACCCGCACCGTCATCTCCCACGGCTCCACCCCCGCCTCGATCAGCTCGGCGGCGATGCGCAGGCACTCGGGGTCGGTGCTGGAATAGCGGAAGCAGCCGGTGTCGGCCAGGATGCTGGCGTAGATGCACTCCGCCGCGTCGCGCGAGAGCGGCGCGCCCAGGCCCTTGATGATCTTGTAGGCGAGGATGCCCACAGACGCGGCTTCCGGGTCCACGTAGTTCACGTCGCCGAAGGGCTCGGTGGTGACGTGGTGGTCGAGGTTGAGCAGCACGCCCCGCTTCTGCGGCGGCGGCACGTGCGGGCCCAGCCGATCGAAGGCCCCTGCGTCGGTCACCACCGTCACGTCGTAGGCGGCCTCCGGGGGCAGCGCGCGGACCACGTGCCCGGCACCGCTGAGGAAGCGGAAGTTGTAGGGCAGGTCGTCGGGATTGTAGACGGTGACCTCGCGGCCCAGGTCGCGCAGCACGCAGGCCAGGGCCAGGGCGGAGCCGAGCGCGTCTCCGTCCGGTCCCCGGTGCATGGTGATCAGCACCCTGGCGGCGGGCCGCAGCGCCGCGACCGCCAGCGGCAGGTTCTCCGCCGGCTTCCAGTCGCGCGCGTTGCTGACGCCCTTGTTGATCGCCTTCAAGCCGCTACCCCCCGCGCTGCTTGTCTTCGTCGTGGAGTTGCCGGAGCAGCTGCTCGATGCGCTCCCCCCGATCGATGGCCTCGTCGTAGGTGAAGCGCAGGTCCGGGGTCAGTCGCAGCTTGAGCTCGGTGCCGATCTCGCGCCGCAGGAAGCCGCGGGCATTCTCCAGGCCCTTGGCGGTGTGCTCGCGCTGCTCCGGGTCGCCGTGCACCGTCCAGTAGACGCGCGCCTCGCGCAGGTCGGGCGACATCTTCACGCCGGTGATGGTAACCAGCCCGATGCGGGGGTCGCGCATGCCGCGCGCGAAGCGCTCGCCGAGAAGCTGCTGGATCATCTGCGCCACGCGCTCCGGCCGGTTGTGCGTGCTCACTTCAAGTCCTCTTCCTTGAGCCAGCCCTCCTCCTCGGCGTCGGCGGTCGCGGGGCGCTGCTCCCCCGCCTCCGCTCGGGAGAGGTCGTGCGCGTCGATGTCGGGCTTCTGCGACCAGTCCGACGACATCTCCGAGTAGGTCTCGATCTCCATCGCGCGGTTGACGATCTCCGCGAAGTTGCCCGCGTCCCGGGCGCACTTGTCCAGCACCTCGTTGACGAAGCTGTGGTCGTTGGACACCGCGCAGATGCCGACGACGGCCCGCTGCCAGACGTCGTTGTCGCCGACCTCGGCCACGCTGACGTTGAAGCGCGAGCGCAAGCGGTCCACCACCTTGCGCAGCACCTGCCGCTTGTCCTTCAGCGAGCAAGCGCCGTGGATGTAGAGCGTGAGCCTGAGGATGCCGACCACCATCTGCGCGTCCCGAGGCCGACGCCGACTAGGTCAGCGAGGGCCGGATGGTCTCCAACTCGTAGGCCTCGATCACGTCGCCCGGCTGGAAATCGGTGAAGTTCTCGATGCCGATTCCGCACTCGAAGCCCTTGTCCACTTCCTTCACGTCGTCCTTGAAGCGGCGCAGCGAGGCGATCTTGCTGGTGATGATGGGCTTCGCGTCGCGCATCAGGCGCACCATGCTGGTGCGGGTGATCTTGCCGTCGGTGACCGAGGAGCCGGCGATGGTGCCGAGCTTGGGCACGTTGAAGGTCTGCAGCACCTTGGCGTGGCCGACCACCTTCTCCTTGATGATGGCCTCGAGCAGGCCCTCCATGGCCAGCTTCACCTCGTCGAGCGCCTCGTAGATGATGGAGTAGGTCTTGAGCGTCACGCCCGAGGAGGCAGCAGTCTCCGCCGCCTTGGACTCCGGCTTGACGTTGAACCCGACGATCATCGCCTTGGACGCCGCGGCGAGATGGACGTTGCTCTCGGTGATGTTGCCCACGCCCCAGTCGATCACGTCCACGGATACTTTCGGCGTGGAGATCTTGGTGAGGGCGTTGCGCAGCGCCTCGACCGAGCCCTGCACGTCGGCCTTGACGATGATCTTGAGGACCTTGGCCACGTCCTTCTTGCCCTTGGCGAGGATGTCGTCGATGGAGAGCTTGTTGTTCTTCGACAGTTCCTTCTCGCGCTCCTTGCGCAGGCGGTGCTCGGCCACCACCGCGGCGGCCTGCTCGTCCTCCACCACGTTGAAGTCGTCGCCCGCGGAGGGAGCGCCGTCGAGGCCGAGGACCTCCACCGGGAAACCGGGCGGCACGTCGTCGATCTGCTCGCCGTGCTCGTTCATCATCGCGCGCACCCGGCCGTGGTGGACGCCGGTGACGATGGCGTCGCCCACGCGCAGCGTGCCGTCCTGGACGAGGACGGTGGCCACGGGGCCGCGGCCCTTTTCCAGCTTGGCCTCGATCACCGTGCCGCTGCCGGGCCTGCTCGGGTTGGCCTTGAGCTCCATCACCTCGGCCTGGAGCAGGATGGCCTCGAGCAGCTTCTCGATGCCCTCGCCGGTGCGCGCCGACACCGGGACCATCATGGTCTCGCCGCCCCACTCCTCGGGGACGAGGCCGAACTCGTTGAGCTGCTGCTTGATCCGGTCGGGCTGCGCGCCGGGCTTGTCGATCTTGTTCAGCGCCACCACGATGGTCACTTCCGCGGCCTTGGCGTGGTTGATCGACTCCGTCGTCTGCGGCATCACGCCGTCGTCCGCCGCCACCACGATCACCGCGATGTCGGTGACGTTGGCGCCGCGGGCGCGCATGGCGGTGAAGGCCTCGTGGCCGGGCGTGTCGAGGAAGGTGATGCTGGCCTCGCCGCCGTCCGAGCCCACCACGTCCACCGAGTAGGCGCCGATGTGCTGCGTGATGCCGCCGGCCTCGCCCTCGGCCACGTGGGCCTTGCGGATGGCGTCCAGCAGCGACGTCTTGCCGTGGTCGACGTGGCCCATGATGGTGACCACGGGCGGCCGCGGGAACAGCTCCTCCGGCTTGTTCTCGGTCTCCTGGATGAACTCGTCGATCTCGAAGCCGACCTTCTCCACCTTCCAGCCGTAGTCGACCGCGAGCACGCTGGCGGTGTCGAAGTCGATGGGCTGGTTCTGGGTGACCATCTTCCCGCTCGCCACCAGCTTGCGGATCAGGTCGGCGCTCTTGACCCCCATGGCCTGGGACATCTCGGAGGGGGTGATGGTCTCCTCGATGCGGAGCACCTTCTTGTGCTCCGACATCTCGGTGATCTCGGTCTGCTTGCCCTTCTTGGCGCTCTTCTTCTTGTGTCCGCGGACCGGGACGTAGGCGCGCTGCTTGGCGAGCTCCACCAGGTCCTGCTTGGAGAGCGACTCGGTCTTCTCGACGCGCGGGCCCTTCTTGCCGCGCTGGCCGGGGCCGCCCTTGTTGTCCTTGGTGACGTCGATGAACTCGCGGCCGCGGCCGGGGCCGCCGGAGACCACCGCCAGCTCGCGCACCTCGCCCACCGGCCGGGGGCGGAAGCCGCCGCCTGCAGGGGGCCGGGGAGCCGGCCGGGCGATGGGAATCAGTGGCCGGGACAACACCACCGCCCGGGTCGCCGAGGGGCGCGCCTGGAGGTTCTCGGTGACCTGCACCGACTGCACGCCGCCGGGGCCCTGAACGATGGGACCGGTGGGCCTGGCCGGCGGAGGCCGCACGGGCGCCCGTGGAGGAGGCGGCGGCGCCGGGCGGGCGGCCACCCTGGCCACCCCCGCGGGAACGTTGCTGTGGGGGGCGGACTTCTGGGCTTCGACGGGGCGGGCCGGAGGCGGCATCGAGGGGGCTGGCTGCTGTTGCGCTGCTGCGGGCTTCTGCTGCTCGGCCGGCGCGGCGACGGGCTGGACTTCGGTAGGCTTGGGGACTTCCGGGGGAACGACCTGCAGGATGGCCGCGGGCGGCGGCGGGGCCTCCGGCGCGGGGACAGGGGCGGGCGGGGGCTTCACCTCGGCCACGGGGGGCGGCGCAGGCTTTGGCGCCTCGGCGACCACCGGGGCGGGCTCGGGCCGGCGTTCCGGCTGGGGTGGAATCTGGGGCGGCGGAGGCGGTCGCGGCGGCGGCTCCACGGCGCCGTCCGGCATGGCTGGCGCGTGCTCGTGCTCGGCGGCGGTGTCGGCCTTCTTGCGGCGCAGCACCACGCCGCTGCCGCTGGGCTTGGGCACCTCCACCTTGGGGCCCTTCTCGCCCTTGAACTTCTCCAGCACGGCCAGCGCCTGATCGTCCTCGAGCGACGAGGAGTGGCTCTTGACGTCATACTCGTGGGCGCGCAGCCAATCGACCATCTCCTTGTTGGAGAGGCCGAGATCCTTCGCGAGCTCGTACACGCGCTTCTTCGCCATCCGGTCTTGAATCCCTTCCAGAACTCCGCTCCCTTTTCGAGGGGCTAGCTCTTTAGTCCGCACCCTCTGTTGCCGTCAAGCGCAGCCCTTGCACTGCTACGAGCTGCGCCCTCCGCCATCCACTGAAGGAGGCGGTCGAGCATGGGCGCCGCCGCCTTCCCTTTGAGCGCCCGGGGAATCTGCCCCGTCTTCAGCGCCGCCTTGGCACAACCCGGGTCGCGGCAGAGCCAGCATCCCCGGCCCGGCCGGCCCTGCCCCGGCACCGCCTGTCCCTCTTCCGCCACCAACCGCAGCAAATCTGCCTGCGGCCGGCTTCTGCGGCACCCCACGCATCGCCTCTGCGGGACCGCAGGCCGCAGCCGCGACGCTCGCCGCCCTCGCGTCACGCAGGAGCAGAGACCGTCTCC
>Ga0136846_1226081_pt1 | contig 19553 bp, 19 predicted proteins | sample HopSoiMetagenom2_FD_96841 | JGI IMG/M metagenome (GOLD analysis project Ga0136846, IMG submission 96841) | Grasslands soil microbial communities from Hopland, California, USA - 2 Assembly 2016 (version 4) | ecosystem: Environmental > Terrestrial > Soil > Grasslands | place: USA: Hopland...
AGGTTCGCCGGGTTGCCGTTGTCGTGCAGGACGATCGCGAGCGCGATCACGCCCATCGTCTTCTGCGCGTCATTCGCGCCGTGCGTGAAGGCGACCCACGTACCGGTCCCGAGCTGGCCGAGGCGAAAACCGCGTCCGGCGATGCCCGGGTGCAGTCTCGAGAACAGCCTGTAGACGAGCACCAGCAGCACGAACGCCGCCGCGAACGCGATCGGCGGCGCGACCAGCGCCGGAATCACGACTTTGTGCGCGACCCCGTGCCAGAGCACGCCGCTTTCGCCGGACTGGACGAGAGCGGCGCCGATGAGGCCTCCGATCAGGGCGTGCGACGAGCTGGAGGGCAGGCCGACCCACCACGTCAAGAGGTTCCACGCAATCGCACCGACGATGGCGGCCAGCAGCGTCTGCATCGTCGCCAGGTTCGCGTCGATGATCCCGGTCGCAACGTTCTTCGCGACAGCTGTCGTCACGAATGCGCCGGCGAGGTTCGCGATCGATGCGACGAGCACGGCGACGCGCGGTGTGACGGCGCGCGTCCCCACCGATGTCGCAATCGCATTCGCGGTGTCGTGGAAGCCGTTCGTGAAGTCGAAGCCGAGGGCGATCACGACGACGACGACGAACAGGACGTCGTTCACGAGTTAGCGGTTCTTGACCAGGATCGCCTCGAGGACGTCCGCGGCGCTCTGACACGCGTCGATCGCCTCTTCGAGGCGCTCGTGGATGTCCTTCCAGCGGATGATCGAGATCGCGTCGGTCTCGGTCTTGAACAGCTGGGACACAGCCTCGCGATTCAGCCGGTCGCCTTCGTCCTCGAGATCGCGAAGCTCGTTCAACTGGCGGTCCGCGTCCTTGAAGCCGTCGATCTGCTCAACCGCCTCCGTCAGCTTCTCCGTCGCGCGGACGATGACCTCCGCCTGCTGCTTCGCGCTCGGCCGGATCTCGGTGACTCCGTAGCCGGCGATGTTCCCCGCCGCCTCGTCGATGTGGTCGCATATGTCGTCGAGCGCGCTCGCGAGCTGGAACATGTCGTCGCGGTCGAAGGGCGTGACGAACGTCCGGTTGAGGAGGTCGACGAGCTCGCGCGTCAGGCGGTCACCCTCGTGCTCGAGCTCCTTGATGTCGCGACGCAGTCCCTCGTTGCCCGGGAACTCGTCGAGCAGCTTAAGGAGGTCCCGCGCGATCGCGACCGTGTTCTGGGCCGCTCGGCTGTAGAGGACGAAGAACTCGCGCTTCTGGGGGACGAGGGAGAGCCGCGCCACGGCGCGGGAGTTTGTCAGGCTTCGCGCGGCGACGGGTGGGAAGCGTCCGTGAACTCGCGGAACTCCGCCGTCAGCAGGTACGCCGTCTGCTCGCCGATGTCGACCGCGTGGTCGCCGATCCGCTCGAGGGCTCGAGAGACGACCACCATCCGCAGGCCGTACTCCCGCATTTCCGGGTCCTCGCCGAGCTCGAGGATGCGTTGGACGACGCGCCGGTTCGCGCGGTCGATGAGCTCGTCGAGATCGACCAGGGACTCGGCGCCGGCGAGATCGCGGTTCCCGAACGAGTCGAGGGCGACGCGGGTCATCTCCTCACAGCGTGAGCCCATCTCCTCGAAGCCCTCGATGAACCTCGGGCCGGGATCGACCGCCGGCACGAGCTTCGAGAGCTTCGCGATCGTGACGCAGTAGTCCGCCATCCGCTCGAGATGGAGGTTGACGTGCAGGATCGCGAGGACAAGCCGCAGGTCGCTCGCGACCGGCGTCTGCCGTGCGAGCAGCAGCTGGATCCCCTCCTCGATCCGCACGTAGCGCTGGTCGACGTCGTCGTCGAACGCGATCACCTCGTCGGCGAGCTCGTCGTCGCGCTGCTCGAGCGCGTTGATCGCGCCGCGGAGCGCACGCAGGACGAGCGCGCCCTCTTCCTGCAGAGTCGCCTCGAGCTGGTCGAGGTCTTCCTGGAAGGTCGTCCTCACCCGAACCGACCGGTGACGTAGTCCTCGGTCCGCGTGTCGCCCGGGTTCGTGAAGATCTTGTCGGTCGGCGCGTACTCGACGAGGACGCCGGTGCGGTTCCCGTCGGTCACCTCGAGCGAGAAGAACGCAGTGAGGTCGGCGACGCGCGCGGCCTGCTGCATGTTGTGCGTCACGATCACGATGGTGTACTCGTTCTTCAGCTGGTGCATCAGATCCTCGATCGCCGAGGTCGCGATCGGATCAAGTGCCGAGGCCGGCTCGTCGAGCAGGAGCACTTCGGGCTCGATCGCGATGGCACGCGCAATGCAGAGCCGCTGTTGCTGGCCGCCGGAGAGCGAGAGCGCGCTCTTCTTCAAGCGGTCCTTGACCTCGTCCCACAGCGCAGCTCCGGTGAGCGCTTTCTCGACGCGATCGTCGAGGTTCTTCTTCATGCCGAGCACGCGCGGGCCCCACGCGACGTTGTCGTAGATCGACTTCGGGAACGGGTTGGCACGCTGGAACACCATCCCGATGCGGCGGCGCACCTCGACCGGATCGACGCCCGCGGCGTAGATGTCCTGGCCGCGATACAGGACCTCGCCCTGCACCCGCGCGCCGGAGACGAGGTCGTTCATCCGGTTGAGCGAGCGGATGAAGGTGCTCTTGCCACAACCGGAAGGACCGATGAACGCTGTGATCAGGTTGCTGTAGATCTCGAGGTCGACGCCGCTGATGGCCGTAGTCGCGCCGTACGTCACGGTCAGCTGCCGGATGTCGAACACGACGTCGCGTTGCGTCGACGGCGGCGTCGTGCGCTGTTGGGCGATCTCGACAGGCGCCACGTCGACCGGGATCGTAACGTCGTCGGTCATCAACGTCCGAGTTTCCTCCTCGATCGTGCGAGCAGCGCCTTGGCCGTAAGGCTCGCGAGCAGGACGAACACGATGAGCACGAGCGCCGCACCCCATGCCTGCTCGTGGAGCGCCTGGTCGGGCTGCTCGGAGTACGTGAAGATCAAGACGGGGATGTTGGGCAGCGCGCTGGAGACGTCGGTCGAAACGGCCGGATTGAAGATCGAGCACGTGAAGAGCAGCGGGGCCGTCTCGCCGGCGGCGCGCGCAACCGCGAGGACCGCACCCGTCAGGATCCCGCCGAACGTGGTGGGCAGGATGACCCCGACGACGCTGCGCCAGCGGCTGACGCCCAATGCCAGGCTTCCCTCGCGCAACGCCGCCGGCACGAGGCGGAGGGTCTCCTGGGCCGCACGCGAGACGAGCGGGAGCATCACGATCGCGAGCGCGAATGCGCCGGCGTAAGCGCTCTGACCGTGGCCGATGACGAGCAGGCCGTAGACGAAGATGCCCGTGACGATCGTCGGGACGCCGTTGAGGACGTCGAGGACGAGCTGGATTGGCTGCGCGACGCGACGCGAGGCGAACTCGGTCAGGTAGATCGCGATCAGCACCCCGAAAGGCACAGCCATTGCCGTCGCCAGTGCGACGATCAGGGCGGAGCCGACGATCGCGCTCGAGATGCCCCCTCCCGGCTGGCCGAACAGCGCCGGGGGCTGAGTCAGGAAGTCCCAGGAGAGCGCGGGCCACGCACGCACCGCGACGGAACCGATCACGAGGAAGAGGACGCCCACCGCGAGCAACGCCGCGAGCCAGCCGATCGACTCCATCAGCCGGCTGACGAGCCTGCGCCGGCGAAGCTGCCCGGAAGGCTTCAGCGAGAACGCCGGCGAAGCGGCGGACATCAGTGCGTCCCGCGCAGCGGGTCGAAGACGCGCACGATGATCTGCGCCGCGAGATTCGTCAGCAAGCCGATGGCGAGGAGGATCGCGGCGAGGTAGAGCAGCGACGCTTGCTCGAGGCCCGATCCAGCTCCCTGGTAGCTCGCGGCGATCTTGCTCGCGAGCGTGTCGATCGGGCCGAAGATGTTCGCGGAGATCGTCGTCCCCCCGCCGATGACCTGCGTCACGGCAATCGCCTCGCCGAGCGCGCGACCAAGGCCGAGGATGATCGCGGCCGCGATGCCGGTCCTCGTCGAGGGCAGAATGACGCCGCGGATCGTTTCCCACCGCGTCGCGCCGAGTGCGAGCGCGCCCTCTTCCAGCTCGTCCGGCACCTGCAGGAAGAGCTCGCGGCAGATGCTCGCGATGATCGGGACGACCATGATCGTCAGGATCAACCCGGCGGTGAAGAGCCCCGTCCCCGTCGGCGAGGGCTCGCCGAAGATGGGGATGAACCCGAGCTTGTCGTGCAGCCACGGCTCGAGGTGCTGAGCCAGGAACGGCGCGAGCACGAGAATGCCCCAAAGACCGAGCACGACGCTCGGAATCGCGGCGAGCAACTCGACGAGCGAGCCGATCACGCCGCGGGCTGCGCCGGGCGCAAGCTCGCTGAGCCACAGCGCGATCGCGATCGCGAGCGGCGTCGCCAGGACGAGCGCTATCAGCGAGCTGATCGCCGTGCCGTAGATGAACGGCAGCGCGCCGAACACCTTCTTGACCGGGTCCCAGGTCTCGCCGGTGACGAAGCTCAATCCGTAGTGCGTGATCGCCGGCCACGCCAGCGCCAGCACCTTCCACACGATCGCGCCGAGCAGCGCAACCGCCGCCAGCGCGGCAAGAAGCGTGAGCAGGCGCAAGCCGACGTCGCCGATGCGATCGCCCATGCGGCGCGACGACCTGCGAAGCGAGTGCTCGGACGGCGCCGCGCTCATCGGCACGACCCTAAACGCGCGGCTGGCGCGCGAAACGCTTCGTCACCAGCCTGTCACCACACCTTCACCTTGCGTCTGCCCACTGGGCGCGGGCGCGCGCGCATGCTCGCAGCATCGACGCCAAACGACAGCAGGGGAGGAACACGACTTGACCAGGAAGACCATCACGCTGCTCGGCGTGCTCGTGACGATTGCCGGTGCGCTCGTGGCCGTCGCCGGCTCGGCGCAAGCACGGCCGCAGGGATCGGAACTGACGGGCGCAGGCAGCTCCTTCGTCGCGCCGCTGGTCGCAGCCTGGACGAGTAAGGTCGATTCGGCTCTCGGTCTCAAGGTCACGTACGGGCCGATCGGCTCCGGCGGCGGCATCAACGCGATCACGAACCGAACCGTCGACTTCGGCGCGAGCGATGCGCCGCTGACGCCCGACCAGTTCGCCGCGTGCAAGGGCTGCGTCCAGATCCCGTGGGCGCTTTCGGCAACCGCGATCGCGTACAACGGCGACGCCCTACCGAATCACGTCCATCTCACCGGTCAGGTCATCGCCGGGATCTTCCAGGGACGGATCAAGCACTGGAACGACCCCGCGATCAAGAAGCTGAACAAGGGCAAGGGGCTGCCTGACCTGAACATCACCGTGATCCATCGCTCCGACAACAGCGGCACCACCTACAACCTCACCGACTATCTGACGCACGTCAGCTCGTCGTGGAAGAGCGGGCCGGGCAAAGGCGCGGCCGTCAACTGGCCCGCGGGCATCGGCGCGCGCGGGAGCTCAGGCGTCGCGGCGGCGCTGAAGTCGACGCAGGGCGGGCTCACGTACGTGGACGTCGCCTACACCCTCGCGAACCACTTGAAGTTCGCGGCGATACAGAACAAGGCCGGTACCTACGCTCTGCCCGGCCTGACCGGGATCAAGTCGGCGGCCGCGACGATCAACCGCGTTGCGCCCGACAACGGAGGGATCTCGATCGTGAACCCGGCGAAGACGCAGAAGCTCGCCTATCCGATCTGCACGTTCACCTACGTGATCATCCCGAAGCAGACCTCCAAGGCCGCGGAGCTGAAGCGCTTCGTGAACTGGGCGCTGACCAAGGGTCAGGCGTCCGGTCCGCGGCTGCTGTTCCAGCCGATCCCGAAGGTCGTCTTGAAAGCGTCACTCAAGACCACGGCGCTGATCCACGGCTGAGGCCCGTCACGGGGCGGGGAAGCTGCAGACGACGCGCAGCCCCCGCCCCGGGCCACCCGATGCCTCGACCTGACCCCCAGCGGAGGCGATCACGTGCTTGACGATGGCGAGACCCAGACCCGTCCCGCGCGAGGCGCGCGCACGGTCGCTGCGGTAGAAACGCTCGAAGAGCCGCGGGATCTCGGCGTCGTCGACGCCGCGCCCGTCGTCGGAGACCTCGAGCTCGCCGGGGCGCGCCGCGAGCAGCAGCGTGGCGCCGGGGCCTGCGTAACGGATCGAGTTGGCTGCGAGGTTCTCCACGACGATGTGCAGCATCCGTCGCCGCAGGGGGATCTCGACGTCGGGTGCGGCGTCGACGCGGATCGTCACGTCCGCTCGCTCCGCGCTGTCGGCGAGCCGGTCGCGCATCTCCTCCAGCACAGGAAGCGCGCGCGTCCCGCCGAGCGCGACGACTTCGCGTCCGCTCTCGAGCTCGGAGAGGAAGAGCACGTCGTCGATCAGCTCGCTCATCTCCTCGACCTGCTCCCGCGCCTGGGCAAGCAGGGCGTCGCGATCCGCGTCGGGAAGCTCCGCCGACTCGAGCAACGCCAGCAAGCGCGCGAGCGGCGTCCGCAGCTCGTGCGAGACGGCTGCCGTGAATCCGACCCGCAGCTCCTCGTACGCGCGCGCGTCCTCCATGATTCAGGTCGAGTATGGCCAAAGTCCTGATCGTCGAAGACGACCGCGTGATCGCGGAGGGCATGGCGCGGCACCTCGCGAGCGCGGGATTCGACCCCGTGGTCGTCGGCAAGGGCGAGCAGGGACTGGCGCGCCTGCGCTTCGAGCGGCCGGACGTCGTCGTGCTCGACCTGATGCTGCCCGAGCGCGACGGCTGGAGCGTGATCGAGGAGGCCCGCTCGGAGGGGATCGCGACGCCGATCGTCGTCGTGTCGGCACGAGGCACCGAGCACGACCGGGTGCACGCCCTCGAGATCGGAGCGGACGACTACCTCGTCAAGCCGTTCTCGATGAAGGAGCTCGTCGCGCGCGTCCGTGCGGCCTCCCGCAGGGCGTCGCGGCGCGACGACACGCCGCGCGGCGAGGCGATCGAGATCGAGGAGCTGCGAATCGACCCGCTCGAGGTGCAGGCGTTCGTCGACGGCGAGAGCGCCGAGCTCACCCCGACGGAGTTCAGGCTGCTCTACCAGCTGGCGCTCGAGCGTGGACGCGTCGTCACACGGGACGAGTTGCTGCAGAAGATCTGGGGCCGTCGCGAGAGCCATCGCGACCGGACGGTCGACGTCTTCGTCCGCAGGCTGCGGGACAAGATCGACCGCCGCGCGGCCACGCACACGTTCATCCAGACGCGGTACGGGGTCGGCTACCGGCTGGAGCCCGTTTCGAAGAGCTAAGGGCTGGGGTCAGACCCCGGGGTGAGGGTGGCGACGGTGCGGCGGCCGGCTACCTCGTAGACGACGTCGACGTTCTCGTGCTTGCGGTAGGTGCCGGCGACGCCGAGCAGCATCGAGAGCCAGCGGACCGCTCCCAGCCGGCCCTCCTGCGCGAGCGCCCGGCGAAAGACGAGCTCGCCGCCGAGGCGGTCGAAGTCGCGGCCCGGCTCCTGGCGCACGCCGTTCACGTACACCTCGTAACTATCTCCAACCGAGGCGGGTAGCCGGACGCGCGAGCTTTCCATGCACCTTAGGATGCCACTGCCCGTGCGGCGGAAACTCCTCGTCCTCGCTCTGCTGGTCGGCGCCGCGCTGGCGTTCGCGGCTGTCGCCTACGCGGGCAACGGCGGCTTCGCGCCCGAGACGCCGCACTCGCCGAACGCCGAGCGCATCAACAACACGTACAAGTGGATCGCGATCTACGCCGCGGCGATCCTGCTGCTCGTCGAAGCAGCGCTGCTGACCTTCGTGATCAGGTACCGGCGCCGCGGCCGGCCACGCACGACCGAAGGCCCTCAGATTCACGCGCACACGCGGCTCGAGCTGATCTGGACAGTGATTCCCGTGCTGATCCTCGCCGCCATCCTCGGGTTCGTGTTCTACGAGCTGCCGGGGATCAAGGACGTCCCGGCGGCGAAGGCGCAGGGGGGCCCGCTGCTGATCCGGATCGACGCGCACCAGTTCTACTGGCAGTTCACCTATCCGTCCGGCGCGATCTCGATCGACGCGCTGCACGTGCCCGTCCACCGCGTCGTCCAGGTCGACATCTACTCGCACGACGTCGATCACAGCTGGTGGATCCCCGAGCTGGGCGGCAAGTTCGACGCGATTCCGGGCCGCCAGACGCACACGTGGTTCCAGGCCGACGCGCCGGGGACGTACCGCGGCCGCTGCGGTGAGTTCTGCGGCGCCCTGCACGCGGAGATGCGCGCGCGTGTCTTCGCCGAGTCGCCCGGCGCGTACCGCTCCTGGCTGTCGACGCAGGCGGCCCGGAACCTGGGCCGGAACGAGTGGATCGGCGTCTGCGCGAAGTGCCACGGCCTGAAGGGCGAGGGCGGCTACGGCCCGGCGATCGCGACGAGCGCGCTGCTCGTGCAGCCGCAAGGGCTCCACACGCTGCTCGTCAACGGCCAGAACCGGATCGCGCCGACGTCGAGCTACATGCCGCCCGTCGGCCGCGGCTGGGCGCCGCGGCAGTTCGCCGCGCTCGAGCTCTACCTCAGGAGGAACATCGCGAAGGGAAGCCCGAGTGGCGGTTAGGACCGAGACGTATCGCGCGGACTGGCGCCGCGGCCGCATCGCTTCGTGGGTCACGACGGTCGACCACAAGCGCATCGGTGTGCTCTACATCGGCACGTCGCTCGTCTTCTTCGCCGCCGGCGGGATCCTCGCGCTCCTGATGCGCGCGCAGCTCGCGCAGGCGAACGAGCACTTCATCACGCGCAACGGCTACAACGAGCTCTTCACGATCCACGGCACGACGATGATCTTCCTGTTCATCGTCCCCTTCTGGGCCGGGCTGGCGAACTACCTCGTGCCGTTGATGATCGGCGCGCGCGACATGGCCTTCCCGAGGCTGAACGCGCTCTCCTACTGGCTGTTCCTGTTCGGCGGCCTGACGATGTTCCTCAGCTTCTTCGCCAACGGCGGAGCGGCGAAGTCGGGCTGGTACGGCTACCCACCGCTGTCCGAGAACTTCTTCTCGCCCGGCAGCGGCCAGGACCTGTGGATCCTGTCGCTCCACCTCGTCGCCATCTCGTCCCTCGTCGGCGCGATCAACTTCATCTGCACGATCCACAACATGCGCGCGCCCGGCATGAGCTGGATGCGCATCCCGCTGTTCATCTGGACAATCGAGATCTACTCGATCCTGCTGTTGATCGTGCTGCCGGTCATCGGCGTCGCGCTGACGTTCCTGCTGCTCGACCGGCAGGTCGGCACGCACTTCTTCCTCCCTGACCAGGGCGGCAGCGCGGTGCTCTACCAGCACCTGTTCTGGTTCTTCGGCCACCCCGAGGTGTACATCATCATCCTGCCCGCGATGGGTGTGATCTCCGAGGTCATCCCCGTCTTCTCCCGCAAGCCGATCTTCGGCTACAAGGCGATCGCGTTCTCCACCGTGGCGATCGGCTTCTACTCGATGCTCGTGTGGGCGCACCACATGTTCAGCGTCGGGCTGCCGAACTTCCTCAACGTCTTCTTCATGCTCTCGTCGATGGTGATCGCGGTCCCGACCGGCGTGAAGATCTTCAACTGGCTCGCGACGACGTGGCGCGGCAACCTGATCTTCGACACGGCGATGCTCTGGGCGCTCGGCTTCATCGCCGTGTTCACGATCGGCGGTCTCTCGGGGATCTTCCTGGCGGCGTTCCCCGTCGACTGGCAGGTGACGGACACGTACTTCGTCGTCGCCCACATGCACTACGTGCTCTTCGGCGGCGCGGTCTTCGGCGTCTTCGCGGGGCTCTTCTACTGGTGGCCGAAGCTCTTCGGACGCGTACTGGACGAGCGGTTGGGGAAGGCGCAGTTCTGGCTCGTGTTCATCGGCTTCAACCTCACGTTCTTCCCCCAGCACATGCTGGGCCTGATGGGCATGCCGCGCCGGAACTTCACGTACCACGAGCACGGCCTGACGCAGGCCTACAACCTCCTGTCCACGATCGGCTCCGGCGTCATGACGCTCGGCCTGCTCCTGTTCGTCGTCAACGTCGTGAAGACGGCGCGCGCGGGCGCACGCGCGGCGAACGACCCGTGGCTCGCCGACACGCTCGAGTGGTACACGACATCGCCGCCGCCGCCGTGGAACTTCGAGCGCATTCCGTACGTGACGAGCGCGCGGCCGTTGCGCGACCTGCGCCGGAGGGTGCAGCGTGTCTAGGCCCGGCGCATGGCTCCGGCTGACGGCGCTGTTCGCTTCCGCGTCGGTGCTGCTGGCCGTGATCAGCGGCGCGGCGTCGCTCGGCGCTGCGCATCGCGTGCTGGCGGCGCTCGCGCTGCCGCCTCTCGTTGCGCTCGTCGTCGCCGCACGCCTGGCCCATCCACGCCTGCTCGTGCCGGCCGTGACCGCACTCGTCCTCTTCGGCATCGCGGCGCTCGTCACGCTCCCCGGCGCACACCTCGCGCTCGCGGCGATCGCCTTCGCGGCGACGCTCGTGGCCACGGTCGCGACCTATCGCGGCGAGCCGGCCCCGCCGGTGCCGTGGCGGGACTACGTGACGCTCACGAAGCCGCGGATCATGTCGCTCCTGCTCGTCACCGGGCTGTGCGCGATGTTCGTGGGCGCGGAGGGTGCGCCCGCAGCGTGGCTCGTCGCCGTCACGATGACCGGCCTCGCGCTGGCGTGCGGCGGCGCCTCGGCGCTGAACCACGTGCTCGACCGCGACATCGACAAGCTGATGGGCAAGCGGACCCGCGCGCGGCCGCTCGCGGCGGAGCGCATGCCGCCGACGCTCGCGCTCGAGTTCGGCTTGACGCTCTCGGCGTTCTCGTTCGTCCTGCTCGCGTCGCTCGTGAACGTGCTGACCGCGGTGCTCGCGCTCGTCGGCAACCTCTTCTACGTGCTCGTCTACACGCGCTGGCTCAAGCGGAGCACGCCGCAGAACATCGTCATCGGCGGCGCGGCCGGCGCTGTGCCGCCGCTCGTCGGCTACGCGGCGGTGACCGGCAACCTGACGCTGCCTGCGCTCTGGCTGTTCCTGATCGTCTTCTTCTGGACGCCGCCGCACTTCTGGGCGCTCGCATTGTTGATCCGCCGCGACTACGAAGCCGCCCGGATACCGATGCTGCCCGTCGTCCGCGGCGTGCGCGCCACGACGCGGCAGATTCTCCTGTACGCACTCGTGCTCGTCGGCGTCACGGCGGTGCCGTTCCTCTGGGGGACGCTCGGCGTCGGCTACCTCGCCGCCGCGCTCGTCCTCGGCGGTGCGTTCGTCTGGCTGGCGGTGCGCCTACGGCGTGACGCGACGCCTCGCCGAGCGGCGCTGCTGTTCCACTACTCGCTGCTCTATCTCGCGCTGCTTTTCGTCGCGATGGCGCTCGATCCGGTGCTCGGATGAGCGAGCCGCTGCCGCCGCGCACCACGAGCGAGCCCGTGGAGGTCACGCCCGAGCTCGCCCGCAGGAACGTCGTGCTCGGCTGGGCGCTGTTCGCGATCTCGCTGCTGATCGCCGCCGGCGCCGTCGGCGTGTCCCTCCTTTACCTCCACTTCGACTAAAGGAAGGAGCCTCGGGGGCCGATCTGGCCCCTGATGCGGTCTCCTCGCACTTTCGCTGCGCTTGCGTTCGCGCTGCTCGGCCTTGCCGTCGGCGTGCCGAGCGCGTCGGCGATCGACCCGTTCCCGATCGGTGGCGTCGCGACGCTTTCGAGCGCCAACTTCACGGTGCACTACAACGCGAACGACCACGATCCGGCCTGTCCCGACTTCATCACCCAGCAGGACGCCGGCGATCTCCTCGGGCTGCTCGAGCGCGCCCGCAGCTTCTACACCGGGATGGGATATCCGGCGCCGGTGCCCGACGTCGACGCGCACGTGCACGTCTCGGTCGACCACTTCCTCGCCAACGGCGGTTGCACGCCGTACGGCGCAATTCCGTTCGGAGTGCCACTGCCGCTCGACCGCTGGGATTCGGTCCTCGAGCCGATCGGCGTGCCGCAGGCCGACAACATCCACTTCGACGCGCACCACGGGCTGGCGTACCCGATCGTGGCCCACGCGGTCTTCCACCTCGTCGAGGACGCGATGGCTCCGGGGGCCGACCAGTGGCTCCAGGAGGGCACCGCCGAATGGGCGTCCGTCCGAGCGAATCGCGCGGCGGGCGGCCCGGAGAAGAACCCCGATCGCAGCATGGATTGCGTCGGCGCGATCTGCGGCGACAGCGACTACGACAAGAACGGTTACCCCGGCTGGATGCTGGTCGAATATCTGGCGGAGCGCTACGGCGACGCGAAGGTGAAGACGCTCTGGGACCAGGCGGCCGCGAACCCCGGGTCCGCAGCGGCAGCGGACCTTGCAGCAGTCATCGACGTGCCGCTCACCACCTTCTACAACGACTACGCGAACGCCCGCTTGACCGGCAACTTCACGCTCGCCACGCTCAAGGGCGCGTTGCCGGAGACGATCGGCGGCTTCACCGTCGGGAACGAGGATGCGTCGACGGGCGCGCTCAACATCGCCGTCAACCACCTCGCTGCGCGCTACCTCTACTTCAAGCACGCGCCCGGTGTCGAGGCGTGCTTCCAGGCGACACTGGCGATCAACGTGACGATGCCCGCGGGCGTACCGGCGCGCCCCGCGTTCTACGCGGGCACAGTGGGCGCGACGGCGCAGGCGCTGACTGTCTCCGGCACGACCGCGACGATCACGGCCCCCTGGAACACGTGCAGCGGCAGCCCTGATGCGTACCTGTCGCTGCCGAACAACTCGCTCGACCTCGACGGCCGGGAGTTCCTGGTCAAGGCGACACTGGACGTCGACTTCACCAAGCCGGCGGCGCCGAGCGATCCCCCGCCGGGAGCGCACGTGATCGGCCCGGTCTTGCCGGTTCCTGTCAGCGATCCGGCGCCCACGCTGAAGGTCTACGCGCCCGAAGTGCTGCACGTCTCCGCGAAGACGCGACTGCTCCGCTTCGTCGTCTTCGCAAGCGGTGACGGCAAGCTCCAGGCCGCGCTCGGATCGACGAGCCTCGGTTCGGCAGCGCTGCGCAGCGGCAGCAACGACGTCCGTTTCGTCCTGCCCAGCGCGCTGTTCAAGTCATTGCGGACGAAGAGCGCGTCGAGCGTGCTCTCGCTGACCAGCCAGTCCCCGACGGGGGCGAAGGGCGCGACCGTCACGCGTCGGGTCGTCGTGCAGACGCCGCCGAAGCCGAAGAAGAAGGCGAAGAAGAAGCACTAGAGTCGCCGCCGTGGCGACGGACGGCATCTTCCTCGCGCGACCCGAACCACCGCGAGACGGAATCCCGCTCGCCGTCAAGGACTTGTTCGACACTGCGGGGCTGACGACGACGTACGGGTCGGCGATCTTCGCGGAGCACACGCCGGCTCGGTCCGCGGACTCCGTCGCGCGACTCGAGGCGGCGGGTTACGCGAACATCGGCAAGACGAACCTGCACGAGTTCGCGTACGGGATCACATCCGAGAACCCGCACTTCGGCACGGTGCCGAACCCCCTCGCCGCTGGACGCATCGCGGGCGGCTCGAGCGGCGGCTCCGCGGCGGCGCTCGCCGCCGGGCTGGCGGATGCCGCGCTCGGAACCGACTCCGGCGGCTCGATCCGGATTCCGTCGGCGTGCTGCGGCGTCGTCGGCTTCAAGCCCACGTACGACCTCGTGTCGACCGACGGTTGCTTCCCGCTGGCCGCGAGCTTCGACCACGTCGGCCCGATGGCGCGCGACGTCGGCGGCTGCGTCCGGCAGCTTCGCGTCCTCGCAGACGACTTCGTGCCTGCGTCGCTGGAATCTCTCGAGGAGCTGTCCGTTGCCGTCGCGTGGATCGAGGAGGCCGACCCGCTCGTCGCCGCGCGAGTGCGCGAGGTGGCGGCGCATTTTCCGCGCGCGCAACCCGTGGACTGGCCTCTTCCCAAGATCGACGCGCTCTTCATGCAGGAGGTCGCCGACGTCCATCGAGAGCTCTTCGCCGAGAACGCCGAGCTGTACGGGGAAGACCTCGCCACGAAGATCGAGCGCTGCCTGGAAGTCTCGGACGGCGAAGCGGCTGCGGCAACACGGAACCGTGAGGAGTACCGGGAGCGGTGCGACGGGCTGCTCGACGGCTTCGACCTGCTCTTGACGCCCACCCTCTCGTGCGTGGCACCACACGTCGGAATCGGCGACCTCGCGTTGCGAGCGACCCTGATCCGGAACACGCTGCCGTTCAACACGCTCGGCTGGCCCGCGCTCGCGCTGCCCTGCGGCGCCGCCGAGGACGGCCTGCCGGCATCGGTCCAGCTCGTCGGTGCTCCCGGCGCGGACGCGCTCGTGCTCGCGGCTGCAGAACGGCTTGAACGCGCGCTTTCCGCGCACTAGGCATCCCTCGTTCGAGGGACGGCCGCCGGCGTCGGGGTGCCGACAACCATGAGGAACCATGCGTGTCCTCACACTTGCGGCCGTCTGTCTCAGCATGCTCGTGCTCGGCTCTTCAGCCGGCGCGGCGCCGCTTGTCGCGGGCAAGGCCCCGGCCCATCTCCACGCCTTCCTGCTGCGGGCCGACGAGCCGGCGGACACGTCGTTTGCGCGCACGCCGTCGTTCGCGTGGGACCCCGTCCCAGGTGCCGCCCGCTACCAGTTCCAGCTTTCGACGAGCTCGGCGTTTCGCGAGAGCGGGATCATCTACAGCGCGACGAGCCTGACGACGCCCGTGGCAGCACCGCTAGTGACGCTGCCGTGGATCACCGGTAACCCGCACGCGCTGTTCGCGCGCGTGCGCGCGATCAAGCGGTCGTCCACGACTCCGTGGAGCGCTGCGTTCGGATTCGACATGGAGCCCGCGGGCGCGCCGAAACCGCTGGCGAGCCAGCCGGGCTTGCTGCGCTGGACGCCTGTCGAAGGCGCCGACGGTTACGAGATCTGGCTCGTCGACGTCGCCAGCCCGACCGTGAAGTTCGAGTTCTCCCTGACGAACGTCCTCGACGAGCGCGAGTTCTACACCTTTCATCGGTCCGCCCCCTGGATCGGCACCGTGCGCTGGCGCGTGCGTGCAATTCGCATGGACCGCGGTCCGCAGGACGGCCCGAAGCGCCAGAACGGGATCCCGGCAGTCACGTATGGCCCGTGGAGCCCGGTGTACACGTCGAGCAATCCGCCGTACGTCACCGGTCCGATCACGCTCAGATCGACGGTGTCGGATGTCGTCGCGAACGCAAACGACGACTCTTCCGCGGCGCACCGGCTGATGCCCGGCTTCACGTTCACCGGCGACACGGCGATCGACGGGACGCAGGCAGAGCTGTTCCGCGTCTATGCATTCACCGACCGGCAGTGCCTGAACCGCGTCTACACGAGCTCGATCATCGGCGGGCCGGCGTACGCGCCGCGGCCCTACGGCCCCCTTGCACTTCCCACGAGCGAGACGGCTCTGACAGCGGCCCGCTCGAGCTACCTCAGCGACGGCTCCGAGCCCGAGAGCGTCGCGGCCGACGGCCAGAAGATGACGTCGACCGAGTCCGCGCCCGAGGCGACTCCGACCACGGCCGTGCCGGCCGATTCCGATTCCGCCACCGGTGCGTCGTCGGCCGCAGGGCCGACGCAGCTGGCGTGGACCGGGAAGCTCGGCGCTCCCGTCGACCTCTGGGACACCGACTGGCCGAGCAGCGGCTACTACTGGACCATCGTCGCGGTCGCAGCCGTGTCACCGGGCGCACTGAGGACGGCGACCGCCGGCGTGAGCACGGTCGGCGCGACGTCGACGACTGCGATCAGCGGAACCGGCTTGTCGACCGGCGACACGGTGCAGATCGGGAACGCCGGCAACCAGGAAAGCGCGACGATCGTCTCGGTGTCGGGATCGAGCCTCAGCTTCGCGTCGCCGCTCAAGTTCGCACACGGCAGCGGCGAGCCGATCGTTCGCACCGGCGGCAATCTCCAGTACGAGGATCTCGAGCTGCCGCAGGACGTCTGCGCCGCGCCGTACAACCGCGTCGCGCGCTTCGGCAAGAACAGCGAGCCGTCGCTCACTGCCGCAGGCCAGTTGTTCGCGTCCGGCCTCTCCCCGAACGGGCGCCTCACTGCAGGCACGAGCGGCAAGGCGTTCTACGGCCATCCCCTCGTCGCGTGGACGCCGGCGCTCGGCGCTTCCGCCTACGAGATCCAATGGAGCAAGACGCGGTACCCGTTCAAGCCCCAGCCGGATCCGCAGAATCAAAACGCGCTCGGCACGATGACCTTGACGACGTCAGCCGTCCTCCCCCTCGGCGCCGGAACCTGGTACTACCGCGTGCGCGGCTTCAACATCAACTTGCCGACCGGCGCGCAGCAGATGTCGTGGTCGGATCCGTCGAAGATCGTCGTCGCTCGGCCGAAGTTCAGAGTCGTCGGCGGCGGCAAGTAGTCGAGCAAAAGCTCCGCTTTCGCCCGAGGTGGTTCGCCGCTTCGCGGCGTTCCGGCTCTGATCGAAACTCGCTTCCGTCGTTGAAAGGCTGGGGTCAGACCCCTCCGGGGTCAGACCCCTTGGGGTCTGACCCCAGCAGTTGGTTTTCGAATACGTAGTCGAGGGAGTCGCAGACTCGCTCGTAGCCGACGTTCACGTAGATGCGGTTTGAGGTTGAGTTCGCGAGGTCGGTGTAGAGGAAGCAGTAGTCGTGGCCGCTCTCCAGTTGCTGTTTCGTGACGTGCGCGGTGAGGGCACCCGCGTACCCGCGCCGGCGTAGCTCGCGCGGTGTGTAGACGGGTCCGATGCGGATGCCGTGCGGTGTCCGGCCGCCGAAGCCGCACATCGAGACCGGCTCGGCGTCGTCCTCCCACACCGCGAGCCCGCCGGTCCTCGCCGCGAGCCGGCGATCGACCATCTGCTCGAGCTCGATGTGCGGCGCATGCTCGCCGAGCGCCTCTTGCTGGAACGCATGCAGCCAGTCGACGAGCAGCCGGCGGTCGTCGGTGGTCGCCGGCCGAGGCGCACCCGGCACACCTGTGGGAACTTCCACCGTGCGTGCGGCGTAGACGCCCTGCCGCATGCGCACGCGGCGCCGGGCACCGCCGAGCTGCGCCCACGCATCCGCGAACATGTCGACCTCCGGCACCGCGCCGCTCACACCCGGCAGCTCGACGCCTTGCTCGTGCAGCTCGCTCGCGAAGAACGCCAGAGCGGTGTCGTCGAGCGGCCGCGCGACGAGTAGGTTGAAAGGCGGTGTCCGCAGCGCGGCGCCGACGACTCCGCCGTCTGCCGCGATCGTCCACAGATGAGCCTCGCGATACACGTCCGGCGCGTCGACGAGCGTCGAGCAGATTCCGTACATCAGGTTGTGGCGCGGCTCGTCGGCCTCGAGCACCGGGGCGGCGGCAACGAGGAACGCCGGCGCGTCGCCGTGCTCCTCGAGCTGCATCACTGGATCGCTTTGAGCATGCGCCGGCCGAAGCGCTCGACCGACCCGGGCAGCAGGCGCCTTTGTTTCTTCAACGCGGAGGACCCGAGCCAGAACGCCGTCTTCACGCCGAGCACGTAACGGTTGCGCGCGCGATCGGCCAACGAGTTGCGCCCCACCTTGCGTGCAACGGTCGTCGAGCCGACGACGAAGCGCGCATCCCTGAACCGGCGCGAGCGGTAGATGCCCTGGCCGACGACCTTGCGGGGCCCCGACGTCCACGTCGTGTCGTGGAACGCGACCCAGCCACCGTCGATCACCTTCGGGATCCACTGCTCGAAGTCCTCGAGCACGAGGTCGTACTCGTGCGAGCCGTCGACGAACAGCAGCTCGATCGGCTCGTCGAACGAGCCGGCGGCGGCCTGCGACAACGAGGCGACCGGGCGCACGAGCTCTGCGATGCCTGCCCGCTCGATGTTCGTCTTGAAGTCGCCGAACCGGTAGTCTGCGTGCGGATCGATCGCGTAGATCGGCACGGACGCGCCGGCCTGCGAGCCGAGACCGAGGCAGACAGTGGACTTGCCCTTCCACGAGCCGATCTCGACGATCGCGCCGTCGCCGCGACAGCGGCGGGCGAGGTCGTAGAGCGCCTCGCCCTCCTCGTCCGTCAGCCAGCCGGGGATGTCCGCGATCAGCGGCTTCACTCGTGTGGCGAACTCGCGTGTCATCCGGCGGCGGCGCGAACCGCGTCTTCGTAGACCCGGTCGCGGTTGAAGGTGTCGAGCTCCTCGGACAGGACGTCGGCGCCCGACGGCGGGTCACCGGGAGGGAACGGGGCGGGCTCGCCGTCGAGCTCGACGCCGACGAGACGGTCGGAGGGCTCGAGCTCGAGCTCGATGGGACGTTGCAGGCGCGAGCGCAACCAGCCGGCGAGCAGATGTCCCTGCGCAGCCGTGCCCGTGACACGCAGGCGCTCGACGTCTGCGATGCCGGGCCAGAGCGACGCGAGCATCGGGCGCCAGCGGCTCGTCCGCGCCCACGCGATGTCGGAGACGGCGACGTGGTCGAAGATCTCCGGGAGGCGGGCGTAGGACGCCGGCAGGTCGGGCCACTCCGTGCTGTCGACGATGAGGCGGTCGACGACGTCGACGAGCTGCTCGAACTCGGGCGCGCCGAACGGCGGCATGCCTCGCCAGCGTAGGAACGCCGGCAGGTCCGGCAGCAGCAGTGGCTGGACGACGCTCGCCGGAGCAGCTGCGCGCGGTCCCCGCAGCCGGACGCGAATCGTCTCCGTGCAGATCTTGCGTCCCTCCCCGCCGGGATAGACGTCGACCTCGACGTCGCCGTCGAGGCCGTCTTCCTCGTCCGGCTGTGGAAACAGGACGACGGTGCGCGAGGGATGACGCTCGGCCAAACCGCTCAGCACGTCCTCGGCGGCCTCGACCCACTCCGGCGGGACCCACGCGGTGTGCGTCATCACACTCGTGCGCTGATAGACCTGCTCGGCTCCGGGATCGACGCGCTGAGAGGACAGCTCGCGCTCGATCTCGCGGATCGACGTCAGTGTCTGCGCCACGAGCGACCGTCGCGCTTCAAGAGATCGTCCGCAGACGGCGGGCCCCACGTCCCGGCGGCGTAGTTCGGGAACGCCGGCCGATCGCGTGCCCACGTAGCGATGATCGCGTCGACGAGCGACCACTGCTCCTCGACCTCGTCGATGCGCGTGAAGAGCGTCGCGTCGCCGAGCATCGCGTCGAGGATCAGGCGCTCGTACGCCTCCGGCAGGCCCGTGCGGAATGCGCCGCCGTAGAGGAAGTCCATGTGCACGGTCCGGATCGTCAGCCCCTGGCCCGGAACTTTCGCGCCGATCGCGAGCGACACGCCCTCGTCCGGCTGCACGTGCACGAGCAGGACGTTCGGCTGTAGCCCCTCCGCTGCCAACTCTTCGAACGGCGGGTGCGGCGCGCGCTTGAACTCGATCGCGATCGTGGTCTCGCGGCGCGGCAGCCGCTTGCCCATGCGCACGTAGAACGGCGTGTCGGCCCACCGCCAGTTGTCCACGTAGAGCTTCGCGGCGACGTACGTATCCGTCATCGACTGCGGATCGACGCCGTCTTCCTCGCGGTAGCCGACGACCTCCTCGCCCTCGACGAAGCCGCGTCCGTACTGACCGCGCACGACGGACTTCGGCCCCGGCGTGTGCATCGCACGCAGCACCTTCACCTTCTCGTTGCGCACCGAGTCGGCGGTGAAGTCGATCGGCGGCTC
>Ga0136846_1219023_pt1 | contig 19526 bp, 18 predicted proteins | sample HopSoiMetagenom2_FD_96841 | JGI IMG/M metagenome (GOLD analysis project Ga0136846, IMG submission 96841) | Grasslands soil microbial communities from Hopland, California, USA - 2 Assembly 2016 (version 4) | ecosystem: Environmental > Terrestrial > Soil > Grasslands | place: USA: Hopland...
ATAGGAACATCGTCGGTGATGACTTTCCCCGCGTAGTCGTCGCCGTGGCAGGTGGCGCATTTTCCAATCGCCTGCACGAAATGCTGACCCTTTGCGACCGAGATGGAGTCGGTTGGTATCGCGAGCGGCGGCTCCCTGACGGTGTAGACCTTGTTCATACGCCTGGTGCTGAGCGCGTAGACGACAACGATCCCGATCAATAGAAGGCCGATCAGCGCTACCAATCCACGTCCCACCCATTTTGTTACGCGATTCATCCACCGCTCCGTAAGTGCGTGTTGGGATTGAAGATCGGTAACTCGGCCGCCGCCACGCGGTATAACGTAGGGACGCCGGCTCGGCTGGCAAGTTTATAAGACGGCAGTATCATTGCAGGGATCGGCACTTCGCGACTCCCTTCCATGACTGTGTCCCGAATCACATCGAGCGTGACCTACTCTGCCGCCCCATCAAAGCAGGAGATCGCGAGTCTTCTGACCGAGGCGCGCGAAAGGACTCTGCTGCTGGTCTCGCCTCTTAGCGACGAGGACCTGCACCGGCAGCACGATCCTTTGATGAGCCCGATCATCTGGGATGTGGGACACATCGCGCATTTTGAGGAGCTTTGGCTTACCCAAAACCTCGATGGACCGATCGAGTTCTCGGAGATGCCGGGGATGTACAACCCGTTTGAGCATCCGCGCGCCACTCGCGCGTCATTGGCGTTGCCGACGCTCGCGGAGATGACGAAGCGCCTGGAAGAGATCAGGTCGCGAGTGCTCGAACGACTGGAGACCGTCGAGTTCGACGAGCGCAATCCACTTTTGCGCGACGCATACGTGTACCACATGGTGCTTCAGCACGAGTACCAGCACAACGAGACCATCCTGCAAACGCTGCAGCTGAAGAAGGGCGAGCTTTACAGGGCGCCGCGTGCCCGGACTTTCGCGGCACGCGAGGCGCCCAGAGAGGAGATGGTTTCCTTCGACGGCAGCAGGATCACCATCGGTACCGACGAAAGAAGTGCTGCGTACGACAATGAGCGACCACGACACCAGATCGAGTTGAGTCCATTTCTCATCGATCGTGATCCGGTCACCAATGGGCGCTATCTCGAATTCATGAACGACAAAGGCTACGAGCGGACAGCGCTTTGGTCGGAGTCCGGCCGGCGATGGGTGAGTGAGACTGGAGCCAACGCGCCAAAGTACTGGACTCGCGATGGCGATCGCTGGATTACCCGCAGCATGGACGTGGAGAGAGAAGTCGATGCGGCGCGGCCAGTGTGCCACGTCTGCTATTACGAAGCAGAGGCCTTTGCCAAGTGGGCGGGCAAGCGGTTGCCGACTGAATACGAGTGGGAGGCAGCCGCATCCTGGGACGCCGCGTCAGGGCGCTCGCGCGAATACCCGTGGGGGGATTCCGCCGCGACGGGCGACATCGCCAACATCGATCAACTGGCATTCGATACAGCTCCAGTTGGCACCTGTGAGAAAAACGTTTCGCCAACCGGTTGTCGCGGAATGATCGGCGATGTCTGGGAGTGGACGTCGAGCGACTTTGACGGTTATCCGGGATTTCAGAGCTTCCCTTACAAGGAATACTCGGAGGAGTTTTTCGGTTCGGACTACAAAGTTCTGCGTGGCGGATCATGGGCGACTCGCCCCGGCGCGATCCGGAACACTTTCCGGAATTGGGACTATCCGATCAGGCGTCAGATCTTCAGCGGCTTCCGCTGCGCCCGCGATACGTGAAGAGCGGAAACCAGTCCGGCCTCGACGGCACAACACCTCCTTACACCGTACGTCGGTCCAGACAGCAGATGATCAGCGACGTCCGGCAGGGACTGAACGCGGGGCCGAAGCAGCTCTCGCCAAAATATTTCTACGATGAGCGTGGCTCGGAGCTCTTCGAGGAGATAACAGAGCTGCCCGAGTACTATCTCACCCGATCGGAGAAGTTGCTTCTCGAGCAGCGCATCTCCGAAATCGTGACCGCTGTTCGTCCTTGCTCCCTCGTCGAGCTCGGCGCGGGCAGCGCCACCAAGACACGCATTATCCTCGACGAGATGCGTCGCAGCGGATGCTCGGAGTGCTATGTCCCGGTGGACGTCAGCAAGGATTTTCTGGAGGCGACGGCGATCCAGTTACGCACCGATTACCCGGACATACAGATCATTCCCGTTGTTTCGGACATCACCGAGCCTTTTGCCATCCCGGCGATTGCTGCTCCGACGCTGGTCGCATTCCTCGGCAGCACCATCGGAAATTTCCCGCGCGAGCAGGCTGTGCGGCTTCTCTCCCATATTGCTGGCGAGATGGGACCGACTGATCGGTTTCTGCTCGGCGCCGATCTGATCAAGGACCCAGCCGTAATAGATCGCGCTTACAACGACTCGAGCGGAGTGACTGCGGCGTTCAATCTGAACATTCTCGAACGCCTGAATCGCGAGCTCGGCGCCGATTTCCCGATCGCAGACTACGAGCACCGCGCATTCTATAGTAGTGAGCAGCACCGCGTCGAAATGCACCTCATCGCCCGCCGCGCACATAAAGTGGAAATCCCGGAAGTGGGTGAAGTCTCTCTGGAGAAAGGGGAGAGCATCCGCACGGAGCTGAGCTACAAGTACGATCGGTCGATCCTGGAGGACATCCTTGCCGCCTCCGGCCTCTCGATAGAGAAATGGATGCCGGCCAACGACGGCTCCTTTGCGCTGGCATTGGCCCGCGCCGAACACTAAGCCAGCGTTGTGAGTCTTCGCGAAGAGCAGCTGCTGGACGATGTTCGTCAGCGCCTGTTTGCCGCGTCCGAGTCTACCGCTCCGCACGCAGTCGGGCTTGAGCTGGAGCTCATCCCCATCGTTCAGTCCACACGAAAACCGGCGCTCGCATTTCGCACTGAGAATCCATCGACGGTCGACGTCTTGACTCGGCTCGGCGCACAGCATGGCTGGAGGGAGCAGCCGTCGGAGGAAGATCCGTCCTCATGGCAGCTTGCCGACGGCGCCCGCATAACGTTTGAGCCCGGCGGTCAGCTGGAGATCAGCAGCACTCCACATGCGACTGCTTCTTCGGTGATTGAATCGACCCGCACGATCGCTGAGTTACTGCGCGATGCCATGGCAAAGGAAGGAATCGAGCTGATCGCCGCGGGGGTCGACCCCTACAACGACATTGGAGTGGTGCCACTGCAGCTTCAGCGCGAGCGCTACACCGGAATGACCCAGTACTTCGAGTCGATTGGTCCATCCGGGGTGCGCATGATGCGCCAGACGGCGGCGCTACAGATCAACGTGGAGCGTGGCGCGAAGCCGCTGACGAGATGGCTTCTTCTCAATGCCATTACTCCCGCCGTTGTCGCGTTGTTCAGCAACTCCGCCAGCTATGCGGGAAAGGGCACCAACCACACCAGCTATCGCGCGCACCTGTGGCGCACGCTCGACGACTCCCGCACCGGGATCGCCTACGATGAGCGCGATCCCGTAACCGCTTACCTCAAATTCGCTCTCGACGCATTCGCCATGCGCAGCGGCAGCAAAACGCGCCCGTACAGCACGTTCCGTGAATGGATGCGCGGAGGCGATGTATCGCTCGATGATTGGTACTTTCATCTTTCGACGCTCTTTCCCGAAGTGCGGCCGAAAGAGTACTTCGAGCTCCGTTCGGCGGATACGATCGATCCTGACTCACTCGCCGCGCCGGTGGTTTTTGTTACCGGCATCATCTACGACGAACGAAGCGCGCAGAGGGCGTTCGAGATCGTCGGGACACCCAACCCAGATCTGCTCGAGCTCGCGGGCATAAAGGGAGTCGCGCATCCAGCGCTGCATCGCGTGTCGCGCGCACTCGCCGACATAGCGCTCGATGGCGCCGAATCTCTGGGCGAGAATTACATCTCAACGCGGGACCGCGAGACAGCGGCGAGCTACTTTGATCGCAAGCTGTCCCAGGGCTGAGCCCATCACTTTATCACGCATCGAAGGACAACGTGGCCGTTTTTCTACTGATTCTCTTTGCACAAATCGCGGCGGGTTCGGCGACCAACGCGATTCGGATCAATCAACTCGGCTACCTACCCGGTGCGCCGAAGGTTGCCGTATTTTGCTCGCTCGCAAAACAGGAGCTAAGTGATTTTACAGTAACCGATGCGAAGGGAGTCACGGTACTCCACGGACAGGCGACGCCCGCCAAGCCGTTCGGCCCCTGCTCCGCCAGCTACCGACTCGTTTTCTCTTCACTGGTTAAACCGGGTGATTACCGAATCGTAGCCGGAGGCATCACTTCGCCGACAATCCGCATTCGCGACGACGCTTACAGCGGCGCTGCCGACACTCTGCTGTATTACATGCGCGAGCAGCGTTCCGGATATAATCCACTCTTCAGGACAGTCGTGCACATCCACGACGGCATTGTGGTCGACGACTCCATGCGCGCCGGCAAATTCGTTCCCGTGACGGGTGGCTGGGCGGATGCTTCCGATTATCTGCAATACGTAATGACATCGGCGAACGCGACATACGTCATGCTGATGGCCTACCGCGATCACCCGAAGTCCTTCGCCGATCACTTCGACTCCCAAGGGTTGCCGGAAAAAAACGGGGTGCCCGACATTCTCGATGAGGCGCGACACGGCCTGGAATGGCTGGTGCGCATGTTCCCTTCGGATTCCGAGATGTACAACCAGCTCGGCGACGATCGCGATCACACGTACTGGGATCTTCCGCCGACTGATTCCGCGGATTACGGGTGGGGCAAGGGAAAGGAACGGGCTTTGTATCCCTGCACCGGCAAGCCGCAGGGCTTGTTCAAGTACAAAAATCGGTCGGATGGTTTCGCATCCACCGCTGGTAAATACGCATCGGCCTTCGCGCTGGCAGCGGTACTCTATGAGAAACGAGATCCGGTATTCTCCGCGAAGCTTCGGCGCAAGGCGTTCAGCGCTTATGCGATCGGCAAGAAATCTCCAGGCGTGTGTCAGGGTGCCCCCGGTCGCGCGCCTTATTTCTATGAGGAAGACAACTGGGTCGACGACATGGAGCTCGGAGCCGCCGAGCTCTATGCGCTGACGCGCGACCGCAGATATTTACGCGACGCGCTCGCTTACGCTTCGCGCGAGCCTGTAACTCCATGGATGGGAGCAGACACGGCGAAACACTACCAATGGTATCCCTGGCACAACAACGGTCACTACGAGATTTGGCGGCTGGCATCGGCGCCCGATCGACACCTGGTTGCAGAGTATTACAGAAGGGGCCTCCAGGCAGTGGTCGACCGGGCAGACAACGGATTTCGGATCGGAATTCCATTTATCTGGTGCTCGAACAATCTGATGGCGTCCTTTGCTACCCAGGCCTATCTGTATCGCCGTATGACGGGCGACAGTCGATTTCGTGAGTACGAGCAAGCAGCGATCGACTGGTTGTTCGGTACGAATCCGTGGGGAACGTCTATGGTTATCGGATTACCGCACGATGGCGTCTTCGCGCATGATCCCCATTCGGTGGTCGCCAAAGAGATGCATGTCGAGCTTACTGGCGCATTGTTGGATGGTCCCGTCTACTCGTCGATTTACAGACACCTGTTGGGCATCAGCCTGCACGACCCCGACGAGTATGCACCATTCAACACTGGATTCATCGTTTACCACGACGACGTCGGTGACTATTCGACGAACGAGCCCATCATGGATGGCACCGCCAATCTGAGCTACTTGCTCTCGGCTCTGGCCGACCGGCCGCACTAGCAGAATGCCCGAGCTGCCAGACATAACCGTCTACATCGAGGCGCTCGCGGCGCGCGTCGTCGGCCAGACACTCGACCGGACGCGCATCGCCAAACCATTCCTGCTTCGATCGGTCGATCCGCCGATCAGCGCGGCCAACGGCAAGCATGTGACCGGTGTGCGCAGGATGGGGAAACGAATCGTGCTCGAGCTGGAGGACGATCTCTTTCTTGTCGTTCATCTGATGATCGCCGGCCGACTTCGGTGGGTTCCAGCCGGCGGAAAGGTACCTGGGAAGGTCGGGCTCGCCGCCTTCGACTTTCCAAATGGGACTCTCATTCTCACCGAGGCAGGCTCCAAACGGAGAGCGTCGCTCTGGCTCGTGCGCGGCAAGGAATCGCTCGAGCAATTTGCTCGGGGCGGCCTCGAAGTCCTGGACGCCGGCATCGAGGAATTCACCGAGCGGCTAATGCGGGAGAACCACACCCTCAAGCGCTCACTGACGGACCCTCGCCTTTTCAGCGGCATCGGCAACGCCTACTCCGACGAGATACTCCACCGCGCCAAACTTTCTCCGGTCAAGCACACCCGCCGGCTCACCGAGGAAGAGGTCGCACGGTTGTTCGACGCTACGCGCGCAGTGCTTGTTGAATGGACCGAGCGACTACGGAAGGAATCAGGCGGTGATTTCCCGACCAAGGTCACCGCTTTCCGCGAGGAGATGGCGGTGCACGGGAAATTCGGTCAGCCGTGTCCGGTGTGCGGAACTCCAGTGCAGCGCATTCGCTACGCCGACAACGAGACCAATTACTGCCCGCGCTGCCAAACCGACGGCAAGCTGTTAGCCGATCGGGCGCTTTCCCGTCTGCTCAAGCAGGACTGGCCGAAATCCATCGACGAGCTGACCTGGAGCTGAGGTCAGATCGTGCCCGCGTTGATCCACTTCACGACGCGCGGCGGCTCGTAGGCTTCGAATCTCGAAAGCAGCGCGCCCGGGTCGCTCTCGACGATCAGCATCGAGCGATGTACATCACGCACGAATTTTTCCTCCACCGCTCGATCGAGAAACTCCAGCAACGGATCGAAATAACCCGCGATGTTGAGCAGCCCGCATGGTTTCTGATGCATGCCGAGCTGCGCCCACGTCCAGATCTCGAAGATCTCCTCCAGCGTACCGATCCCGCCCGGTAGGGCGACGAAGCCGTCGGCGAGCTCGGCCATCAATGCTTTTCGTTCGTGCATTGACCCGACGATGCGCAGGTCAGACAGAGTTTTGTGCGCAACTTCCCGCTCGACCAGCATTTTCGGAATGACCCCGATGATATCGCCCAGCTCGTCGAGCACTGACTCGGCGACAGCCGACATGAGCCCGACACTCGACCCACCGTAAACGACGCCGATTCCGCGGTTGGCCAGCAGAGCACCGAAGGCGCGAGCGCCTTTCACATACTCCGGGCGCGCACCGGGATTCGACCCACAAAAAATCGCCAGCCGGCGGATCTCGCTCATTTCGGTTGACGCATCGCGGCCATCATGTTGACGCCCAGCCCCGCCAACGATTGTCCGCCGTCGCAGACAACTACTGACCCCGTGATGAACTTTGCGGCGTCGCTCGAGAGAAAAAGCGCGAGATCGGCGATCTCGTCCTTCGTCGCAAATCGCTGAAGGGGAATGGCTCGCGTCAGCTGCTTCCTGATCTCCGGTGTGGGTGCCAGACGCCGCATGCCTTCGGTATCGTCGACCGCTCCCGGCGCAATCGAGTTGACGCGAACACCTTCCGGGCCCCATTCGATCGCAAGGCATTTCGTCAGCATGTCTACTCCCGCCTTCGCCGCACAGACATGCGCCTGCATCGGCATCGGACTGAAAGCCTGCGTTGCCGAGATGTTGATGATCGACGCGCCCGGGCGTTTCAAATGCTCAAACGCCGCGCGACAGGTGTTGAAGGTGCCGAGCAGATCGATGTCGATGACGGCTTTGAAGCCGTTGGCCGACATGCCGAGTGCCGGAGCTGGAAAATTTCCCGCAGCTCCGCAGACGACGATGTCGATCTCTCCATGCGCCTCGCGTGCGCTCTTGACTGCGGCAGCCAGCGCGTCGTAGTCGCGGACATCAGCGGGATGGCCCGACGCTGTACCGCCTGCAGTCGTTATTTCATTGGCTGCTGCGTCGAGCTTCTCTTTGGTGCGTCCGATCAGAGCCACCGCCGCACCATGCTCGGCGAATCGCCGGGCGATGGCGAGGTTGATTCCACTGCCACCACCGGTAACGACGACGGTTTTGCCGGCGAGCAGCTTCGATCGAAATGCTTCAGCCATCAACCCTCCAAAGACAAAACCCCACGAGTTGCGCTCGCAAACCTACCTATGGTGTGAAATGCCTGAAAGTGGTAAGTCTCCGCCTCACCCCGAGGAGCGTCTGATGAGTCGTTCATTCGTCGTTCTCATGCTGTTTGTCTCGACGGCGTGCGCAACCGTTGCCAGCAGTAGAGGCAACGCCGGGCTTACCGAAGCGTCGTTGATGCAAGCCGACAGAGACTTTGCCGTTGCGACGCACGCGCGCGGGATCGATGGCTGGATGTCGTTCTATGCCAGCGATGCAATTCGAATTCGCTATCGCGACAACATGGTCAAAGGCTACGACGAGATCCGGAAGTTCGATCTGCCCAACATCTCGGACACCGCGACAATTTTGAATTGGGAGCCCACTGACGCGTACGTGTTTCGTGATGGGTCGACCGGCGCAACTACGGGGAGATACTGGGTTGTCAGCAGAAGAACCGCGGACGCCGGAAAAGAGCTCGGACGGGGACGCTACGTGACGATGTGGCGCCATGAAGGTGCGCGTTGGCTGGTAACAATGGACACCGGATATCCCGATGTCCCCGCGCAATCGCGATAAAAGAAAACCCCGTACCTTTTTAGGGGTACGGGGCTGGCTACTGGTGGCCCACCCGTCCTACAAGCTCAACCAGTAGCTCGATTCATACAAAGCCGGAGGGGGGTATTTCCGGTCTTCGTAATCTTAGACCCACCGTACGTGGAAATGGTTTAAAAGATTCTGTAAATGTTTTTTTTACAAAGCCGCCGGAGTTCGTTCGGGCTTTGCGTACGGAATCGGACCTGTTAGCTCCGCCGTTTGCGGGTTGTCCCCAGGGTAAGCCCAGACGTTGACGCAAAAAGCTGCTCGACCGCTGCTCCTGACAACGCGGCAACAGTGTCCCGGCTCAGAGACAGCTTGGTTGATCCCCTGCTTGGGGTCTCCATGATGAGTCCCGCCGACCGTAAGGCGTGCACGTGATGGGTGATCGTAGGCTTTGAGACCTTCAGGCTTCTCGCCAGCTCCGCCGACGTCGTTGGAGTGCGAGCGAGTATCGACGCAATCGCGTATCGCGTTGTGTCACCAAGCGCGCGGAAGACTGTTTCGGCGTTGATGTCCTTGTTCGCCCGACGCGTCTCTGGCGCAGAGCTGGTCTCCACGCCGAGTTGATTCGTCGCCGCAAGGTCACGCGCGATAGGGAAATACAGAGTGACCTTCTGGGAAGGTGTCTCGTATTTCGCCCAAAGCCGTCGAGTGTTGAACGCGGATGGAACGATGTAGCACCGGTCGATCCGGTCGTAGCTGATCGCTGCTCCGCTCCGCGGCCGAATTTCGCGCGCATGATCGTCGAACGTCACGGGAAGATTCAGCTCACGTCCCAGCTCCGCCGTCGACACTTCTTCGCGCAGATCTCTCATGCGGAAAGATTCAGCCTGCAGCCCGGATTCGAGTGCGTGCCAGTCGTCCCTGAAGACCGTCTCCCAGAATCGTTGGAGCACCAGATACAGCTCGTCGCGATAAGACTCCGGGCGGGAGGTGAGCGCGTTAATAGCACGCGTCGCCGACGATGTCTCATTGTACGGCAGCATCCCCGACAGGACATTCCGTTTCAGGTCATCGACGCGCATCTCACGAATGGTCGACAGGACTTCTTCGAACGACACTTCGCCGGCGACGCCCTGGATCGCATCTGCAAGGAGCGGCCAGAAAATGGGAAGCGGAGCGACGCGACGCGCTGCGCGCTCAAAATCCTTTGGCAATCGCGCGTTCGCTCTTTCCTTCCATGAATCCAGCAGGGTCGAGGCGCTGCCGGTGAGAACGAAAAGCGCGTAGAAAACATCGAACCGCGGGGTAACCGCGAACTCGATACGAAGAGGTTCAGTGCGCGCCATGTTAGCTAAGAAGCTAACATTTTCTCAGTTCGGGCGGGATTTCCTGATGGCGAATACGCCGTTCGTCATATCAATGCGCACGATGCCGCTGTTCCAGACATCCCCTCCGAGTACACCGTCCAGCGACGCGAGGACCTGGTAGACCGGAGCACGAACGAAGGCTCCTTTGAACAGTATCGGATAACCACGCACCCGTACCTTGAGGTCCGGCAGAACTGGCGCCCGCAGGGAAATCTCGCCGCCGAGCCCTCCGACGCGGCGGTTCTCGGTTCTCGCCGGCTCGATCTGGAGCTTCTCGAGGAGTGTCTCGGTAACAAACGTCAACTGCGCGCCGGTATCGAGCCCGAAATGCAGCGGCGTTCCGTCGTTGCTCACGATCAGGATTACAGGAAGCCCTACCCAGAAAAGATTGCGATTGCCATCGGGGTGCGAGGTCGCGGGATTTCGAATCCGCAGGATTCCGTCGCCGTAATCGAGCTCCATATCGAGCTCGCGAATGATGTCGAACCCGATGATGCCGTCGATCTTCACCTGGGTGTTGAACGACACCGGGCCTGACTCGCGCATCTGCATCATGCTGGTGCCGACGATCATCGTCGGAACGTTCTGCACCACCAGAGGTCCGAGAACCAGTTGCGGAATCAGCGCCGGCCGCGCGCTCACCCGTCCCGTGCTGGTGACGATTTCCAGTGTGTCCTGCGTTAGAGGCTTGACGCCGACGTCTTCCGCGACGTCCGACGACAGCATGGTGAGACTCGAGCCCGTGTCCAGCCAGAAGTTGTAGGTCTTGTTACCGATCTTTACCGGGACCAGCGGCGTTCCCACCGCAGATATCGACATCTCCAGCCGCCCTGTCGACGAACGAAACGTCGACAGCTTTGGGGGTGCTCCCTTGAATGCATCCGCCCACAACTCGATGCTCGCCTTGTCGTGTTGTTCGGCGTCGGTCAGAGTGGACTCGGCTTTGAGCGCGGACAATGTCTGCCACTTTTCCTGATACTGGAGAGTCGCCGTATAAACGACCCTGGAGCCGGCACGGATCACGGAATCAGTGGCGGAGGTCCGAAGTTTCGCAAACCTTCCCTCGGCCTTTTCGATATTGCCCGACATCAGGTCGCCCAGCGCCTCGGCAAACTCTGTCTCGGAAGGCGTGTGCGCTGCCGACATCGCATCGCCCGGATGCAGCTCGGCTAACGCCTCCCAATAATTCGCGTGACGGGTTGGCCGGGGCGCGGCGTTGTGAAAGCACCCCTGCAGAGTGACAGGCAGGATGGCAGCCAGGGCTGCGACCGATAAAAAGCGCCGAAGCCCGGGTGTTGCGTAGCTATCGAGTTCTGACCCCGTCATTGAGCACAAGGTAGGATGGTGTACACCGATATTCCACACGCATTCGAATCAGGCGAGCCGCGCATTGGCTGCGCAGGCTGGGCGATCCGGCGCGAGCACTCACACCGCTTCGCGCCGTTTGGAACCCACCTGCAGCGGTACGCGACACTGTTCAACTGTGTAGAAATCAATTCGTGCTTTTACCGCCCACATCGACGAGCTACTTACGAGCGTTGGGCTGCGTCGGTTCCCGACGATTTCCAGTTTGCGGTAAAGCTGCCAAAGGCAATCACTCACGGCCTGAGACTTGTTGGCGCCGTTCCAGATCTGGAGCGCTTTCTGGACGAAACCGCAGGTCTGGGCCGAAAGCTGGGCCCGATTCTCATTCAGCTGCCACCCAGCTTCGCGTACGATGCTGCGGCTGCCCGGCTGTTTTTCGCCGAGCTGCGCGACCGTTTCGTTGGGCAAGTCGTGTTCGAGCCGCGCCACGAGACCTGGTTCTCCCCGGAAGTCGAGGGATTTCTGCGTGAGATGCGTGTCGCGCGCGTAGCTGCGGATCCAGCGCGGGTACCATCGGCGGCGCATCCAGGTGCGTTCGAAGAGGTTGTCTACTACAGGCTTCATGGCTCGCCGCGTGTCTACTACTCCGCCTATCCGCCTGAGACATTAGCCGAGATGGCACGGGCGCTCGATGAGAAAACCTCTCGAGGAGTTTCGGTCTGGTGCATCTTCGACAACACCGCGCTGGGCGCGGCGACCAGCGACGCGCTGGAGGTGAAGCGTTTGCTCTCGGACATGCATCGGGTCGAGCGCTAGACACCTGCGCGCAGGATGAATTCGTCGTTGACAGTATGCTGGCGCGGCCACAGAATTCTCCGCCCATCAAACCGAAACTGTCAACCAGGGAGCCGTTTACATGGCATCACTGACCACCATCGCCGTTCTGGCGGGATCAGTGGCAGTCGCAGGATTTACCATCAACAGTAGGACCGACCCGAGTCCGCGAGACGCCGCTGCATCAATTCGCGTAGTAGCGCCCACCGCCAAAGCTCGTGTCGTGCACGTTACAGGCGAAGATTTCAAGTTCGACGCGCCCGACATCATCCCGGCTGGTCCCACCGAGTTCAGATTCATGAACAAGGGTCCGTCGCTGCACCACATGGCCATCCTGCAGCTGGCCGATGGCAAGACGGTAGACGATCTCCGCGCCGCCCTCGCCAACCCTGGACCACCGCCGTCGTGGGTGAAGGAGCTGGGTGGACCTAATGCACCTGACGCGGGAACGGAGGCCAATGCGACCGTAATGCTCCACCCCGGTAACTATGCGCTGATCTGTTTTGTCGATCTCGGTGGGCCTCCGCACTTCGCCAAGGGAATGATTCGTCCTTTGCGTGTCGTGCCTGCCAAATCGAACGCGACCCCGCCGAAAGCGGATGTGACCATGAATCTGGTCGATTACAACTTCAAGCTTTCAAATGCGATCAAGGCCGGCATGCGCACCATTCGCGTGCACAATGCTGGCAGGCAGCCGCACGAAGTAGAGCTCGTTAAGCTAAACCCGGACGGAACGCTCGGCGAATTCATGAAGTGGATGGAAAAAATGGACGGCCCGCCGCCGGGCAAGGCAATTGGCGGAATTGCCGAAATGGCGCCCGGAATGACCGAGTATTTCACCGCCGACTTCACGCCTGGTAATTACGCCCTCGTCTGCTTCGTGCCGGACGCAACGGATGGCAAGCCGCACTTCGCTCACGGCATGGCGCAGCAAATCAGAGTCAAGTAGTCGCCGCGAAATAGATCGAACTCCAGTCCGCGCCGGACAACCGGCGCGGATTTTTTTACGGCGTATCCAGACTCATTAGTGCGGGCGCACTCTCGTTGCCATTGCGATCGACGGCGGAAATCGCGACTTCGTCGGCTCCGCCAATCACGGGCCGCGGAATCCTCAGAAATCTTTGCAAGCCCGGGATCACGTCCGTCGTCCAGTTGCGACCCACGCGAGTCCGGACCACCCACAGCCAGACCGGTTCCGTTCCTTGCGGCTGGATCGAGACGGTGCTCGACGCGGAGCCAGGGTCGCGACCGACCCGCACCACCGGCGTCATCGGTGGCGTGCTATCGATCCATGTCGATGCTGGCACAAGCGCCCTTTCCGCATACGGCCCTGAGGTGAGCTTCTCGGGCAGGTTGTCCCTCCCGTACATGAAGCTCCTCATGCTGAAGTAGACATTTCCCGTTGCTCCGTGCTGCGCGCGCGTGGCGGCAATCTGGTCGAGCAGCTCCTGCGCGGGCCAGCCGGTTGAAGTGCCCGTGACCTTGTCCAAATAGTTTCCCGCCCAGATGTGCCTGCCCTTCGCGTTCTGATCTACCCACCAGCGAAGGAGAACTGGGAAGCTGAGATTGGGTCGGTCGATCGGCCAATAGAGCTGCGGCGTGAAATAATCCGCCCAGCCATTCAACAGCCACTTTCGTGAATCGCCGTAAAGCTCGGCGTAGGAATCAAAGGCGTTGCTGCTTGTCTCCGGCGGATAACCGGGACGCCACACACCGAAGGGACTGATTCCGAATTTCACCCAGGGCTTCGCTGCTTTGATCTCCGTGTATACCTGATGGATCAGACTGTCGACGTTGGCCCGCCGCCAGTCGTCCTTTGAAAGCTGCCCGCCGGATCGCACGTACTTCCGCCAGCTGGTGGCATCCGGAAATTCAATGACCCGGCCGCGTCGATCCTTCTCCTTGTATGGATAGAAATAGTCATCGATATGGACGCCATCGATGTCGTATCGCTTGACGACATCGAGAATCACGTCGAGAGTGCGCTGACGAACTGCCGGCTCGCCCGGATCCATCCACAGCATCGATCCGTATCGCTTCACCAGCTCCGGATTCGTGACGCTGATGTGATTTGAAGACGGCGGTGATTTGGACGACGGATGGCGCGCACGATACGGATTGAACCATGCATGGAGCTCGAGTCCGCGCTTGTGCGCCTCGGCGACAGCGAATTCCAGTGGATCGTAAAACGGATTCGGCGCACGTCCCATACGGCCCGTCAGATACTCGGACCACGGCTCGAGCTGGGAGGCGTATAGTGCGTCAGCGGCGGGTCGAACCTGAAGGATCACCGCGTTTAGCCGCAGTGACACCGCTCGGTCCAGAATGCCGATCAGCTCGTCTTTCTGCTCCTGGGTCGAAAGACCCGGCTGCGACGGCCAGTCGATGTTTTCCACTGAGGCGATCCAGACGCCCCTGAATTCGCGCTGGATAGCAGGAGGGGTGGCCAGCGTTTGTGCGGTGCCAGGCTGCGATTGCCCGCACGCGGTATCGAAACCGGCGAGCACGAAAAGTGAAAGGAGCAGCAGCAGAAATCTGTTTTTCGGCATAAGACAGACAATGTAAATCAGATGCGCACGAAAGGTTTCTTCGTCCTAACGGTCCTGCTCGCGATCGCCTGCAAGCCGCCGACGCCCGCTGAGCAGATGGATACCATAGTCTCGTGGGTTTCTACCGCGCGAATGGTGGGCGATGCGTGGCTTCGTCATACCACGCCCGACAAATACACGAGTCAGACGCTGCAGCAGGCTGATCAAATGTTGCTACAGACCGGGAGCGAGCTTCTCAAGTCCCTCCCGCCGGCGATCGACAGCGCTGCCTTCGACCGTGCTCTCACCAGCACCCGGTTCAACATTTCGGAGATGTCGCGCTTCGTCGAGGCGAAGGACGCCAGCCGCTTCCGTCAGCCGTGGGACTCGGTGCTTATCTACATGAAGGTCATGAAGGATTACTCCGACAAGGTTGAGTCCTCGAGATGAAGAAAATCCTCCAGTTGGCACTTGGCATAATTACGAGTGTGGGAGGATTCCTGGAGGTCGGTTCGGTTACGACCGCTGCCCAGGCCGGCGCGCTGTTCGGCTACCGGCTTCTGTGGTCGATTCTGCTCGGCACTTTGTGCCTGATTTTCCTCGTTGAGATGTCCGGGCGTTTGGCTGCGGTGAGCAAACACACGGTCGTCGATGCGATGCGCGAGCGTTTCGGCTTCCCGTTCTTTTTCATCGTCCTCGTCGGAATAGTGCTGGTCGCGTTCATGGTGCTCGTCGCCGAGTTGGGAGGCATCGGGTTCGGAATTCAGATCCTGACCGGAGTCGGCTTCCCGTGGTGGGCAGTCCCTGTTTCGCTGCTGGTGTGGCTGCTGATGTGGAAAGGAACGTTCAGCCTCATAGAGAACGGCGCGTCGCTGCTTGGACTGGTGACGCTTTCGTTTCTGGTGGCGGCACTGAGGCTCCACCCGGATTGGTCTGGCGTGACCTCGGCCTTTCTTCCGTCCATGCCCAGCGGCGACAAAGCGAAATACGGGTTTCTCACCGTCAGCATCCTGGGCGCGTCGATCTCTCCGTACCTGATGTACTTCTATTCGTCCGGTGCTGTCGAAGACGAGTGGGATCGCACCTATATCCCGATCAATCGCTTCATCGCCGGATTCGGGATGATCTTCGGCGGAGTGCTGTCGATGGCGGTGCTCGTCGTCTCCGCACTCGCGCTACAGCCGAAAGGCATCCAGGTGGATACGTTTCCGCAGGCAGCGCTGATGATGACGACGGCGTTGCCAAGGTGGGGATTTTACCTGTTCGCTTTCTCGATGATTTTCGCCTGCTTCGGCGCGGCCCTCGAGGTGTCGCTGGCGATTGCCTACTTCTTCTCACAGGGATTTGGTTGGAGCTGGAGCGAAGACCTCGAGCCTTCAAAGAACTCACGGTTCGCGTTCATTTACACCGTCATCATTCTCCTGGCCGCAATTCCCTTGGTGTTCGGAATCGATCCGATCAAAGTGACTATGATGTCGATGGCCCTCACCAGTTTCACGCTTCCGCTCGCGATTGTCCCCTTCCTGCTGCTCATGAACGATCCGATCTACCTCGGCAAGTACCGCAACGGCTGGATCAGCAATTCGGTGGTGTCGATCGTCGTCGTGATTTCGTTTGTGCTCGCGCTGATATCGATTCCCCTCGAGATCATGGGAGGCTGAGGTGAATCTCGTTCGTGACGTGCTGGACAAGAAGCTGATCGATCGTGAAGAATGCGAGATGGGCAGAGTGAGCGGGCTGTTGATGCACGTTGGCGAGACCTCGCAGCCGCGAATCACTCACATTCTGATCGGCGGACCGACTCTGTGGAGCAGGATACATCCCGTTTTTGGGCGTATGTCGGCGGCTTTGGCGAAGTTGTGGGGACCGAGTCGGACCGGAGCGGTCAGGATTCCATGGTCCCGCGTCGAGACCGTCGGTAGAGAGGTGAAGCTGGATGTCGAAGCCAAGGAGACCGGCGCGCTCGACTGGGAGATCTGGTTCGCGAAGCACGTCATCGAGCGCATTCCCGGTGGCGGCTCCGAGGAGGAGGAATAGCGTGGACGTGCACATAGAGCTTCTGCTTGGCACCAAGGTTCGCGACGCGGACGACAACGTCGTAGGTCGCATAGAGGAGTTTCGGGTTGACGACGATGCGCGGGTCGAATCCTACTTGATCGGCGCATCGGCGTTGGTCGAGCGACTGTCAGCGTGGACCCTGGTCCGTCCGATCGCGCGCGCGCTCCGCGCGCGTAACGTGTACAACGTCTATGATGTCAGCTGGCAGGACATGGACCTCAGCGATCCGAAGCGACCAAAGCTGCGCATCGCGAAGCAAGACCTTCGGAACGCCAAGTGAAGTTTCGTACTTCATGAGCATCGCGACGATCAATCCGGCAACTGGAGAAACGCTCCGCACCTTCGAGCCGCACTCTGGCGCGCACGTCAATGAGGCGCTCGACAAGGGGCAGGCCGCGTTTCACCGGCACCGCCTAACCTCTTTTGCCGAGCGCGCAACGCACATGCGAAAGGCAGCCGCGATCCTGAAGACGGAGTGTCGTGAGCTCGGGCGCTTGATGACGGTGGAGATGGGCAAACCGATCAAAGCAGCAGTCGCTGAGGCCGAGAAGTGCGGGACGGCGTGCAGCTACTACGCTGATAACGCGCAGACATTCCTTGCCGATCAGCCGGTCGAGATGGAAGGTGGTGAAAGCTGGGTCGCCTTTCAGCCCCTTGGTGTCGTACTCGCCATCATGCCCTGGAATTTTCCATTCTGGCAGGTGTTCCGCTTTGCCGCTCCGGCGCTGATGGCCGGGAACGTCGGAATCCTCAAACACGCATCCAACGTCCCACAGTGCGCTTTGGCAATCGAAGACATCCTTCGACGCTCGGGCTTCGTCGAGGGCGCCTTCCAAACCCTGTTGGTCGGCTCGGACAAAGTGGACGGTTTGATTGCGGATCCTCGCGTCGCAGCCGTGACGCTAACCGGCAGCGAGGGAGCCGGGCGCGCCGTCGCAAGCGCCGCTGGCAGGAATCTGAAGAAAACCGTAGTGGAGTTGGGAGGCAGCGACCCTTTCATCGTGATGCCGAGCTCTGACATCGAGTCCGCGGTTTCTACTGCCGTCACGGCCCGCATGATCAACAACGGCCAATCATGCATTGCGGCCAAGCGATTCATTATTCACGAGCGGATCTACGATGACTTTCTCCGGAAATTCGTCGCGGGCGTGGCGAAGATTCACGTCGGAGATCCAATGGAGGAGAAGACCGAGCTCGGACCGTTGGCTACGGCAGCAATCCGCGACGAGCTCGACCAGCAGGTGAAACGGTCAGTAGCAGCGGGCGCGAAAGTTCTCACTGGCGGGGACAAGCTTAAGGGCAATGGTTTCTACTACGCGCCCACGGTTCTCGCTGATATCCCTGCGAATTCGCCGGCAGCGCGTGACGAGCTCTTCGGACCGGTTGCGTCGGTCTTCAAGGCGAAGGACATCGACCACGCAATCAGCATCGCCAACGGAACGCCCTTTGGACTGGGCGCGTCTACCTGGACCAACGATCGCAACGAGCGAGATCAGTTCGTCGCTGAAATCGAATCCGGACTGCTATTCATCAACGGAATGGTTGCTTCCGATGCGCGCCTGCCATTCGGCGGCGTGAAAAACTCCGGATTTGGAAGAGAGCTCGGTGAGTTCGGCATCCGCGAGTTCGTGAACATCAAGAGTGTCCGCGTAGTCGAAGCGAAACACGACAACAGGTCGTCAACGGAATAGTCAGATATCCATCACCAGCCGGATATCGGGATCGATCGTCGCGGCTGCAGTGTCGCGCGTCAGCCACGAAACAATAAAGAACACGAGAAACGACGACACCATCGCCACCGCTGAAGCAGTCACACCAGCCGGGAAAGTGAAAACCTTCCGGTAAGCGGTGATCTCCAGCGCCAACGTGACTATCAAGCCAGCGCTTATGGATGCGATCGCCCCGGCGCGAGTCGCACCCTGCCAGTTGAGACCGACAGCCAGCGCCGGGACAAGGGTCGATGCAAACAGTCCCCAGCCGAAGATCCCGAGGAAGGCTACCATCGCGCCGGACTTTTGCGCGGTGATGGCAGCCGCGATGGCGATCAGAACGGTCACGATTCGTCCCCACTTCAGCTCGTTGCCGACTTTCCGACCAAACGCGATCGGCAAATCATGAGTGACTATGGCGGCGCCAATATTCAGGAACGAGTTGGCAGCGCTCATCGTCGCAGCGGCGACGCCGGAAAAAACCAGCGCCGCGAGCACGATTGGTGTGGCATTGAGGAGCAACGTAGGCGTCGCCTGATCCGGACTGGCGAGCGGAGCGAGCCGGCCGTCGAGAACGAAAGCCTTCACACCTACGCCGACGCTGAAATACAGCAGCAGCACGAGTACGAGGCCGAGGGTCTTCAGCAACGGATACCATTTGAGCTGCAGAGGATCGCGAAGCATGTAGTATTTGTGCACCGCCTGTGGCTGTCCCAAAGACCCCATCGAAAACACAAAGAAAAACGATAGGGCGGCTAAGGGCGTCAGTCGCCCCCACGGTCCGAGAAACGTGGGATCACGCGCCAGTATCGTCCTCGAAATTTCACCGAGTCCACCACCAAAGCCGAGGACGAACAGAAAAACGAGAACGGACGCGACCGCCATCAGCGTTCCCTGAAATACATCGTTGTAGATACCGGCGAGAATTCCACCCGCTGCCGAGTAAGCGAGCGTGATTCCCATGCCGATCCAGATCCCCCAACCGAGGCCGACGCCGAAGATCGCATTGATCACGACGCCCATCGCCAAGGCATTGGTCGCCATGTATCCAACGATCCCCACCATGATCGCCACGGCAGACAGCCCCTGCGCCACACGTGATTTGTAGCGCGCGCTGATCGCGTCAGGAATGGTGATCAACCGCCTGACCTCGGCGAGCA
>Ga0136846_1214400_pt1 | contig 19516 bp, 17 predicted proteins | sample HopSoiMetagenom2_FD_96841 | JGI IMG/M metagenome (GOLD analysis project Ga0136846, IMG submission 96841) | Grasslands soil microbial communities from Hopland, California, USA - 2 Assembly 2016 (version 4) | ecosystem: Environmental > Terrestrial > Soil > Grasslands | place: USA: Hopland...
CGTTGCCGGCCGGCATCACGTCCCCGCCCTCGAAGGTTGCCAGTCCCCAGTCCTTCTCCGGGTCGCCCCACCAGATCCGGGCGCCGGCGAAGTCCGGGTGGAAGGTGTATAGCGCCTTCATCAGCAGCGTCTCGTCGTGCCGGGCGGGCCAGTACAGCGGGTTGAGGGTCACCCCGCCATAGATCCAGCATGTCGTGTCCCGGGTGTACAGGGTGTTCGGCAGGGGCGGCATGAGGTACTCGCGGACGCCGGTGTGCTCGCGGGCCAGGGCGAGATAGCCCGGCCGGAAATCATCAGGCAGGTCGGCGGTCGCCAGCCCGCCGATCATGAACTCCGCCAGCTTCCGCGGCTCCAGGCTCTCCAGGTAGGCGCGCGTGTCGTCGACCAGGCCGAGGCCTACTTCGTTGGCGGTGATCTTCTTGTCGAGCAGCCATTGCTTCGCCGCACCGATGGCGAGGGTCTCGGTCAGCAGGTTGTGCAGTTCCACCACCTCGACGCCCCGCTCGCGCATCTTGTTCATGAAGTCGAAATGATCCCGGCGGGCGTTCTGCACCCACAGCACGTCATCGAACAGCAGGTCATCGCAATTCGTGGGGGTCAGCCGTTCATGGGCCAGCCCCGGAGCGCAGACCAGGACCTTACGCAGCTGGCCGACTTCGGAGTGCACGCCGTACTGCCCGGCGCCGGACGAGGCGGTATCAGTCATTGGGTTTCTCCTTAGATAGAGATCGCGCCGGTGGCCAGGCTGACGATGCCGGCCACGGCTCCAGCGACGGCGATGACCAGGATGATCAGCTCGGGCCGGGAGAAGGCACGCCGGTTCTGCTCGCGCCGCGACATGACGAACAGGACCGTGCCGGGCGCGTAGATGATGAAGGACAGCAGCGTGAAGTCCAGGCCCGCGGCGAAGACCAGGAACACGGTGTAGAAGGTGGCCAGGCCGGCCACCAGCGCCTCCCGGCCCCGGTTCTGCGGCGCCGTGTCGTAGGTCTCGCCGCGGACCCCGAGTTTCAGCGCGTAGGCGGCGGCGAGCAGGTACGGGATCAGCGACAGCGCGCTGCACAGCTTGAGCGTGAAGGTGAACGCATCCGCGGAGAACAGCGTAATCACCAGCGCGACCTGGATCAGGATGCTGGTCATGATCAGCGCGGGCAGCGGCACGTTCTTGCCGGTGGTCCGGGCCAGGAAGGACGGCATGTCGCGGTCCTTGGCCGCCACGTACAGCACCTCGGCCGACATCAGCGTCCACGCCAGGTAGGCGCCGAGGACCGAGACGATCACCCCGACGCTGATGAACGCGGTCCCCCAGTAGCCGACCACCGATTCCATCGCGCCCGCCATCGACGGCTGCCGCAGCTTGCCCAGCGCGGCGCGGGGCAAGATGCCGTAGGAGAAGATCGTCACCGAGGCGAACAGCGCCAGCACGCCCAGGAACCCGAGCACGGTGGCCTTGCCGACGTCCGAGCGCTTTTTCGCGTAGCGGGAGTACACGCTGGCGCCCTCGATGCCGAGGAAGACGAACACGGTGATCAGCATGGTCGCCCGCACCTGGCCGAACAGGGCGCCGGCGGTCTTCGGCTCGCCGCCCCAGAAGTTCGCGCTGAAGACGTGCGCCTTCAGCGCGAAGATCGCCACCACGACGAAGGTCAGGATCGGCACGATCTTGGCGTAGGTCACGATCTTGTTGATCGCGGCGGCCTCCTGCACCCCGCGGGCGATCATGAAGTGGAAGATCCAGACGCCCGCCGATCCCAGCAGCACCGCGGCCACCGTGTCGCCCTCGCCGAAGACCCCGGGCCAGAGCCGTCCGAGGGTGGAGGTGACCAGCACCCAGTAGGTGACGTTGCCGATGCAGGCGCTGGCCCAGTACCCGAAGGCGGAGAAGAAGCCTAGGTACTCACCGAAGCCGGCCTTGGCGTAGGCGTACACCCCGGCGTCGAGCTCGGGCTTGCGGACGGCCAGCGTCTGGAACACGAACGCCAGCATCAGCATCCCGCTGCCCGCGATAACCCAGGCGATCAGGGCGCCGAAGCCGCCAGTGGCCAGGGCGAAATTACGCGGCAGCGAGAACACGCCCGCTCCGACCATCGATCCCACGACCATGGCCGTGAGCGTGGTCAGCGAGAACTTCCGCACCTCGGCTGGCGCCTTGGTGTCAACCGCAGTCACTGTGACCGCCTCCTACGCGCGGGTCCTGTCGTTTCCGCCGGGCCAGCTAACGCGTCAGTCCTCGAGGCCGAACGCCTCCCGGAGCCTGGCTTCCTGCTCGTCGGACAGGTTGGTGCGGATCAGCTCGGCCTGCGTGCCCCGGAACTCGTCCGCCACCTTGTCCTGCACCGCACCGGACGTGAGCACGAACAGCGCCGACGTGCCGGGCGTGACCTTTTCCCGGACCGCCTGGATGAATTCGTCGCTGATCCCGACGTCGCGCATGGAGCCGAACAGCGCGCCGCTGGCCGCTCCGATGGCCAGGCCCAGGAACGGCACGAAGAAGATCAGGCCGTACAGCATCCCCCAGAACGCGCCGCCGAGCGCGCCCGCCTTGGTGGTGTCGTGCATCTCGTGGGTCGCCGGCTTCTTCTTGCCGGCCTCCCAGCTGACTACCGCCGCATCGTGCAGGTTGATCAGGAAATCCCGGCTCAGTTTCTCCAGCCTGTTCAGCGCCTCGTCGGCTCCCTGGGGGGTGTCGAACTTCCATGCGGTAAGCGTGGCCATGACCTCTCCATCGGAATGTGCCGGGACGGGTCTGCGCGTGCCGGGACGGGCCTGCGCGCGGGAGGCAGGACACGGTGTTCGCCTCCCAGCGTCATGATGACCACGGGGACGGCTCCGCTGGCTCATACATTTCGGGTGACGGCGGGCGCTGCCAGGTCAGCTGGGCCCAAGCCAGGTGAGGACGGCGGTGGTCAGGGCGGCGACGCCGGCGGCAAGAGTGGGCTGGAGCACCGGGGCGTAGAGCGGCGAGTGATTGGACGGCACATCCCGCGTCGCGGCGACGATCTCGGCCCGGGTCGAGGCGCCGGCGAAGTGACGCGGGTCGGCGCCGCCCAGGAGCCAGTACACGCACGGGGCACCGGCCGCGGTCGCGAGGATGCCAACGTCTTCGCTGCCGGTGACGGGCCCCGGATCGAACACCCGGTCAGGCCCGAACCGCCGGCTGAACGCCGCGCTGATGCGCTCGGCCGCCGCCTCGTCGTTAACCACGGCGGGAAAGGTCTGGATGGTCTCGACGAGCGGATCCCGGGTGGCGCCGGACGCGGCCGCCTCGGCGCGCACGATGCGGCCGATCGCGTCCAGCACGCGGCCGCGCACAGCGGGATCGACGGTCCGGACGCTGAGGAGCAGTTCGGCATCATCGGGGATGATGTTTTCCTTGGTCCCGGCGCGGAGGGCCCCGACCGTCACCACGGCGGTGTCGTCGCCGGCGATCTCCCGCGAGACCACGCCCTGCAACCGCATGACCGTGGCCGCGGCCATCACTACCGGGTCGATCCCGGCATCCGGCCGCGAGCCGTGGGCGCCGCGGCCGTAGAGGGTGACACGCAGCGAGTCGGACGCGGCGAAGGCTGGACCGGGCCGGACGCCGAGCAGGCCGGCCGGGAACGGGGCCACGTGCTGGCCGAGCACGACGTCGGGACGTCCGGCCCGGTCGAGCAATCCGTCGTCAATCATGGCCTGTGCCCCGGTCCCGAGTTCCTCGGCCGGCTGGAACACCGTGACCAGCGTGCCCGACCACGCGTCACGGGCGGCGGCCAGTTCCCAGGCCGCGCCGACCAGGCAGGTGACGTGCATATCATGACCGCAGGCGTGCATCACCGGGACTTCATGCCCATCCCGGTCGGTGGCCCGCAGCGAGCTGGCATAGGGCAGGCCGGTTTGCTCGAGGACCGGGAGCGCGTCCATGTCGGCGCGGACCAGCACGGTCGGTCCGGCGCCGTTGGCCAGGACGCCTGCCACGCCGGTGCCCCCGATATCCGTCATCACCTCGAATCCCGCGGCGGCGAGCTGGCCGGCCGCCAGCGCCGCGGTGCGATGCTCCTGCCGCGACAGCTCGGGGCGGCCATGCAGATCGCGGTAGATCTGCTCCAGGGCCGCAACGGCGGGGCCGGGACTGAGCCCTGATGCGGTCATGAGGACTCCACGGCTTCCCGGCTTTCCACCGTGCCAGCAGCGATGGCCCGGACCAGCTGAGCGTGATCCCGCTCGTTCTGGTCGGCGTACGAGCAGGCGAACCGGGCCATCGCCGCGGTAAAACCGGGCCCCTTCCCGATGTAGCCGTCGATGGCCACCGGGTCACCGGTGCGGGCGTGGGCCTTGGCCAGGGTTTCACCGCAGGCGGTAGCGAACTCGACCAGACGCGGAGCGATCAGCTCGGTTTTCGGGATGATCTTCATGTCGCGGAACTGCCGCACGTAGTAGTCCCGGCCGTGCAGCGAGCCCCAGCCGACGAATATGTCGGTGGCGCTCTGCACCATCCGCTTGCCGTTGATCACCCGCGCGCCGTGATGGTCGTGGCGGCTGGACCGGTCCGCTGTCTCGTAGACGGACGGTCCCGCCTGCTTGGCCTGGAGGAACAATGGGTCAGCACCGCTGCGGCCCTCCAGGAGGATCAGGTAGACCCGCATGCCCACGCTGCCCACTCCGACGACCTGGCGAACCACATCGACGGCGGTAAACCGGTCGAACAGGCTCCGCCGGTCCTCCTGGAGGGTCAGCCGGTACCCGGCCAGGAGGTGATCGACGACCTCGGCCTGCTCGTCGTCGCGGAGCGCGACGCGGACCGGGGGCTCCTGGGTGATCCGGGGACGTCCGTGCGCCATCGTCGTCAGCCTGGCGAACGCTCCGCGGCTGGTGCGGGTCTCCCGCTTCTTCTCGATGTGGACCGAGACCCGCCCGCGGTCAGCCAGCTCGAAATAGCCGATCAGGTGGTCGGCGTGAATGCCGTCGTACCAGATGTCGAGCTCGGGCATCATCACGTACCGGCGCATGCGGGTGCGGTAGGCCTCGACGCCGGCCGTTACCGCGGCAACGGCCGTCGCCTGCCTGATCCGGTTCTGCCGGGCCGCTACCACAAGACTGGCGGCGAAGCGCTTGACATCCCACTCGAACGGGCCCGGCAGGGTTTCGTCGAAGTCGCGCAGGTCGAACGACAGGTTCCGCTCCGGTGTGGCCCACAGGCCGAAGTTCAGCACGTGGGCGTCGCCGCACAACTGCACTATCAGCCCGCTGTCGGGCTGGGTGGCGAGGTCGGCGGCCATGACCGCGGCGGCGCCCCGGTAGTAGTTCCACGGGGAGGCCGCCATGCGCTGATGCCGCAGAGGGATAAGTTCGGGAACCCGGGTCTGGTCCTGGGCCAGGATCGTCTTCAGCCCGTCCTGCCTGCGCTGTTCTTCGTCCCAGAATCCCAGCGGGCCCCGTCGAGCACGTTTCCTGGCGGCCTTGCCCGATGCTCGCCGCTCGTCGCCCGTGGCCCGCAGATCATGCAATCCAGCGGGCGACGGCGGTGGTCTCGGCGAGCGGGACCCGGTCATGCGGCACTGGATCCGGACGATGCCGACGGTGACGGGCAGCTCGGGCTGGCCGCGTCCAGAAGCTGACGCGCCGCGGTGGATACGCCGCGGACCGCGGTGACCACACCGGACACGCTGCTGGCGTTGCGCTCAGTGGCGAGGGTGCTGACCGCGGACTGGAGCTTGCTCAGGGCCGACCTCAGGTCGCTGACCTGCCCGCTCCACAGGTTACCGGCGGCGCTGCTGAGGCCGGCGAGGTTCGACTGGACGTCCTGCACGGCGGTTCTGAGCTCAGCCACCGTGCTCGGGCTGGGTCTGATACTGGCAAGGTGCTGCAGTGATCCGCGCAGCGCGGCGACCTCGGAGCACAACGCCGCCGAGCCGGACGCCGGCGGAGCGGCAGCGCTCGACGAAGGACTGCCGGCCGAGGCCGGGCTCCCGGCCGAGGCCGGGCTTCCGGCGGCGCTGCCGCTGGAGCCGCACGCGGCCGCCAGCAGCACCAGCCCGGACAGGAGAACGTTCCGGCAGGCGCGCCGGGTCAGCGTCAGTCTGCTCATACTGCGCGATCGTGCCGCCGGACGGCCAGCTTCGCCTCATACACGGCGGGTGATCTCGCAGCGGCAATGCCCGCACCGGCCCAGCCGGCCACCGGATCACCCGGCCGGCCGCCGCCGGGAGCAAAGGTTTGCAAAAGATCACTGACGGTTCACCGCCGGGCATATAGTGCCAGCAGGCTGCCGCGGAACCTACGGATAGTGCCAGCAGGCCGCCATGGAACTGGCGATGGGGGCAACGTGGGCACGCACCGCTACCGGATCACCGTCGCGGGTGGTCTCGGCCGCGTCGCCCGCGAGGTCTTCGAGGATTTTACGATCGAAACCGACGGCACGCACACGTCGCTCGTCGCCGACCTCGACCAGGCCGCCCTCTACGGCGCGCTGAACCGCATCCAATCACTTGGACTCGAACTCGTCGAGCTCAAGCGGATTTCTGCGGACCGGGCGACTGTCAGCTCGAAGGCTGGTCCGGGGCCTGCCTGATATCCATGAGCTCCAGACCGAGCGCCCGCACCCGGTCCAGCAGCGCGTGCAGGGCGGCCTGGTCCAGGTCACCGCACAGGACAGTGCTGGTGGGCTCCACTTCGACGACTAGGTCGGTAAACGCCTCACGGGCCGCCGGGCCAATCGATCCGACCACCCTGATTTCGTAGCGGCGTCCGAGCACGGGGCCTCCTTCCAGATCGGGACCCGATCCAGCATGCTCGCAGCCGTCCGGCCTGAGCGGCTCACCCGCCTGAGGTGAAGCTGTCCCTCGCGGCTTCGGTGTCAATCTGCACGGCCGGCGGGCGGGGCGCGAACGCGGAGCGCTTCGATCAAGTCGAGGCCGAGAACCCGGATTCGTTCGAGCGCACCGTGCAGGCTGGCCTGATCGAACTCTCCCCTGATCGTGGTGACGCTGTCGCGAACGGTGACCTCCAGGCCCGCGAACGCGGCGGCCGCCGTCTCATCGAGACGGCCCGCGATATGGAGCTCATAGCGCGCGAGCATAAGGCTTCTTCTTCCGGCGATCTGTGTTGTTCGGTTCACGAACTTCTCATGTTCCACGGTGGTACGAATCGCCGCCGCGCGCCTCATCCGAAACGAGTAGCCGTGGTCAGTCAGCCGCCGGGCCGCCTCAGAGCAGCTCGAGTTCCCACGCCCGCAGCACCGCTTCCTTCCGCCTGCTGGCGGTGAGCTTCCGGTAAATCGCGGCCAGGTGTGTCTTGACCGTGTTGACCGACAGGCACATCTCGTCGGCAATCTCAGCCGTGGACAGGCCGGCGGCCAGGAACCGCAGGGCCGCGTGCTCGCGTTCGGTCAGCGGGTCGGGAAGATCAGCGGTGTCCGGTCGTCCGCCCGGCATGATCTCATGAACCGGGACGCCTTCCGGCGGCAGTGGCCACTGAGCCGCGACGGCTGGATGGCGGGCCAGCAGCGAGGCGAACACGCCCTGGGTGGCGAAGAACGGCAGGACGATGTCATCCTGGGCGAGCTCCATTGCTCCGGCTATCATCTCGAGCGCGCGGCCCGGGTCGCCTTTCAGCTGCGCGATCTGCGCGTCGCAGAGCATGGCCTCCAGCAGGTTATAGCGGCTGACCAGCGCGCTCGTGGCGGTCAGCACGGTGCGCACGCAATGCTGCGCCCGGGGCAAGTCGCGCAGAGCCAGATAGGCCCGCGCGCGCGGCAGAGCCACCAGGACGGCCAGGTCACCATCCTGGCACCCGCGCAGGAGGCCAAGCGCGGCGTTGGGGCGTCCGACGATGGTCTCGATGTCGGCGAGCAGCGTCTCGCGCAGCAGTACCAGCAGCGGCAGATCCGAGCGCGAGGACGCGTGGTTCATGACCGCCCGGGCCTGGTTCAGGTCACCGCTGGCGAGCAGCATGGTTGCCTGCCCGACGGCGCGGGCGCCGACGAGGCCCGGGTCGAAGCCCGCATAGCCGGAAGTCAGCGCCCGCTCCGTCGCGCGGGCCGCCGCGACGAGGTCGGCCGCGATCAGCGAGCGGACGGCCGCCGCGAGCTCCAGCGCCAGCGGCGGGCTGAGGTCGTTGTGCTGGCGGAGCAGGGCATGCGCCCGGGTGACCGCCTCGCCGGCGTGGTGCGGACGGGACAGAAGGCTGTCGGTCAGCGCGATCATGGCGAGCACGTTCAGCTCGAGGACCGGGGGCCCGTCGCGTTCAGCTTCCCTCAGCGCCGCCTGCAGGAGCGCGCCGACGTCTTCGTTCCTTCCGTGCCAGAACTGGGTGGCCGCCTGCGCCAGCATGACGGCGGCCGGAAGACCCGGTACCCGGTACCCGGGCGGATGACCGCTCGGGGCCAGCAGGCGGCCCGCCGCCTCATCGACCGCCTGCGCGTCGCCGGCCTTCATCCCCAGGAGCAGCCGGACCAGTCCTGCGGTGACGAGCAATTCCGGGCTCAGCTGCTGATCGGCCAGCTGGTCAGCCGTCTGGTCCAGGGCACGCAGGTCGGATGCCGCCGACTCGGCGCCGGCCATGACGGCGACGACGGCGGAACTCACGACGGCCGCTTCGCGGGCTTGCGCGGCATCGGCACGGCCGGGAAGCGCAGGCGCCTGCCAGCTTTCCAGATGCAGACCTGATAGGTCCACGCCGTGGACGAACGCGTGGGCCAGTCCGCCGCGGGCGAGCACGGCCGCGGCATACTGGGCGTCGCCCGACTCGGCCGCCCAGTACAGGGCGTTCCTGAAGTCGCCGGTGCGCTCGAAGTGGGCCGCCGCTCGCCGCATGAGGTCCGGCACCGTGCACCGGTCGTATCGCCGCCCGTCGTGACGGAGGATCTCGGCGAATAGCTGGTGATAGCGGAAGCGGGTCTGGGCGGCGTCCAGCGGGACGACGAATGAGTTCGTGCGGGCCAGCCCGGCGAGCATGTCGCCGCACCCGTCCCGGCCGGTGACCGCATCCGCCAGTGGCCCGGTCACCTCGTCCAGGAAGCTCGTCTCGGCCAGCATCCGGCGGATTGGCTCGGGCTGGCGGTCCAGGACCTCGGCGATCAGGTACTCACCGATGCTGCCCTGATCGACCGCCAGTTCCGAGACGAACCGGGCCGGATGCTCGGTACCCTCCATCCGCATCGCCGACAGCCGCAGTCCCGCGACCCATCCCTCGGTCCTGGCCAGGAGCGCGTCCAGGTTCTCCGCGGGCAGGGTAACGCCGTGGGCCGCGAGCAGCGCCCGCATTTCCCCGCGGGTCATGGCCAGCTGCGGCGCGCGCAGTTCGCACATCAGGCCGGCCAGCCGGTACCGGTGCAGCGGCAACAGCGGGTCGCTGCGGGCAGCAAGCACCAGGCGCAGCCGCGGCGGCCCGCCGCGGATGATCAAGTCCAGGCCCTCGAGCACGGCCGGATGGGTCAGCAGATGGGCGTCGTCGATGACCAGGACCGGCGGGATCGCGGAGTCAGGCAGGCTGTCCAGTAGCGACTGCACTCCGCCGATGGCCGCGGTCGCCGCCGCCGACGGCGGGATTTCACCTGGCCCCGTGCCCGCCCGCAGCGCTGAAGCCAGTAGCGGCCAGAACCGCCGGGGCGCCGCATCGGCGGTGGTGAGGTTGATCCACCCGACGGGTGCCGGGCGGGCCAGGACCCAATCCGCCAGCAGGACGGTCTTTCCCGACCCGGGTCCCGCCGCCAGCACGACGAGCGGCAGCCCGTCAGCACCATCAAGGGCGGCCAGCAGACGCGAGCGGGCAACGTGCCGGGGAGGCAAGGGAGGCACACCGAGCCGTCGGTCTGCTTGCTCCGGCGTCATGGTCGGCCTTCCAGAACGGGCTGGACACAATCGCCCGCTGCTTAGTGCCCCTTATGGCCAACCTAACTGCTGGCAAGCGCCAGTGAAAGTAGCTGAACGGTTCCAGATTGGCCGGGCCCTCGCCGCAGACCTACGCGTCACAGGCGTGGCTGCCCACCGGAATATCCAGGAACCTGGAAGCTGCGGCGGCCGCCGCGATGAGCCGGGCCGGCGCATCGGGGTCTGACCGGCGGAAATCGTGACCTTCAGCCCCGGGTCGGCCGGCGGTTTATGTCAGGGGCCGACTCAACAGCCTGGTTTTGTCACTAGCATCGATTCCGTGCCTACGGAGGAATGTTCCGTCTCAGCCACGGCTGGCGCACGGTCACGGTCTGGGGGTCGTAATGAGCGATGACTGGCCACGCGGGTGGTACAGCCAGGAGCCGGAACAGCGGGGCGCGGCGGGCCGGCAGGCCCAGCCGGGCTTCACGCCGCGGCCGGCCCAGGGCTCGCCGGCCGGCCGCGCGGACGCCCGGAACGTGGCCGGGCCGGGGCAGGCCGCGTGGCCCTCGCAGCCACCGCCGCGCTCGGCACTGGGCAGCGGCGGCCGGGGCGGATACCGAGGGCCTGCCCGGCGCGGGGGGCGGCGGTGGCTGCGCCCGCGGCGCCTGCTCGCCATCCTGGCCGGGCTGGTGGCGCTGATCGTGGTGGTGGCCGTGGCCGTCTACTTCAGCGTGAACTCGAAGCTGACCAAGGCCGACGTGCTGGTGCCGGCGTCCTTCACCTCGGCCGGGACGAACTGGCTGATCACCGGCTCCGACAGCCGCGCCGGGCTGAACAAGAAGGAAGAGAACCAGCTGGCCCTCGGGCACAATATCCCCGGCCAGCGTTCCGACACGATCCTGCTGCTGCACGTGCCGGCCAACAGCACCCGGCCCACGCTGGTCAGCCTGCCGCGGGACTCCTACGTGCCGATTCCCGGGCACGGCTACAACAAGCTCAACGCGGCCTACGCCTTCGGCGGGCCGAAGCTGCTGGTCCAGACCGTGCAGAACGTGACCGGGCTGCCCGTCAACCATTACATGGGCATCGGCTTCGGCGGCCTGGTCGGCGTGGTCAACGACATCGGCGGCGTCCGCCTGTGCCTGCCGGGACCGATGAAGGACCCGAAGGCCGGCCTGAACCTCAAGGCGGGCTGCCAGGTGCTCAACGGCGACCAGGCGCTCGGCTTCGTCCGGACCCGGAACTTCGCGATCAGCGACCTCCAGCGCGAGCAGGACCAGCGGATCCTGATCAAGGGCATCCTGACCAAGATGACGTCACCGGGCACGCTGGCTAACCCGTTCGCGGTGATCCCGGCGGCCAACGGCGCGGCCGGCGCGCTTACGGTCGACCAGGGCACCGGCCTGAGCCAGCTCGTCTCCGTCGCGTTCGCGCTGCGCAACCCGGTCACCACGACGGTGCCGGTCGCGAACGCGAGCCTGAGCACGGCCGCCGGGTCGGCCGTGCAGTGGAACCGCACCGAGGCCCTGCGGTTCTTCAACGACCTCGGCCACGATCAGGCGCTGCCGAAGGATCTTGTCACCGGCTCTTCCGTCCAGGGCACGGCTTAGCTCTCACCTCGGCTAGCTCTCTGGCCGGCCAGGTGTACGCAGGCGGGGATGCTGGGTACAGGTACTGAACAGTCGGTTCATACCGGTCCAGGTGCCGGTTTACCTGAACCTTCATGGATTGACGCAGTACCTACCGCTTTTGGTACGTTCGCTGCGGTACGGACCCACCGGGTCGCGTCTGCAGTCGGAGGTCAGATGGACGATCGCACGGTCCCTCGGCCAGACGGGGGCGAGGGACCCGCTCTTAACGGCGGCGGGGAGCCGCACGCGCTGTCCGCGCGCGAGGCGGAAGTCATGTCGCTCATCGCGGACGGCCAGACCAACGGGGAGATCGCCGCTCACCTGTTCCTGGCCGAGAAGACCGTGAAGAATCACGTCCGGCGCATCTACTCCAAGCTCGGCGTCGGCTCGCGGCCCGCCGCCATCGCCTACTGGCGCGAGGCCGGACCCGCGACGCGGTAGGCCCGGGGCGGGGGGATTCGCGCGGTTCGCCGCCGGGTGGAGACCTTATCCAGGGAGCATTCAGGTTATCCTCAGCGTGGCGGGCGATAATACAGAACATGGAAACGCTGACCGATGCGAGGCAGCGACCGGATGCCAGGCTGCTTGTCGTCGAGGACGAGCCGAACATCCTCGAGTTGCTGTCCGCAAGCCTGCGCTACGCGGGTTTCGACGTCGTCACGGCGGCCGCCGGAACCGAGGCCGTCCAGGCCGCTCAGCGTCACCGGCCTGACCTCATCGTGCTCGACGTCATGCTGCCCGACATGGACGGCTTCGATGTCATCCGGCGGCTGCGCGGCGGCGGCGCCCGCATCCCGGTGGTCTTCCTGACCGCCCGGGACGCCACCGAGGACAAGATCCGCGGCCTCACCCTGGGCGGTGACGACTACGTCACCAAGCCGTTCAGCCTGGAAGAGGTCATCGCCCGGATCCGTGCCGTGCTGCGCCGGACCCGCGGTGACGGCGTCGAGCCGACGCCCCGGCTGACCTTCGCCGACCTCGAACTCGACGAGGAGAGCCACGAGGTGTGGCGGGGCGGGGAGCAGATCCAGCTCTCCCCCACCGAATTCAAGCTGCTCAGGTACTTCATGAGCAACGCCAACCGGGTGCTGTCAAAGATGCAGATCCTCGACCACGTCTGGGATTACGACTTCCGCGGCGACACCGGCATCGTCGAGTCCTATGTGTCCGTGCTGCGGCGCAAGGTCGACACCAAGCAGCCGCGGCTGATCCACACGCTGCGCGGCGTGGGATACGTGCTGCGGCTGCCCGCTTCCTGACGTTGGTGAGCTAGGCATGACGGCGGGAGCACCGAGTCACGACGGCCGCGCGATGGCACGACCCTGGCGGGCGATGCAGCGGCTGTCCAGCCGGACCTCGCTGCGGGTCAAGCTGGTCGCGGTGCTGTTCACCCTGGTGACCGTGGCGCTGGTCGTGATCAGCTGTGTCGGCACGTCGATCCTGCGGGGCTACCTGCTCGGACAGACAGACCAGGACTTGCAGAACACCCAGGTTCAGCACGTAGCGGCGGAGGCCGCCTCCGGCTCGTTCTCGAGCGCCGGCGAAATGGCACAGAACGGATTCGCGGTCTGGTACTTGCCGAACGGCGGCACCATACAGCAGGTCGTGCAGCCGGGCGGCATGGAGCTGGGGACGACGCCCAGCGGGATCTCCACCCTGCCCGCGTCGGTCACGTCGGCGCTCGTCGCGAATCCCGGCGTGACGACCACGGTGGCTGGGCGGGTCTCGGGCGACCGGTGGCGGGTGATCGGTGTCCCGACCTACGCCAACGGCACGAGGAGCGGCACCCTGTTCATCGGCACCGACGTGTCCAGCGTCTACACCACCGTGCAGCGGCTCATCGGCGCGGATGTCATCGTCAGCGTCGTGGTACTCGCCGTACTGCTGCTAGCCGGGATCGGGCTGGTCCGGGCGAACCTGCGGCCGCTGGTCGACATCGAGGAGACGGCGGGCGAGATCGCGGAGGGACACCTGAACCGGCGCGTGCCCGAGCGCGATCCGCACACCGAGATCGGCCGTCTGGGCCGGTCGCTGAACCTCATGCTGAGCCAGATCGAGACCGCCTTCCATGCCCGGGAGGAGTCCGAGGCGGCGGCGCACCAGTCCGAGGAGCGGATGCGCCGCTTCATCGCCGACGCCAGCCACGAACTGCGCACCCCGCTGACCGCGATCCGCGGTTTCGCCGAGTACTACCGGCAGCGCGGCGGGATGGTCCGGCGCTGGGACCGGGACCAGGCACCCGCGGCCACGACGCTGGCCGGGACCGGCGGCGGGCTGCTGCCCGACGACCTGGACCGGATCATGCAGCGGGTGGAAAAGGAAGCGGCCCGGATGGGGCTGCTGGTCGAGGACCTGCTGCTGCTGGCCCGGCTGGACCAGCAGCGGCCGCTGGCCCACCAGCCGATCGACCTGCTCATCCTGGCCGCCGACGCGGTCCACGACACCCGGCTGCTCGCCCCGTCCCGGACCATCGAGCTGTCGGTCCAGCCCGGCGCGGCGTTCCTGGTCACCGGCGACGAGCCGCGGCTGCGGCAGGTCATCGGGAACCTGATGAGCAACGCGCTCACCCACACCCCGGACGGGACGCCCATCGAGGTGTCCATCGGCTCGGGAACGCTCGACCCGCGGGCGCCCGATTCACCGCCCGCCGTGACGCTCGACGTGACCGACCACGGCCCCGGGATGTCCCCGGAGCAGGCCCACCGCGTGTTCGAGCGCTTCTACCGCGCCGACCAGGCCCGGACGCGCGCCACCGGCGGCAGCGGGCTCGGCCTGGCCATCGTGAACGCGCTCGTCGCGGCGCACGGCGGGGTCGCCTCGGTGCGGACCGCACCCGACCGGGGGGCGACGTTCCGGATCGCGCTGCCGCTCGACCCCGACGCCCAGGGGGGCATGGCCGCGGACGACGACCTGGACGACCTGGACGAGGCGCCGGCCGAGACGGGCCAGGACACCTGACCTTCGGGGAAGGGCTCAGGGAGCTGCCGCTGGCCGGCTAGGGCAGGCGGGGGGCCGGGGCGGGAAGGCTACCCCGTTCGGTCCAAATCTTTGGTGCCAAACGGGTGGGCGCGGCGCGGTCAGTCCCAGCATTGCCAGGAACTGGGGTTGGTGAACAGCGTGAAGCGGGAAACCGCGCTGCTGACGTGGTACAGCGCGTTGCACGCGGCGGTCGTGTCGACCGGGGCCGACGGTGCGGTGCAGTACCAGCCGGTGGCGTTGTCCGCGACCAGCTTGCTGGTGCCGAGGCCCGCCTGGGCGCAGTAGGCCGCCACGTCGAGCGGGCCCAGGTACCGGTTGACGCGCCAGCACTGCCAGGCGTTGGGATCGCTGAAGCTGGTGGTCACGTCGATCACCTTGCTGCTGCTCAGGTGGTAAGACCAAGCGCAGACGCGGCCGGCGTTGAGTGCCAGCGACGGGTAGAGCGTGCAGCGCCAGCCGTAGGCGTTGGCCGTGACCACTTCGGCGGTGTGGTGGCCGATGTGCCGGCAGTACCCGTTGAAGTTGGGTACGCCCAGGTTGTGCGGCGTCACCCCGCCGCTGGGGCCGGACTTGCGGGTGGGCTTGGGGGTGGCCCTGGCCTTCTTTTTCGCGCTGCCCGGCCGCGCCGTCTTGTCGGGGACGGAGGGCGAACTCGTCGCGTGCGGGTGTTTCTTCTTGTGCGCCGACGGCGTCGCGGACGGCGACGGCGACGGCGTGTCGACGACGCTGGCCGGGACCGGCTGCGTGCTGGGGGCCGGGCCGGCCTTGAAGCCGAGGCTGGAAGCCGCCCCCTTGCCCGGGGCCACGAGCACGAACGCGGCGACGAGGATGCCGGCCATGGCGAGCGGCCCGGCCCCGAACAGCAGGACATTCATCAGCGTGCCGCGGCCGCCCCAGGACGGGCGGGGGACGCGGCGACGGGACGGGGCGGACGGGCTCGCGAAGGGCCCCGCGGCCGGGGTGCTGGGGTACCAGCCCACCGAGGCGGGGTCGTCAGGGGTCTCATCCGGGGCGGGAGCCGCGGAGGCAGGCGCGGGGGCCTCAGGCGCCGGCGGGGCGGGCGGCACAGGAGGGGCGGAAGGTACCGGAGGCGCGGGCTTGGACGCGCCGAAGCTCGGCGGGATCCCGCCCGGGCCCGGCTGGTTCCCGGCCTGCCCGGGCCCCCCGGCCTGGTCTCCGGCCGGACGGCCGTCATTTCCGCTCACGATGGCGCCAACTTCCCCAGGTGTCCCCGACAATAATGTCGTGATCTGTCGCCCCGATGCGGACCAATTGTAGGGGTCTGACCCAGGTCAGCACCGGAACTCGGCGTATCTAGACGGACAGGGCCGCCCGGGCCGCGGCCCGGACCCCTTCGGCGTAGGACGCGCCGAACAGGCAGGCGTGCACCAGCAGGGGATGCAGCTGGTGCAGCGGGATCCGGTGCCGCCAGCCCGCCGCGAGCGGCACCGTGTCGTTGTAGCCGGCCAGGATGCGGTCCAGGTCGGGGGCGCCGAACAGGGCCAGCAGGGCCAGGTCGGTCTCACGGTGGCCGCCGTGGGCGGCCGGGTCGATGAGCCAGCCCCGGTCGCCGGACCAGAGCACGTTCCCGGCCCAGCAGTCGCCGTGGATGCGGCTGGGCGGCTCGGCCGGCCCGGCCAGCGTCCCGATCCGGTCCGTCACCGCCTCCACCAGCCGGGCGTCCGGGTGGCCGAGGGCGCCCGTGTCCACCGCCATCCGCAGGTAGGGCAGCACCCGGCGGGCGGCGTACCACGACGGCCAGTCCGGCGGCCCCGCCAGGGGCGTGTTGTCCAGCGGCAGGCTGGCGATGACGCCGCGCCAGGGGGCCCCGAAACCGGCGGCACCGGCCGCGTGCAAGCGGGCGAGTCCGGCGCCGAATCCGAACGCGGCCGATGGCGATGCGCGTCCCGGCGGGATCATCGCGATGACGAGCGCCGCCTCGGTGACGGCCAGCACCTCGGGTACCGGGACGGCGTCCGCTTCGGCCAGCCAGCGCAGGCCGTTCGCCTCGGCCGCGAACGCGCCGCCGAGCTGGCCGGTGTCGTCTTCGGCGGCTACCTTGGCGAACGCGCGCTGGCCGCCCGCCAGCGTGAGCATGAAGTGCTGGTAGCCGTGCTGAGCGCCGGCGGCGCGGGCGTCGCGGACGGCCAGGCCGGTCAGCCGGGCGATCCGGCGCGCGGCGGGACCCAGTGAGCTCACCCCAGCTGCCGGGCCACCCGGGCGGCGATCACCGGCGCGGCCGTGCGCAGCAGGTCGAGCACGCGGTCGAACTCCGCCGGGCCGCCGCCCCACGGGTCGGGGATGTCACGGCTCCCGGCCGCGTCCAGGCCGCCGAGCTCGCCGAACAGGCGGATCCGGGTCTGGTCGCCGCCCCGGGCCATCCGCCGCAGGTCGGTGAGGTTGCGCGTGTCCATGGCGAGGACGAGGTCGTATCCGGCCAGCCAGGACGGCTCGAACTGGCGGGCGCGGTGGGCCGACCCGTCGTGCCCGCGGCGGGCCAGCGCGGCCCGGGCGTCCGGGTCCATCGTGTCGCCGATGTGCCAGTCCCCCGTGCCGGCGCTGTCCACGACGACCTTGCCGTCGAGGCCGGCCTGGTCTAGTTCGGCCCGCAGGATTGTCTCGGCCATCGGCGACCGGCAGATGTTACCCAGGCAGACCAGGCAGATCCGGTACGGCGAGCCCGGTTCACGCGGAGATGGCAGCTCAGCCGCCGGATTCTCAGGCATGCCACCAGCATGCCGCATCGGTGCTGGTTACCCGGCAGCGCGGCCGCGGCCTGCCAGGGCCGGCTGCCGGTCCACGGGGGCCGTGCCCGGCGCCTGGTCGGGGCCGAACCTGGCGTCCAGCCAGCGGCCCACCCGGCGGCCGAGGTTCTGCATCGGCCGCTCGACGCACAGGTAGGTCACGGAGCTGAGCACGATCATGGCGGTCAGGAGCCCCGCGGCGATCAGCACCTGGAGCCAGAACGGATGCTGGCGTGACGGGTGGAAGTGGTGGTAGGCCTCGATGACCAGCGGGTGCAGCAGGTAGACGGAGTAGCTGACCAGGCCCAGCCAGGTCAGCGCCCGCGGCCACCTGACGTGCCGGAACGCCATCCCGGCGGCGAAGGTCAGGGCGGCCAGGCCGAGCGCGGAGACCCATTTGCGCGACCAGATCAGCTCGCCGTGCGGCGACATGCCCAGGGCGCGGCTGTGCCACAGCCCGGCGGCGATGGCCCCGCCCAGCACGATCACCCCGAGGGCGATGGCCTTGCGCCACGCGTACTGGCCCTGTTCGGCCCGGTAGAACATGGTGCCGGTGAACATCAGGGCGAGGATGGACAGCGCCTCGAACGGCAAGAGCCAGCTGCCGTTGACGGCCACCAGCGTGAGCGCCACCACCGCCGCGAGCGCCGCGCCGAGCAGCCGGGACATGCCGCGGCGGACCACGGCGAAGGCCAGCCCGGCCAGGATGAGCAGGTCGGCTACCAGGGCGACCACCCGGGTGGGGGCCACGTGGTGGATGAGGTAGGCCTGCGGCAGCACTCCGCCGATGGCGAGGGCGGCGACCGCGAAGCCCACCGCGTACCAGTTGCTGCGCTTGTGGACCCGGGCGATGAACAGGGCGGTGAGCAGCAGGTAGAAGACCATCTCGTAGGACAGCGACCAGACCACGTTGGGCAGGTTCTGGCCGGAGAGCACGTTGGACATCATCAGCAGCTGGGACAGGACCGAGGCGCCGGGATGGGCGGCCTCGCCGCGCGCCTTCCCGACGTGCGTCAGGTAGAACGCCACCGCGATACCCACGGCCAGCAGGTACAGCGGGTACAGCCGGAACAGCCGGCTCACCCAGAAGGTCCGGACGCTCCCCTTGCGCTCCAGCGAGGCCGGCACGATGTACCCGCTGATGAGGAAGAAGACGAAGACGCCGTAGTTCCCCGCGTCGAACCACTGGTAGATGACCGACCGCACGTGCTGGAGCACGTAGTAGCTGGTGTGGTCGAAGACCACCGCCAGCGCGGCGATGCCGCGGAGTACGTCGAGCCAGCCCAGCCGGCCGGCCGAGCCTGCTTTCGCCCCGTCCCGCGGTTTCGCCCCGTCCCGCGCGGGGGGCCCGGCCGGTTCCTTCGCGCGGGGCCGGGCGAGGTCCCGCGCGGGGAACTGGCGCGTTTCAGGCACGGACGCCGACTCTGCAACGTTGCGCTCGGTCATCCGTTCGTCACCCGCAAATACCCCACTCTCGCTGCGTCCCTCGTCCCTAACATCACTACACGTCTCTCTACGTCCACATTCCGCATCCGGTTCATAGCACATCGTGGCCACGACGCCGGGGATAGCGTGGATGCTGCCTATCGAGAGCTACCACAGGGCGTTCGGAATATTGGTCCTTTGGATTTTTTCTTCCGGACGTCCCGAGGTTTCCCACTTTCCCGGTCGGCAGTGTGGAGGATAGCCGGCCCGGTGGCCGTTAGTACGGGAACCGGGCGACGTCGCGATTCGCATTGCCCCGGCGCTAACTGCTACGATCACAGCGTTCCGAAGGCGCCGCTAGCTCAACTGGCAGAGCAGCAGACTCTTAATCTGCGGGTTCGGGGTTCGAGTCCCTGGCGGCGCACTGTACTTACCTGACACACTATGCGGTCCTTGACGGCCCGGAGACAGTTGCCTCCGGGCCTTAGCTGGCGGTCATCCCGCACAGGGGCGCCGGTCCTTCACGTAGCCTGATGGCCCATGAGGCACCAGGTCATAGACGCCCGGGGAACGAGGATCCACTGCGTGGAGGAAGGGTCCGGTCCGCTGGTCCTGCTCGTCCACGGCTTCCCCGAGTCGTGGTACTCGTGGCGGCATCAGCTGCCGGTGATCGCCGAGGCCGGGTTCCGGGCCGTGGCGATTGACGTCCGCGGGTACGGGCGGTCCTCCGCCCCGCTGGAGGTCGAGGCCTACGGGATGCTCCAGCACGTCACCGACAACCTCGGGGTGGTGGAGGCACTGGCCGGCCGGGGCTCGCCGGCGATCGTCATCGGCCACGACTGGGGGGCGCCGATCGCCGCCCACTCGGCCCTGCTGCGGCCGGACGTCTTCACCGCGGTCGCGATGCTCAGCGTCCCCTGGAGCCCCCCGGGCAGCCGGCCGCCCA
>Ga0136846_1229258_pt1 | contig 19514 bp, 20 predicted proteins | sample HopSoiMetagenom2_FD_96841 | JGI IMG/M metagenome (GOLD analysis project Ga0136846, IMG submission 96841) | Grasslands soil microbial communities from Hopland, California, USA - 2 Assembly 2016 (version 4) | ecosystem: Environmental > Terrestrial > Soil > Grasslands | place: USA: Hopland...
AGCGTTGCCGTAGGCGGTGACCAGGTCGGTCTTGGCCTGCTGCGTCACGGCATCGCCCGCATGGTTGACGCCGGTGATGGTCATCGACGCCGAACCGGTCACGGTCGTGGTGGGGAAGGTGCCGACGTCACCCTTGACGGTGGTGGGCCCGGTGTTGGTGATTCCGGCACCCGCCAGGACGGCGAAGCTCGTCGCCGTTCCCAGCGGGATCGTGGCAGCCGCGGCTGCGGCGCCGGTTGCGAACGGCACCAACGCGACAACACCGAGAGCAGCGAGCGAGACGGGCCATGCGATACGCGAGACGAACTTCATCTTCGGTCCTTTCAAGGGGCACTCGGCAACCTGGCCTGGGTCGAATTCCCGGACACGACGACGGCAGCAACTACCTGTTCCGACCGTACACCTGTAGAAGATAACTAGCAATAAATTTCTAGTATTAGAAAACAAGTAATTGCGCTACCCTGACGGCGATGGGTGACTGGAGCTTCTTGACCAACCACGCCCGAGCCCTGCTGTTCATCGCCCATGACCCCGATGCTCGGCTCCGCGACCTCGCCGTTGCCGTCGACGTCACCGAGCGCACCGCGTACGGCATCGTGGCCGACCTCACCGAAGCGGGCTACGTCGTGAAGGAGAAGGAGGGCCGCCGCAACCGCTACCACATCCAGGCCCACCTCCCCCTGCCCGACGCCCTGATCGGGCAACGCACGATCGGGGAGGTGCTCGCCCTCCTCACCGATGCTGGAGCGCACACCAGCGAGTCGGCCCGTCCAGCACGCCGCAGCGGTGACCTCGATCGAAGCGACGCTGCCAGCAGCTAGCTGTTGACCCCAGGCCCCTTCGTCAGTCGCCGCTGGGTTGGCTCGGGCCGCCAGGCCACGCGCCGATCTCCAAGCCCGTCGTCTTGCCGGGGAAGGCCATGTCGCCGACGTAGGTGCGCATGAGGCGTCGATGGGCGATCCGCCAGCCCTCGCCGGTGCGGACGTACCGGTCCTCGTTGATCCCGGTCGAGCACCTGCCGACGCCGTCGCGGTCTGGGCCGCGGGAGAGCTCCAAGTAGTACGAGCGGCCGATCGCGGTGTCGCCGTCGATGTCGACGGCGACGAACCGGGTGAACTGCATCGAGAAGCCGGGCTCGCTCGGGGCGGTGGCTGCTCCGGCATCAGAGCCGGTGGCGTCGCTGCGGCGTTGCCGTCCCCCCAGCGCCTCCCGTATGGCGTCGCGGCCGACGACCTCTGGCCCGGTGAACGCATGGAGCACGCCGTCCTCGGTGAAGACGGCGGCGGCAGCTGCCGCGTCCCCGCACGTCACGCCGTCGCTGTAGATCGCGACGAGGCGTTGGATCGCCAGCTCGTCCTCTGCGCTCATGCCGATCAGGTGGCGTGGTCGAGCGCGGCCCGGGCCCGGGGCACGGTCCCAATGGTCGTTGCCACGGCGATCAGGCTCGCACCGGCCAGCAAGATGGTCGGGCGGACGCCGATCCAGTCAGCGAGCGATCCCTGCAGAAGGGAGCCGAGGGGATAGGCGGCGGTGAAGGTCATGACCCACACGCCCATGACTCGTCCGCGCAAGGCTTCGGAAACGGTGAGCTGCACCGTGGTCATGAGCATGGCGGTGATCGACATGAAGGCCATCCCCAGCAGGAACATCGCCACGAGCCCAACACCCCATACCGGTGAGACGCCGAGGAGGAGCACCGCGCCGGCCATGGCGCTGAGACCGACCGTCACCGCTCGACTCCGCCGAAAGCGACCGTCGGCGATGCCCACGATGACGGCCCCGGCCACTGCGCCGGCCCCATTGGCGCCCAGCAGCAATCCGTACGGCCTCGAGTCGACGTTGTAGACGCTCCGCGCCATGACCGCGATCATCTGGTTCATCGGCTGGGCCAAGAAGCCGATGGCGGCGACGGTGCACAGCGCCGCCATGATCGTCGGCTGGGTGCGGATGTAGGCGAAGCCCTCCCGCACCGGCTCGAGGATCTGGATACGGCCGCCGCGCTTCGGGGTCGGCGGTACCCGGGTTGCAGACACCGCGGCGATGACGACGAGGTACGAGATGGCGTTGATCATGAACGCCCACGCCGGGCCGGCGGTGAGCGCGAGCCCGGCGAGTGCTGGTCCGAACGCGCGCGACCCGTTGAACTGCGCCGAGTTCAGCGTGACCGCGCTGAGGAGATCCTCGCGGGGGACGAGGTCGTTGATGAAGCCCTGCCATGCCGGCATGGTCACGCCCGATGCCATGCCAGTGAGGCCGATGATCCCCAGGATGGCTCCGGGACTGCGTACGCCGGCCACCCATGCGCCCCACAGCAGGAGGGCGAGGAGCGCGAGGACGACCTGCACCACGAGCAGCAGGCGCTTGCGGGAGAAGTGGTCGGCAAGGACGCCGGCGACCGGTCCGAGGATGACGCCGGGGGCGAGGAGGGCGAAGGCCGACAGCCCGACCCACAAGCCACTGTGGGTCAGTTGGAAGAGGACGTACGGCACCACGGCGTTCTGCATCCACGTGCCGACGTTGGAGATGGCCGCGCCCGACCAGAACAGGGTGAAGTCCCGATGACGGAATGCTCGCCCGGCGTGCTTCAGCCCCCTCGTCGGTGGGATCGACGGCTCGACCTGGATGAGCTCGGCCGGGGAGAGGGCTCGCTCCTCGGCCGTGGTGGACATGCTCGGAGGCTATCCAGCTGGGGGAATGCCGACCGGGGAACACGATCCGTCAGGAAGGAGTTACGGCATGTGAGCCCGAATCCCTGGGCATGCATGGCGCTGGCGCGCTGGCGGGCCAGGGACGGGCTGGCCAGCGGGAGAACGAGAGGCTCCCGGTTCTCGGTGTCGACCTCGACCCGGAGGCTGCCGAGGTGACCGTGCGGGTGGTGGGCGAGCTCGACATCGGGACTCGTCCGCAGCTGCTCGATGCGCTGCCGTCAGTCCATGACGCCCTGCCGGCCGGCGCCACCCTCGTGCTCGACCTTGCCGGGCTCACCTTCTGTGACGGTGCCGCGGTCGTCGAGCTCGTGCACCTCGTCCGGATGGCCGAGGGACGTGGGCCGGTGGTCGTCAGGGACCCACCCCGGATGCTGGTCGTGATCGCCGATGCCCTGCGGCTCGAGTTGCCTGCCGGCACGAAGCCCAGGGTCGATCCGAGGCCGCCATCCTGATGGGAAAATGCGAAGAGCCGCCGGCAGCGCCGGCGGCTCGTCGGTCAAGCTCGTTGCGGAGTGGACGAGTCAGATGACTCGAACGTTCTGAGCTTCCTCCCCCTTCTTGCCCGGCGCAACGTCGAACTCGACCTTGTCGCCGTCGTTGAGGGTCTTGTAGCCATCGCCCTGGATGTTGGAGAAGTGGACGAACACGTCGTCGCCCTGCTCCCGGGAGATGAAGCCGAAACCCTTCTCAGCATTGAAGAACTTGACCGTACCTGTAGCCATTGCAATCTCTTCTCAGTGTCAGCGGGTCCGTATGACTCGCTCGCACCGCCAGCCTAGGGGGTTTCTGCCTCCCGGTCGCCAGCCGGCGGCCGGCCCGCTACTCCGGTTGCTCGGCGGCGGCCCCGACCGCCTGCGACCCGAGGTAGGCGGCCTGGACGGTTGGGCTGGCCGCCACCTCGGTGGGCCGGCCCTCGAAGATGAGCTTCCCGAAGTCGAGGACGTAGATGTAGGCGCACACGTCCATGACCAGGGCCATGTCGTGCTCCACCAGGAGGATGCCGACCCCACGCTCCTCGGTGACGGTTGTCAGGATCTCCCCGAGGTGCTGCGTCTCGGCCCGATCCAGGCCGGATGACGGCTCGTCGAGCACCAGGAGCTTGAAGTCGCCGGCCAGGCAACGAGCCACCTCGACCAGGCGTCGCTCGCCGGTCGAGAGGGATCCGGCCTCCTTGCCAGCGAGGGGCCCGAGCCCGCACACGTCGATTGCTGCATGGGCGGAGGCGAGGATCTGCCGGCGCTCGCCCCGGGTGGCGGCCAGCTGGCGGTGCGGGAGGCTTCCCGCCATGGCCGCCTCGCAGCCCAGGGCGACGTTGGCGGCCACGCTCAACGAGTCGAACAGCTCCATGCGTTGGAACGTGCGGCCGACGCCGCGACGGCCCCGGCCGGCAGCGTCCAGATGGGTGACGTCGTGCCCGTCGAAGGTGACGGTGCCGTGCGTGGGCCGCAGCAGCCCACTGCAGACGTTGAGGCTGGTCGTCTTGCCGGCACCGTTGGGCCCGATCAGACCGGTGATGCGCCCGAGCGGTGCACTCATGTCGAGGTCACTGACCGCCACCAGGCCGCCGTACCGAACCGACAGGTCGGTGACCGCCAGCCCGTCGCCGGCGTGTCGGATGACTGGCGGCTGCGTCTCGGCAGCAGCGGTGACCTCCGCCGCGTCCGTCGTGCCCCGGCGGCCCTCGTCCCCGAACCGGGTGAAGAGGCGCCGGAGGGCAGCGGGTGCGGGCTGCGGGCCGCCTTGTACCGACACGACGATGGCGAACACACCGAAGAGCACGTTGAGCCAGAGCGTGATGTGGTTGTTGGTGTCGTTGAAGAAGGTGGGGACGATCTTGAGGGCGGCCGCCCCGGCGATGGCGAACCACGGCTCGGCCAGCGGGTTGATGGCCAGCAGGGCGAGCACCACCAATGACGAGAACGGGGCGAAGTCGCGCGCGGCGGTGAAGTGGAACTGGGCCCCGTAGAGCGCGCCGGCGATCGCCGCGAAGAAGGCAGAGATGCAGAACACGATCACCCGCGTGGTGTTGACGCTCAGGCCCAGCGTCGACAGGGCGAGTGGCGAGTCGGCCATGCCCCGCAGGACGCGGCCGAGCCGACCCTGGTGGATCGCGACCATCACTGCCGTGGTGAGCACCGCGAAGGCCAGGACGACGTAGTAGTAGCCGTGGTCGGAACCGCCCCACGACGGCCGCGGGATGGGGCGGCCGTTGATGCTCGTCGAGAACATGATGCCCAAGGGATAGAAGAGCCGCTCCATGGCGATCCCGAAGCCGAGGGTGGCCAGCGCGAGGTAGAGGCCCGACAGTCGAACCGCCGGGATCGACACGATCGCCCCCACCGGCACCGCCACCAGGCCGGCGAGGAAGAGGGCGACCAGCCAGGGCAGGCCGTGATCGGTCGTGAACTGCGAGAACGACGACGCGCCGACCGCCGCGAACGCGAGGTGGCAGAGCGACACCTGGCCCGAGGTCTTCACCACCAGCCCGAGCGAGAGGAAGATGATGACGTAGGCGAGCGCCCCGCCGTAGCTGTCGAGCTTGGAGCCGGCCCACTGGGGGACGAGGGCCAACACGACGATGGCGACCACGCCAGCGGCCAGCCGGACGCGTATCGGGGCCAGCCACGGCGGCCGGGGCCGGACGACGGCGGACCCGGGTGTGACGAGCTTCCGCCTGGGGATCACCAGGAGCACGAGGAAGAGCACGACCACGGGGATGGCGCCGGGCAGGCCACCGAGGTACTTGCTGGTGCCCCACTGCTTGGTCGACAGCGCCGAGAGGATGCCCACGGCGGTTCCGCCCACATAGGTGAGGGGCAGGCTCGAGAAGGCGCCGATGGCGGCCGCCCCGAAGGCTTGCACGACGAGGAAGGTCAGGGCGACGGCGTCGAGGTTCGAGCCCATCGAGATGAGGATCCCCGACAGGGTGGCCAGTGTGGACCCGATGATCCACGCCCACCGGCGCACGCTGACCGGGTTGGTGCCAGCCAGGTCGAGCAGCTCGGGATCGTCGACCACCGCCCGCATGGTCACGCCCATCCGCGACAGGCGGAAGAAGGAGTAGAGGATCACGACGATCGCGATCCCGGTGAGGGTGACGATCACGTCGCTCCACGAAACCGTGATGCCGGCCGGGTGGAAGGCCGCCTGCTGGGGCAGGAAGTTGGGCACCGTCGCGGTGCCGGGCGTGTACTTCAGGGACGTGAGCCCCTGAACGATCAGCACCAGGCCAACCGTGGAGGTGATCTTGTAGACGGTCGTCATGCGGGCGACGTGGCGAGCCAGCCGCTCCATCAGCAAGCCGACGACGGTCCCGAAGCCGAGCACGGTGATGGCGCCGGCGACCGCCCAGTGGAGGCCGTGGTCGACGTGCAACCAGTAGAAGACGAAGGCGCCGAGAGCCGCCAGCGCGCCGTGGGCGAAGTTGAAGATGCCCGAGGTCTTGTACGTGAGGACGAGACCGACGCCGGCCAGGCCGTAGATCGCCCCAGTCACGAGCCCGACCACGAGGTACGGCATGAAGTCAGACAACGCTTCCCCCAGAACGCAACGCGGATGGGGCGGGTCGTGTCACCCGCCCCATCCGCATGTCGAATGTTGCGATGATCAGCTGAGCTTGATCGGCGGTGAGCAGTGCGCCGTCAGGTCTTCCTTCAATGTCCCCATCTGGTTCTCCGCGATGAAGTAGCAGAAGTTCGGCGGGCCTGCCTTCTGGCCAGCCGTCCAGGTCAGCTTGTTCGCCAGCACGCCGCCGAGGTTGTCGTCGGTCACCTTGCCGAGAGCAGCCACCATGTCGGCTGCGGTCGGGTTGGCGCTGGTGATGGTGCTGGCCTGCTTGCGGAAGAACTCGAGGGCCTGGAAGGTGATGGCCGCCTGCTGGCTGGGGATGTCGCCACCGGGCCCGAAGTCGTTCCAGGCCTCCTTCATCGGAGCCGCGAGCGGATCGTCGGAGTAGAAGGGCACCGAGGGGACGTTGCCCACGATCTTGGCCGTCTTCAGCTTGGCGATGTTCGTGTCCCACGTGGTCATCTGGACGTCGAACGTCGGGTCGTAGCCCTGCTTCTGGCAGTCGGCAATCATCTTGATGGCGCCCTGCGACGACGTGCCCATCACCAGGAAGTCGACCCCGGCCTTCTTCATCGCAAGACACTGGGCCGTGTAGTTGGGTGCGTCGAACGCGACCTTCTGGAGGCCGCCGTAGGCGACACCGAGCTGGCTGGAGATCAGCTTCGAAAGCGCGTCGGTGTCGCACGCCGGCGACTCGGCACAGGCAAACTGGCCGACCTTCTTGAGGCCGCGCTCCTTGGCGATCAGGAACGGAGCCGCGAGGAGCGCCGGGATCGTCAGGTTGAGCGGGAACACCATCGGGCTGCCGATGTGAACCGGCAGGTAGTTGTCGCCGGTGATGATCGGCACGCCCTTCTGGATGGCGTAGGGGCTGATGGCGGTGATGGTGCCAGTCGAGCCGCCCGACACCATGGCGATGATCTTGTCGTTGTTGACGAAGCCCTTGAACGCGGCGAGACCCTTCGCTGAGTCGCCCGCGTCGTCGACCACATCCACCGAGACCGGATGGCCCTTGATGCCGCCCTGGGTCTTGTTCACCCACTTCTGCCAGGCCTTGGCCATGTCGGCGGAGCCGGCGTTCGACGACGCCGAGAAGCCGCTGAACTCGCCCTGCGTGCCGATTCGTATCGTCGACATGCTTGTGTCCGCTGCGTTGCCGGCCGGAGCGGTCGTCTTCGATGCCTTCGACCCGGAATCGTCGCCGCCACAGGCCGCTGCGAGCATGGCGAACGCTGCAACGCCGAGCGCGAGCCGGCTGATGCCATTCAGTCGTTGTATCCGCATGTTTGGTGGACTCCCCCTGGGTCAGTTACCGCCGTACGGTGATGACCGGCGGACGGTACCCCGGTCGCGCGCTTCGTACCAGGAGTCGCTTGGACGTTCGTGGCGCAGATTGTCGGAACTGCGTTCGAGAACTAACCCCACACCAGAGGGAGACGGTGTGGCGCTCGCGGGTTGCCGCTGTACTCGAGCTCGACGCCGGGCGCGATGCGGTAGTCGGTGATGCGCCGGTGCCACGCTTCCATGGCCACATGCATCTCCATGCGAGCGAGATGCGAGCCGAGGCAGCGGTGGAAGCCGCTGGCGAAGCCGATGTGCTTGTTGGGGTTGCGTCGCAGGTCGACGGCGAGAGGATCGGGAAAGTGCGTTGGGTCGACGTTGGCGGCCGACCACGAGATGTGCATGTAGGTGCCGGCCGCGATCCGCTCGCCACTCGGGAGGTCGAGATCGCGTACCGCGCGGCGCCCGCCGTCGGTCACCGGCGACTCGAAGCGCATGAGCTCCTCGATGGCACTCGGCCACAGGCCCGGATCAGCCAGTACCTGGGCTCGATGATCGGGATGACGAGCGAAGTAGCTGAGGAAGCAGGCAAGGGACGCGGCCACTGTGTCGAGGCCGGCGATCATCAGTAGGCCGAGGATGTCGAGGATGTTCTCTCGTGTGAGCCGTTCGCCCTCGACCTCGGAGGTCAGCAGCCAGCCGAGCATGTCGTCGCCCGCTTTCCCAGTGGCCTCGCGACGGTCCAGCTCCCGGTTGAAGTACGCCTGGATCCACTCGACCGCTTCCGCCCGCTTGGCGAGGTACTCCTCGACGGAAGGCTGCTCTGACGCGGTGTTGTTGAGCGTGAGGTTCTTGAACCGAAGGAAGTCGTCGAGGTCGTCGAGCGGCAGGCCCATGATCGACAGGAAGATCGTGGAGGGGAGCGGCTCGCACCACGCCTTGTAGGCGTCGACCTGGCCCCCATCGACGAAGTCGTCGATGAGCTCGTCCGCCAACGCTCGTACGTTCTCGGCGAGCGGCGCGATGCGCTTGGCGGTGAACACGGGATCGAGCAGCCGGCGGTACTTGGTGTGCTCGGCACCGTCGAGGCCCAAGGGAATCGCCACCCGATTGCTGCCGAGGTACTTGGCGGTGGTCTCCACGTCGCGGTGCTTGTTGACGAACAGGATGTCGTCCATCCGCAGGAGGGTGACGGCATCGTCGGCTGAGCGGAACACCGGCGATGTCTCGGCGAGGCCGACGTACATCGCCTGCGGTTCGGCGCTGGTTCGCGCCTCGTGGCGCTCCCCGCTGTCGAAGGCCCGCAAGCGCTCGAATCGCTTCCGCTGGAGCTCGTTGGCGTCGATCATGGTGCCCCCTTGCCGCCAGTTGTCGAACGGCGTTCGGACAAAGGCTATCCGCTGGTCCCCGCCGATGTCCCTGGTGGATCGGCGGCGCCGGCCGCGCCCGAGTCGTCAGTCCGCCATGGCCTCCATGTCATGGGCGGAGCAGATGATGTTGGCGATGGCCTGGAGGTAGTTGGCGTCCTCGGCCGAGAAGGTGCGCTCGGTGGCGGAGACGACCATCAGGGCGCCGCGCGGGGCGGACAGCGCCGGAATGGGGACCGCGATGGCGCTTGCCAGCCCGTGCTCGATGAGCGCGGTGGTGTCGAAACGACGCTCCGAGCGCAACGAGTTGCTGATGACCGGCCGTTCGATGGCCACCGCGTGCTGGGCGAGCGCGTCGTGGTTCTCAGTGACGGGTCGCCGGCCCCGGCCGCCACTGGCGACGGCGCGCAGACCGAGGCCGTCGACCTTGCGGATGTAGACGGCCACGCAGTCCGCCCCCAGCACCCGGCGCACGGTCCGGACCGCCTCCTCCATGATGCGCTCCGGTCCGATGGCGCGGGAACGGCGCAGGCCGAGCACGGCGATCGACTCCAGCTCGGCGGTGCGGAGTTGCCCGACCCGGGCGTTCTCATCCCGCTCGGTGAGGTCCCAGGACGCGCCGACGAAGCCGACAAGGGTGCTGCCATCCCAGAGGCCGTCGTTGACGATGTGGGCATGGAAGACGGTGCCGTCGCGACGCATGAGGTCCAGCTCACGGCTGGTGAAGCGACCGGCACGTAGCTCCCGCATGATCGCGGTCGCCTCGTCCCGGCCAGCGGGGTCGACGACGACGTCGACCACGTTCCGGCCGACGACCTCCTCGGCCCGCCAGCCGTAGATGCGCTCGGCGGCCGCGTTCCAGTAGGTGATCACCGCCTCCAGGTCGGTGACGATCACAGCCTCCCGGACGACCTCGAGCAGCCGGCCATGCAGGCGGGAGGGGAGGGGGGTGACCGCTCGCGCCGATGGCTGCTCCTGGGCGAGGTCGGGTGCCGTTCCGCTCTGGACGGCGGCCGCGGCTGCCGCCAGGCTCCAGCCCCGCTCGCTCAGGGCGCGTAGGGCGATGATCTGCTGCAGATCGTCTTCGCTGTAGAGGCGCTGCCCGGAGGCGGTCCGGGTGGGCCGGGGCAGGCCGTACCGGCGCTCCCACGCGCGCAGGGTTGCCACGCTCACGCCGCTCTGCTTGGCGAGCTCCCCGATGCGCATCACGGCTGCTAGCTCACCAGAGCGCCGCCGGCCCGTCGAGGAGGCGTCAACCCTCGACAGGCAATTCCAATCTGAGGATTGTTCGTGCATGCAGTGTCTAACTTTTGCCGCGAGATTGGCAAGCGACAAAAACCAGCGGAATGGGTGACATCAGCAATGGGGGCGCCGCCAAATCCTCGATAACAGCGCCGCAATCCCTGTTGGACGAGCTGGAATGGCCGGCGTGTCCTGGTCGCGCCGGCCTGAGTACGCTCGCCGTCGATGGACACTGCCTTCGTCATCGGTGTCGTGGTCCTCGCCCTTGCCGTGCCGTGGCTCCTCCGCGACGCGCTGAGCGGTGGGTGGCGCAACCGGCCCGGTGCCGGCCCGGCGTCGTTGCAGGGTGGCACGTTCGCAACGTTCTTCGGCATCAACGGCGGGCATGAGACCAACCGGTACGCGTCCGACCCGGAGCCACTCGCTCCGCCTGACGTCACCGACTGAGTGTCATCCGTCCTCGACCTGACGGCGACACAAGCCCGAGTGTTGGGCGCGCTCCTGGAGAAGAAGCTGGCGACGCCCGACGCCTATCCGTTGACGCTGAACGCATTGCTGGCCGCATGCAACCAGACGTCGAATCGTGACCCGGTCGTGCAGTTCGAGCCTCAGGCTGTCGAAACCGCGGTCTTGGCCCTGAAGGCCAAGGGTCTGGCCCGGGTGGTGCACCCGGGGGCGGGCGAGCGGGCCACTCGCTACCGGCAGGTGCTCGACGAGGTGTTGGGCCTCACCGCTGCCGACGAGGCGCTGCTGTGTGTGCTCTTGCTGCGGGGCGCCCAGACCGTGGCCGAGCTGCGGAGTCGCACCGAGCGGCTCCATGGCTTCGCGTCGGCTGCCGAGGTGGAGTCGTCGTTGTCGGCCCTTGGCGAGCGGGACCCCCCGCTCGTCGCCCAGGTCGAGCGCCGGGCGGGCCAGAAGGAAGGGCGCTGGATCCAGCTGCTGGAGGTCGGCGCCGAGGAGCGGGCGTCGGTGTCGCCGGCCGAGCCTGGCGCTGCGCCTGGTGGTCGATCGACCAGTCGGCTGGATGAGCTCGAGGCCCGCGTCGTTGTGTTGGAGGACCGCCTGGCCCGGCTGCTCGACGCGCTTGGCGACGAGGATGGTCAGGTCGCCGGGGCCACCTGAACTGGCACGCCGCTGAAGACGGCCACGCTCGACCACGGCTCGACGACGCCGTCGTCGGTGAGGTCGTTGGCGCTGGCGCCGGGGGTGAGGGCCGCGACCCGCAGGCTGTCGGCGGCCTTGCCGTGCCCGAAGCCGTGCGGCACGCACACCGAGCCCGGCATCACCGCATCGGTCACCTCGACCGGGGCGGTGACGCTGCCGACCCGGCTGGTGACGACGACGGCCTGCCCCGAGACGACGCCGGCCTCGGCCGCGTCGAGCGGGTGAAGCTGCACGGTGCAGCGGTCACTCTCGGTCGTGAGCCGCCCGACGTTGTGCAGCCAGGAGTTCATCGAGCGGCGGTCGCGGCGACCGAAGAGCAGCAGGCCGGGAACGGGCTCGGCAAGCGCGGCGGCGAGGCGGGTGCTGTCGATGGCGACCGGTTCTGGCGCCAGCTCGATCTTCCCGCTCGCCGTGCGCAGGATCTCGTCGACGCGAGGTTGCAACGGGCCGAGATCGACCCCGTCGGGCGCCTCCCGCAGCTGCCGGAACGTCAGACCCTCGGGCCATTGCCCGAACCGATCGCCGTACGGGCCGGAGCGGATGTTGAGCTCAACGAGCTGCTCGGCCGGCTCGCCGGCATCCAGCGACGCGAGCACGTCGTCGGCGGTGATGCCGAACTGCTGGGCGGCGGCCGCGGCCCGTTGGGCCACGAACGCTGCCATGCGGTCGTCGACATCCTCGGCATTGGGGTCGCGGCCCTCGACGATGGCCGTCAGTCGCATGAGGATCTCGCCGTCGCCCAGCTCGCCTGGCTCGCGTGCCAGCAGGGGCGGGGAGTAGTCGTAGAAGTTCTGGCAGGCGTTCCAGGTGGCGAAGCCCTGCGCGTGCCCGCGGGTGAGCAGCCGCGGCGAGGGGAACACGACGTGCGCGTGCCGTGAGGTCTCGTTGAGGTAGATGTCGATGCTGATCTGGCAGTCGAGCATCGGCAGGGCGGCATCGAGCCGCCCTCCGTTCGGCGTCGAGAGCACCGGGTTGCCGGCGATGAAGATGGCGGCCCGCACCCGATCGTCGCCGGGCGTGTCGATCTCCTCGGCCAACGCCGCCACGGGCAGCTCCCCGGCGAACTCCTTGAGCCCGCGCACCCGGCTCTGCCACCGTCCCCACCGCATGCCCCGGCCGGGTCCCGGCTTGCCATGGGTGGTCGGGCTGCCCTGGGCCGGAAGCGGGAACATCGCCCCACCTCGCCGGTCGAGGTTGCCGGTCAGCACGTTGAGGGCGTCGATGAGGAAGCTGGCGAGCATCCCGAACGCCTGGGTCGAGGTACCGACCCGTCCGTAGACCGCGGCGCTGGGGGCCGCCGCCAGGTCACGGGCGAGGCGCCGCAGCGTGGGTGCTGGGATGCCGCAGCGGTCGGCCACGGCCTCGGGAGTGAAGGGCGATGCCAGCGCCCCGAGCTCGGCGACGCCCTCGACCCTTCCGTCGAGATGGCGCAGGTCGACCAGACCCTCCTCGAAGAGGGTGTGGACCATGGCGAACAGGGCGAGGGCGTCGGTGCCGGGCCGGATGAAGTGGTGCTCGTCGGCTTGCTCGGCAGTGCGCGTGCGCCGGGGATCGAGCACGACCACCTTGCCGCCGCTAGCCCGAATGGCGCGCAGCCGGGCCGCCATGTTGGGAGCGGTGAGGAGGCTGCCGTTCGAGTCGACCGGGTTGGCGCCGACGATGAGCAGGTGGTCCGTGTTGTCGAGGTCGGGGACAGCTGTCGACCACGGCACGCCGAACAGCAGCCCGGAGGCGAAGGCCTTCGAGGAGGCGTCGACCGAGGCCGCGCTGTAGATGTGAGGCGTCGACAGGGCGTGGATCAGCGCGGCCTTGAAGAAGAGCTCCGTCGAGCCGCCCGGGTTGCCGCTGTAGACCGCCACCGTGTGGCGCCCGTGCTCCTCGATGACCGGCCGGAGCCGGGCAGCGGCCTCGGCGAACGCCTCCTCCCACGACACCTCGACCAGCTCGCCGTCCCGCCGCACGAGGGGGCGCCGCAGTCGGTCAGGGTCGGCGTCGATGTCGAGCAGGGCGGAGCCCTTGGCACACACGTAGCCGGCGCTGAGCACCGCGGTGCGACGGCCGCGGGCCCCAACCGGTCGGTCGCCATCGAACTCGATGTCGAGGCCGCAGGCCGCCTCGCACAGATGGCACCGGCGGGGCCTCGGCGACGTCGCCCGGGAGCTCATGGGCAAACGGTACTGAACCCGGGTGGTGGGCGACCGGGGACACCGCCATGGTGTCGTCGTCGCTGATGGGAAGGGGTCCGCCGCTGCGGAGGTCGGCCGCGCGCAGACTGCATCCATGACTGGACCCGCCGCCCGGGTGATCGCCGACTCGGTCAGTTCCGACGGCGTCCGGCTGACCACGATCGAGGCCACGATCCACCGGTTCGTGCTCGCCGAGCTGAACACGCACCGGCTCTTCAGTCGCAACAGCGCCTCGAGCAGGGCAGTGCCGGTGGCCAAGCAGATCGCCCGGGTCATGGCCGACCCGGCCATCCCCGTCGAGTTCGGCGGCAAGCGCGGCGGGATGCAGGCCGGGCCGGCGTTGGAGGGCAACGCCCGGGTCGCCGCCGAGGGCGCCTGGCTCCGTGCCCGCGACGATGCCGTCGCCGGCGCCCAGCGGTTGCTCGATCTCGGCGTGCACAAGCAGGTCGCCAACCGGCTGTTGGAGCCGTTCATGTGGCACACCGTGATCGTCAGCGCCACCGACTGGGACGGCTTCTGGTTCCAACGGTGCTCGCCGCTCGCCCAGCCCGAGATCCGTCTCGCGGCAGAGGCGATGCGCGCCGCCATGCAGCAGTCGGCACCGAGGAGCTGCGAGCCAGGGGAGTGGCACCTTCCCTATGTCGACGGCGAGGACCGAGCCGCGATTGCGGATCCGGCGCTCCTCCGCAAGGTCTCGGCAGCCCGCTGCGGTCGGGTCTCGTACCTCAACCATGACGGGCAGCGCGACCTCGACGACGATCTCCGGCTCTACGAGCGGTTCGTCACCGCCCAGCCGGCCCATGCGTCGCCCCTCGAGCACGTGGCCACGCCGGCCGGCGCCGCCACCGTCGTCGCTGGCAACTTCCGCCACTGGACGCAGCTGCGCCACCTGGTGCTCGCCAGCTAGCCGTTCGGCTCCCCGACGCGGGCGAGTCGCGTCTCGATGCGTGCTCGCACATCGGGCCACTCGGTCGTGAGGATCGAGTACATGGCCGAGTCGCGCAGCAGGTCGGCCTCGCCCGGGGCCTGCGATGGCTGCCAGGCGCGGAGCACACCCTCGAGGTGAGCCCCGAGACCTTCGATCGCCGAACGCGACCGCTGGTTTCTGGCATCGGTCTTGAGGTCGACGCGTCCCACGCGCCAGGTGTCGAACGCGTGGGTCAGGAGCAGCAGCTTGGCCTCGAGGTTGATGCCGGTGCGCTGGGCGCCGGCTGCCAGCCAGGTGGCGCCGATCTCGACCGCGAAGGGGAGGAGGCTGTCGTCGCGATGGCGGAAGGTGAGGAACGACGTGCAGCCGACGGCCGCGTTGTCGACTTGTCGGACCTGCGCGAACGGCATCCGCTCACCGCAGTCGCGGAGGGCCAGCTGGGTGCGTACGTAGTCGGCGGCGGCCTCGGGCCCGTGGGGCACGCTGGTCCAGCCGTAGGTCTCCCGATTCGCCGCCGATGCGACCGACAGGCTCTCGGCGTGAGCGACCGTCAGCGGCTCCAGTCGCACCAGCCGACCGACCAGCGTGGGCGTGTCGAGCACGACGGCCATCCGTAGACCCTGCCATCCGCCGGCGGTGTACCTCGGGGATTTTCTCCGGCCCGGGATGACAGGGCACCTAGGTTCGCGACTGTGGTTGGAGACCTCACAGATCCCCGCCGGGAGGAGCCCCCGTTCGTGCTGGGCGAGCGGGAGATGCTCGAGGCCTGGCTCGAGTTCCAGCGCACGACGCTGCTGCTCACGTGCGAGGGCATGGGTGACGCCGCTCGTGGCTGACCAGTAGCCTCGCCTGGCATCTCCTTGGGAGAGTCGCCTCGCTTGGGCAGGACGGCCGTCAGGCCCCCGCTGTCGCCCCGTGCAGGTTCGACGCCTCGACCGAGCCCACCCATGAGGAGACCCATGCCCGACAAGTCACCACAGAAGCCCTCCGGCAAGAAGGCCGGGAAGTCGCTCAAGGAGAAGCGCGAAGCGAAGCGCGTCAAGAAGGACGGCTCGCCGGCCATCCTCGGCCGCTGATCTCGGCGGCTGACTACGGTCCTCGCTCGTGGTGAACCACGGCGAGGTGCTCTGGGTCCCATCGCCTGATCGGGTGGCGGCATCCCGGATGACCCACTTCGAGGAGTGGGCCCGGGCCCGCTTCTCGATCGATGGGCCCGGTTACGACCCTCTTTGGGACTGGTCGGTGGCGCAGCCCGCTGAGCTGTGGACTGCCGTGCTCGACTACTTCGACGTCCGGAGCACGGGGTCCTCACAACCGGCGCTGGTCGGGAAGATGCCCGAGGCGCGTTGGTTCCCCAACGTCACGCTCAACTACGCGCAGACCGTGCTCGAGCGGCTCGGGGACGGCGAGGCGATCATCGCCGTCGATGAGTCGGGGCCGGCCCGGAGCATCAGCGGGAACGACCTCCGCCAGCTCGTCGCCGCGGCCGCCGGCGGCCTGCGGGCGCTGGGCGTGGGCCCCGGCGACCGGGTGGCCGCCTATCTCCCGAACATCCCGGAGGCAGCAGTGGCCATGCTCGCCGCCGCGAGCATCGGCGCGGTCTGGTCGTGCTGCGCTCCCGACTTCGGGCCGGGCGCCACTCTCGATCGGCTGCGACAGATCGACCCGACCGTCCTGATCACGGTCGACGGCTACCGCTTCGGGGGTCGCTGGTTCGACCGTCGCCCCGTGGTCGAGGAGGTGCGCCGCGGCTTGCCGAACCTGCGGGCGACCGTCGCCGTCCACCGGCTCGAGGAGTCGGCCGAGCTCGGCGACCTGTCGTGGGACGACCTGTTGGGCTCAGGAGCGCCGGTCGAGCCGGAGCCGCTCGCCTTCTCGCACCCGCTCTGGATCGTCTACACCAGCGGTACCACCGGGCCACCCAAGGCCATCGTGCAGGGCCACGGCGGCATCCTGGTCGAGCACCTCAAGGCGCTCTCCCTGCACTACGACCTCGGGCCTGGGCAACGGTTCTTCCAGCACACGTCCACCGGCTGGGTCATGTGGAACCTGTTGATCAGCGCGTTGGCCACCGGTGCGACGATCGTGAGCTACGACGGCGCGCCCAACCATCCCGACAGCGAGGTGATCTGGAGGCTGTGCGCGGAGCTCGGTGTCACCGATCTCGCCGTCGGCGCCGTCTTCCTCGTCGACGCCATGAAGCGAGATGCCAAGCCAGGCGTCGACCACGACCTCGGCGCGTTGCGCTCGCTCGGCTCGACCGGCGCCGCGCTCCCGCCGGAGGCGTACCGCTGGATCTACGACGCCATCAAGGACGACCTCTATCTCCGCTCGAACAGTGGAGGCACCGATGTGTGTTCGGGGCTGCTCGGCTCGGTGCCAACCCTGCCGGTGAGGAGCGGTGAGCTCCAACGGCGCCCGCTCGGCGTTGCTGCAGCCGTCTTCGACGACGACGGCGCCGAGGTGGTGGGGCAGGAGGGCGAGCTCGTCGTCACCGCGCCCATGCCCTCGATGCCGCTGTTCATCTGGGGTGACCACGACGGCACCCGATACCGCGACGCCTACTTCGACAAGTACCCGGGCGTGTGGCGGCACGGCGACTGGGCGTGCATCTACGAGGATGGCTCCTCGGTCGTGCTCGGGCGCTCCGACGCGACCCTCAACCGCGGCGGTGTGCGCATCGGGACCGCCGAGGTCTATCGGGTGCTCGAGGACATCCCTGCGGTGCTCGACTCGGTCGTCGTCGACATCGGGACCAACGCGGGCGGGCGAGGCCTTGTCCTCTTCGCGGTGGCGGCAGACGGTGCCGACCATGCCTCGGTGGAGCAGGAGATCCGCCAGGGGCTGCGCCGTCGGGCGTCACCACGGCACGTGCCCGACACGATCGTGTGGTGCCCGGGCCTGCCCCGCACGCTCAACGGCAAGCGACTCGAGGTGCCGATCAAGCGGGTCCTGATGGGGACGCCCCCCGAGCGTGCCGTCGACCTCGGCACCGTGCGCGATCCCGACCTGTTGGCGACGCTGCCAGGGTTGCTGGAAGGCAGCTGAACGGGCGGGTCCGGTCGTCAGTCGCCGGCGGGCGGCTCGAAGTCGACGCCGAGCAGGCGGTTGAAGGCGTCGATGGTGATCAGTCGACGAGTGGCCTCGGGGACGTCGTCGAACGGCTCGTGCAGCACCTTCTGCGTCTCCGGGAACGTGCCCTCGACGTGGGGGTAGTCGCTACCCCACAGCATGTTCTCGTAGCCGAGGTGCATCACGGTCGGGATCGCGCTCTCGTCGTGCTGGAACGACGTGTACACCTGGCGGTACACGATCTCCTTCGGCAGCTTGGAGAGCGTGGGACGGACGAAGAGCGAGTGCTGCCGGTAGGCCTCGGTCATGCGGTCGGCCATGGCGGGGATCCACGACCCACCGCCCTCGGCGACCAGCACGTTGAGGTCGGGATGCTGGTCGAGCACGCCGCTGGCGACCAACATGGTGAGCGTCCGGATGCCGGGTAGGGCGGTCTCCACATAGTTGATGACCGCACCGCCAGCGCCTCGGAACTGCACCGGGTTGAGGCCGGTGCCGATGTGGAAGGCGGGCACGATGCCGGCTTCGTCGGCGGCGTCCCACAGCGGCGCCCACACCTCGTCGTTGTACTGGCGATCGGCCGGTGGCGTCGTCGGCATGTAGATCAGCTTGAACCCCATGCCGGCCGCCCGTTGGAGCTCGGCCACGGCGTCGCCGGTGTCGTAGACCGACACGATGGCGCTGGGGAACAGCCGTCCCTTGGACGCGTCGATCACGTCGGCCTTGGCCCAGTCGTTCCAGCCCCGCGACATCTCGCGCGCCATCTCCGGGTCCTCGACGTTCGACGTGAAGAAGCCCGCCGACGGGAAGCAGATCTCGCCGAACACGCCCTGCTCGTCGAGATCCTTCAGCCGGGTCTCGGTCTTGAGCGCGCCGGGCGGGCGGAACAGCTCGTTCCACTGCTGGCGGCGGGGACTCGGGATGGTGCGGGTCATCACCTGGTCGCCGATGTAGGTGATCTGCTCGTTGCCCTCGGTGACGGTGCGAGGCGTCCTGTCGGCCAGCCGCTTGGGGAGCACCTGGTACCAGAGATCCTCGGGCTCGAGGAGGTGGGAATCGCCGGAGTTCGCCCAGATCTTGGCCATGTCGCGACCCTAGTTGTGCCCTCCTAGGCTCGGACAGGTGCCTGACATCCGGATGTACCACAACCCTGGCTGCAAGTTCTCCCGCGGCGCGGAGGAGATCCTCCGGGAGCGGGGCGCCGATGTCGAGATCGTCGAGTACCTCGACCACCCATTGACCCGGGCCGACTTCGAGAGCGTCCTCGACATCCTCGAGGACCCGGCGGCCGACCTGGTGCGCAAGGACAAGCAGTTCGCCGCCCTCGGTCTCGACGAGGCCGACTACCAGACCCGCGAGCAGGTCGTCGAGGTGCTGCTCGAGCACCCCGTGCTCATGCAGCGACCGATCATCATCCGCGACGGCCGGGCCGTCATCGCCCGCCCCTCGGAGAAGCTCCTCGACCTGTTGTGATCCGTGTTCTGTGTCGTCTGGTGGCCCTCTACGGGCTACCAGACGACACAGAACGGGTCAGGTCAGCGCGCCCGGGTCCTGGGGGACGTCGACGGCGTGCTGGCGGAGGGCGTCGAGGGGAACGATCTCCAGGGCGCGCTCGTGGGTCGAGGCCAACACCACGGGGGCCGCTGCCCCATCGTGATGGGCGCGCAGCCAGTTGGCGGCAGTCACGCACCAACGGTCGCCCGGCACCAGCCCGGGGAAGCGGTACTGCGGCATGGCGGTGATCAGGTCGTTGCCGATCGACCGCTGGTGCTCGAGGAACTCCGACGTCATGACCGCGCAGATGGTGTGGCTCCCGAGATCCTCGGGGCCGGACGTGCAGCAGCCGTCGCGGTAGAAGCCGGTGACGGGGTCGTCCCCACAGGGCTCGAGGTCGCCGTCCAGGACGTTGTGGTCGGTCACCGCGCCAGTATCGCGGCTGCTCAGATCCTTCCGCCGTCGATGTTGATGACCTGTCCCGAGATGTAGCTGGACGCGTCGC
>Ga0136846_1217682_pt1 | contig 19513 bp, 12 predicted proteins | sample HopSoiMetagenom2_FD_96841 | JGI IMG/M metagenome (GOLD analysis project Ga0136846, IMG submission 96841) | Grasslands soil microbial communities from Hopland, California, USA - 2 Assembly 2016 (version 4) | ecosystem: Environmental > Terrestrial > Soil > Grasslands | place: USA: Hopland...
AGGGCGAGCAGGGCGCGAAGGACGCGGGCAAGATGCGCGCGGAGGGCAAGGAGTACGTGGTCAAGGATGGGGATGTGCTGAACTTCCTGTTCAGCAGCTGAGCGCGCTTGCCCTTCGCGCTCGCCAGTCACGCCTGCAGCGCCGTTCTGCCGCGCAGCCATGCGCGCGCCGTGCTTCGGCGTGCAGCCGCGCTGGCGGAAACTCCGCTGGCTGGCGCAGGTCCCGCTAGTACCATCCATTCTTTCGACAACCTGAAACTCCCGCATATGGCTCCATCGCTCATGTCCAGACTCGGGAGCCGCTGGCTGTGGGCATCGATCGCGCTGCTCGCGACAGGTTGCACCTCCATGCCGAGCAGCGGGCCGAGCGCTTCCGCCATCGAAGGAAGCGACAAGCAGGCCCTCGACGGATCGATCCAGGTTGTCGGCATCGACGACGTCATTGCACGCCGGTTGCAGACGAAGCACCATCTGGACACCTTTGCCGAGAGCCTGGGCCAGACCCCCAGTCCTCCCCTGAGGATCGGCCGGGGCGACACGCTGGAAGTCGACATCTGGGAAGCCCCGCCCGCCACGCTGTTCGGTGGCGGTGTCGCGGATCCGCGCGCGCCTTCGACCGTTCGGCCGACCACCTTGCCGGGCCAGGTGGTCGACCAGGACGGCGCGATCATGGTCCCGTTCGTCGGAAGGATCCAGGTTGCGGGCAAGTTGCCGGTCGACGTGGGCAACGACATCGAGCGCGGCCTGAAGGGCAAGGCGAACCAGGCCCAGGTGCTCGTGCGCGTCGCGCGCAACGCTTCGGCGAATGTCACCGTGGTCGGCGAGGTCACGAACAGCCTGCGCATGCCGCTGACCTCCGGTGGAGAGCGCGTGCTGGATGCACTTGCTGCGGCCGGCGGTGTGCGCCAGCCTGTCAACAAGATGACGCTGCAAATCACTCGGGGAAGCAAGTTCGAGGCGCTGCCTCTGGACGCCGTCATTCGCGATCCGCGCGAGAACGTCCCGTTGCAGCCCGGTGATGTCGTGACGGCCATGTTCCAGCCCTTGAGCTTCTCGGTGCTCGGTGCCACGGGCAAGAACGACGAGATCAACTTCGAGACGCAAGGCATCACGCTCGCCCAGGCGCTCGCGCGAGCCGGCGGACTGGCCGACTCGCGTTCGGACCAGCGCGGCGTCTTCATCTTCCGTTTCGAACCGGTGGACGCGCTCGACTGGCCGAGCCAGCCCGTCGCCACGACGGCCACCGGAATGGTGCCCGTGGTGTATCGACTGGACCTGAACCAGCCTCGCAGCCTCTTCGCGATGCAGAACTTCAAGATGCTGGACAAGGACGTGCTCTACGTCAGCAATGCGCCTGCGGCCGAACTCCAGAAGTTCCTCAACATGGTGTTCTCGGTCGTCTATCCGGTCCTGACGACGATCCAGGTCGCGAAGTAGCACGCCGCTCGGCTCGCCTCGGCTCCGTCCACGTGCTTGATTTCCACTCATCCCACACGAATCCAATGACGCGCCGCAGCCTCGACATCATTGTTCCGATCTACAAGAACGCCGGGCTGACGGAGACCTGCGTGCGATCGCTCGTGGCCAACCTGCCCGAGATCGCCGGCCATGAGCCGCGTCTGATCCTGATCAACGATTCACCTGGCGATGCCGAAGTCGAAGCCTTGCTTGCGAGGATCGCGAAGATCTGGCATCCGTTGGTGATCCTGCGCAACGAGAAGAACGTCGGCTTCGTGCACAGCGTCAATACCGGCCTCGACATTGCACGTCGTGACGGCCACGACACCCTGCTGGTGAATTCCGATACGCAGACATTTCCCGGTACCCTGGCCAACCTGATGAAGGCCGCGAAGGCCGACCCGCAGATCGGCTTCGCGTGTCCCCGCTCCAACAACGCTTCCATCTGTTCCCTGCCACATTTCTTTGGCGGCTCGATGCCGTCGGCGGAGGAATCGCATCGGCGCTGGCGCGACATCGCTCGCACGCTGCCACCGTTCCATTTCTCGCCCACAGCCGTCGGGTTCTACATGTTCATCGCGCATTCCGTGCTTGCCAACCATGGCGGCTTGAGCGAGGACTTCGGCGTTGGCTACGAAGAAGAGAACGACCTCGTCATGCGCGCCGGCAAGGTGGGAACGCGGGCTGTCATGGTCAACGATTCATTCGCTTTCCATGCGGGATCGGCGTCGTTCAGCCTGCTGGACCTGGACTTGCGGTCCCACAAGGACGGCAACCTGAAAAAGATGGCGAACCTGCACCCGGAGTTCCTCCAGCTCGTTCGCCGATATGAGGCGTCACCGCATTTCCGCGCCGAGCGATTGCTCGGTGGACTGCTGGGCGATGCACAGGGCCGCGTCAAGATCGTGTTCGACCTGACAAGCCTTGGCAAGCATCACAACGGCACGAACGAGCAAGCGATCCAGGTCGTGAAGTCGATGGCGCGGCGTCAGAGCCACCGCATCCGGTTGGCAGGGGTGTGCTCGGCCGAATCCTTTGAGTTCCATGGCCTGGACAAGATCGAAGGCTTGCACCGCGAGGAGCCGGACGCCCCTGGCTTGCACGGAGTCGCGATCCGGATGGCCCAGCCTTTCGACGTGCATCACATCAACGTGCTGGAAGGGCTTGCGCCGATCAACGTGTTCTCGATGCTGGACTGCATCTCCGAAGACTGCGGCCCGCTGGCGGTCGAGGGCCAGTTCATCGAGCTCTGGGAACACGTGGCAAGGACCGCGCACGGGGTGTTCTACAACAGCAAGTTCTCCGAAACAATCTTCCTGAATCGCCATCCTGCGGCCCGTGCGTTACCGGCATGGGCGCGACCGCTCCCAACGAAGCTCGCGAGCTATCGCAAGGGCAACCGTCCCTGTGCTGGCAGTCACGTCTTCGTCCTCGGGAATCACTTCGCTCACAAGGGATCCGTCGTGGCGGCGCAAGCGATCGCCAGCGCCTATCCCACCATGCAGGTCGCAGTATTGGGGGAGGTCACGCGCCAGCAGGCCAATCTCACAAGCCTGAGGCCAGGTCAGCTCGACCAGTCCAAGATCGACCAGCTTTTCTTTGACGCCTCGGTGGTCGTGCTGCCGTCCCACGTCGAGGGCTTCGGGTTCGGCCTCATGCACGCCTTGGCGGCGGGCCGGCCTGTCGTCGCGCGACGCATTCCCGCGACGCTCGAGATCCTGGCCACGCTTGACGATGTGAAAGGTGTCTTCCTGTACGACACCGACGCCGACCTCGTCCCCGCACTTGCGCAGGCATTGACCTGCGACGCCAGCAGCGCCGACGACAAACGCGCGATGGATTGGGACGACTGGTGCGACGAATTGACCGACTTCTGCGTATCCCTGACGCGCCGCGATGACATCTTCCCACGGCTGGTCGAGAGGATTCGCTCGGCGGACCTCATCCGCCGTGCCCAGCGCGGCGACGGCGTCCTGCCGGCTGCATCGGTCGCGACTGCCCAGACTGCGATCGCCGATGTCCCGAGCGACGCCAGGAGCATCACGCTAGACGCCCTGATGGCGCTCGAAGGCAGCGACTTCGTCGAGCACGCCTATGCAACACTGCTTCTCCGGCCGGCCGACCCGTCCGGCCTCAAGTTCTACATCAACGAGCTGAGAACCGGCCTGGGCAAGGCCGACATTCTCAAGGCGCTGCATACGTCTGCCGAAGGACGCTCTCGCGATGTCCGGCTGGAAGGACTGGACGACGTGATCAGGCAGGCACGCGGTCGCCGCCGCAAGCCGTTCCTCAAGCGCCTGCGCGGCGCCTAACGATGGAGCCGCGCGTCGCTTTCACGGGCGCTTCAAAGACATGAGCACTGATACTGAATGGGAAAAGTGGGGGCGGCAGGATCCGTACTTCGGTGTAATCACGGCGGATCGGTTTCGCTCGAATCGTCTCAACGACGAGGCCCTGGCTGAATTCTTCGCTTCCGGCGAACACCACGTCGATGGCGTGCTGCGCTCGTGTCGCACCTATTTTGGAGGCGAATTCGCGCCGAAGCGCATCCTTGATTTCGGATGCGGCGTCGGCCGGCTTGTCATCGCATTTGCACAGAAGTCGGAAGAAGTGGTCGGAGTCGACATCTCAGATTCGATGCTTTCGGAGGCTGCGCGCAATTGTGCGGAACGCGGGCTCGTGAACGTCGCACTCGTTCGCTCGGATGATCAATTGTCTCAAGTGCGTGGCAAGTTCGACCTGATCCATAGCGCGATCACCCTGCAGCACATCGACGTGGCGCGGGGAAGGCAGATCATCCAGCGATTGCTTCGACTCGTCGCTACGGACGGAGCCGTGGCACTGCACCTAACCTACGCGAAGCGCGTTCATGCGAGCACATTCGGCAGGCTGCCGCCTTCCAGCACGCCGCGGCCACCACCGCCATCGCAGAGCGTGTGGAAGCAGCTATTCAAGCGCCGAACGGAGACCGGCAACGCGCCCGGCGCCGACGCGAGCGCCGTCGATCGCGGCGATCCTCAAATGCTGATGAATTCGTACGACCTCAATGAGATCTCGTTCATCCTGCAGGAAGCTGGCGTGACGCAAATGCATGCCGAGTTCACCGATCACGGCGGCGAACTGGGCGTCTTCATATTCTTTCGCAGACCTGCGTCGACCTGACAGGACACGCTTGCTCGCGCCATTCGCCATATCCTTCGTGCTCATCCCGCCTCCATCATGACAATGAACACCAGCGAATCGTCGACTCTGCAGGACGACCAGGTCACCGTTACAGGCAAGCTCGACCATTGTGAGGGCGGAACGGTCTATGGGTGGGCCGTCCAGCCCGATCTGCGCGCTGGGCCGACAACCGTCGATCTCCTCATCGACGGTGTCACTGTCGCTACATCTGCTGCCAACATCCATCGCCCCGATGTCGAAGCTGCCGGCTTCGGCGACGGGAGATACGGTTTCGCGTTGATCATCCCAGCCCAATTCTTCGACTCGCAGCCCCACAGCGTCGAAGTGCGGGAGATCGTCTCTGGGAAGCTGCTCGATGGCGGCCCTGCACATTTCCGCGAAGGCGCGACTGCTCAAGTCGAGCGCACGATGGAGCCGCGCCCCTTGGTTACCGATGTCGGGACGGAAGCTGCGCCGCCCGCGCCGCAAGCAGAGCAGGCAGGGTTCGCACGCTTCACGATCGGTCAGATCGACGAATGTCGCCCCGACGTCATATCGGGATGGGCCGCGCGTGCCGATGGTTCCTTAGGGACACTGGCGGTGGAGTTGGTCATCGACGGCAATGCAGTGGCGCGGAGTGTGGCCGATCTACGGCGCGGTGATCTCGAGGCTGCGAACGTCGGTACGGGTCGTCATGGCTTCCGGTTCATGCCCCCCGACGACATCTTCGATGACGAAGTGCATGTCGTCTTGGTGCGAGAGCTGAGCAGCAACGAATCCCTGACCGGAAGCCCAGCTCAGGTCCGCTTCAATGCATGCGAGTACTGGGATCGTGCGGTCAGCGAGGGCTTGTCCGCACGCCGCGTCCTTGCGGAGCGTGCACTGTCATTCTGCGAGTCGGCGTCGGACGAGCGCCTCGACGACGCCATCCACCAGGTTCTCATTCGCATGCAGGCGTGGCTGCTGGGACAATCGCAGAGTCGACTTCTGCGCCGCGTACACGCTCAGCTGGATCGCCTGACGGCACTTCGATGCGAATTGAAGTTGTCAGGCTTCATCGGCTCGCGGGAGATCGGCGGAACCATCGAGGACCGTTGGAGCGCCTCGGATGCGACATTAACGCTCGACCTGCTTCAGGGCGACGCGGTCATTGGTAGCGTCGACGTGAGCCGGCGCGACGGCACCGGTGTACAGCAATTCGTATTTGTGTTGCCGGAAGGACTGCGAGACGATAACGTCCACCGATTCGAATTTCGGCTGAAAGAATTCCGTGGCTCGCTTGGCACGCGCGGATTTCTGGTTCCGGGTGCAGGCGCGAAGCTGCGCTCCCATGCGGTCCATGGCAGGGACTCCATCTGGGACACGCTCCCCGCAACACTGTCCCTCACCAAGGCGAAGCGGACAGAACAGCCGCCGGACAAGGTGGAAGTCGCTCGAGCAGCCCTTGCTCAAGCGCTTGAGGATGAGCCGCCTGCCGAACCAGACGAAGTCCTCGAACTGACTCTTGCGCTGGCGGAAGCGAACCTTGCCGCGGGCAATTGGGCGGAAGCACTTGCTCGATTTGGGGAAGCACGGACGTTGGATCCCGCGTCCGTAATCGCCATTGCCGGCGTTATCCGGACCCACCTCGCTGCCGGGAGCGAAATGGCGGCACAAGACCTGCTCGATGTCGTCGAGGAGGAGTACCCCGACGAACGCGAGTTCCGGCGCCTGCGCGATGAACTGACAGGACGTCACCGATTGAAGTCGGTACGAACGATCGCGTTCTATTTGCCGCAGTTCCACCCTACCCCCGAAAACAATGAATGGTGGGGACAAGGGTTCACGGAATGGTCGAACGTCGGCGGCGCCATTCCATGGTTCACAGGTCACCTGCAACCTCGACGTCCAACCAGCCTGGGCTACTACGACCTGCGGCTGCCGGAAGCGGCCAATGCGCAGTTCGAGCTCGCGAAGCGCTATGGCATCGACGGCTTCTGCTATTACTACTATTGGTTCGAAGGCCGGCGGATCCTCCAGAAGCCGTTGGATGATCTGGCGAGTGGACGCACCGGCCCGTTCCCGTTCTGCGTCTGCTGGGCAAATGAAGACTGGACCCGTAGTTGGGACGGAAGCACTGGCGACGTGATGCTCGCGCAGAACCACAACCCAGCTTCGGATTTCGCGTTCATCCAGGATGTCGCAGGCCTGCTGCGTCATCCAGGCTACATCCGTGTCGATGGCAAGCCTGTGCTGCTGATCTACCGAGCCGACAAACTGGCGAAGCCTAAGGAGACCGTCGCCCGATGGCGCGAATGGTGCCGAACCGAGGGAATCGGCGAACTGCACTTGTGCGCAGTGCAATCTTTCGGATTCAATGATCCGCGCCCGCTTGGCTTCGACGCGGCGGTCGAATTCCCGCCTCACTGCGCGTGGGATCGCTATCCGGAACTGCAGTACTTGCGCCGGCTCGAGAACCTTCCAGGTACATTGCCTGGCTTCCGGGGAACGGTCTACGACTACCAGTCGTTCGCGCATGCCGGCATGCGTCGCCCTCGCGAACCCTATGCGCTTCACCGTACGGCGATGATCGCATGGGACAACACGGCGCGACGGCAGCAGTCGGCCGCGATCTACCATCAATTTAGCATCGACACCTACGAACGCTGGGTCCTCTCCAACGCGCGCAAGGCTGCCCTAGAGCAGGACGACGCCATCTGTTTCGTGAACGCCTGGAATGAATGGGCGGAAGGTTCCGTCATGGAACCCGATGTCCACTTCGGCTACGAGGTGCTGGAATCGACGCGTAGCGCCAAGCGACTTGCGAACTTCGACCCGGCCTCCACATACTGGCGCGCAGGACGCCCACAGTTTCCGGCGAACCGCTTGGCACAGCGACAGCGTGTATTGCTGGTTGGCCACGATGCCTTCCCGTCAGGCGCGCAGACCAATCTCTTGAACATGGCGAGATGCCTGAAGCGCGAACTCGACATCGACGTCACGATCTTCCTCATCGAGGGCGGCGACCTCCTGCCCGACTACGAGCGTGTCGCGCCAACCTTCGTCATCGGCAAGGCCGAGCACTGGCAGACCGCGCTGCGCGAGCAGCTTCGTTCCTTTGCACGCCTGGGCGCTTGCAAGGCCATAGCGAACACGGTGATCACGGCGGATGTGGTTGACGTGATGAAGCAGGAAGGCTTCCGCGTCGTCGGCCTCTTGCACGAATTGCCCACACTGATCGACGCATACGGCCTGCAACCGCAGTGCTGGAGATTCGCAGACAAAGCTGACGCCATAGTCAGCGCTTCCGAAGTGGTGGCAGGTGAGTTCGCAGATCGCTACTGGCCGGATCCGAAGAAACTGCTTGTCGCCCCCCAGGGGATAGCCTTCAATGGCTATTTCGCCAAGCGCGATTCGATGCGAAGGCTCATCCGCGAGGAACTGGGCCTTGGTCCGGACTGCCTGCTGATGGTGGGCTGCGGGTACGGCGACACCCGCAAGGGAATTGATCTCTTCGTGCAGGTGGCTGGTGACATAGCGCGCAGGAGTCGAGCCGGAAGCGTGGCATTCCTATGGATCGGCGCGCTCGACGCTCAACTGGCGCCTTATATCCTCGCAGACATCGAACGCCTCCAGATCTCGGAGCTCTTCCGGTGCACTGGTCGAGTATCGGACGCAGCTCGCTTCTTCATCGCGGGTGACGTCTTCACACTGACCTCGCGCGAAGACCCCTTCCCAAGTGTCGTCATGGAGGCATTCGACGCTTGCATGCCCGTCATTGCGTTCGACGGTGGCGGCGGCTATGTTGACATCGTCAACAGCGATACCGGCGCGCTCGTTCCATACCTCGACGTCTCGGCGATGGCGCAGGCCGTCAACGGCTATCTCGCCGATGTGACCAGGCGCACGCGCGTCGGGGCGTCGAACCATTCCCTCTGTCGAGAGCGCTTCGGCTATGCCCCTTACATGCGCAAGTTGCTGGCGCTACTGGATGGCGTATCGACGGAGCAGGTAGCCGCGGGTTTCTTTGAGCACACTGCGTGGCATCGGAACACACCCCGGCCGCGCATCAGCGCCATCGTTCCGAATTTCAACTACGCGCAATACCTCGAGCTCAGACTTCGCACGATCATTGAACAGACCTTGCCACCCGATGAAATCATCGTACTCGACGATGCATCTTCGGACGGAAGTCTCGAGATCATCAACGCGATGGCCGCGACTTCGCCCATCCCGTTCAAGGTGATCTCCAGTGCCACAAACTCCGGCAATCCTTTCGTGCAATGGGCCAAGGGCCTATCGGTTGCCTCGGGAGACCTTATCTGGATCGCCGAAGCAGATGACTATTGCGAACCGACGTTGCTTGAAAGCCTTGCGCCGGAGTTTGACGATCCCGACGTGGTGATGTCGTGGTCGGACTCCATCATGGTCGACGGCCAAGGCCATGGACAAGGCGCCCAGTACAAGAACTACTACGCCAAGAACTACGGCAGCAAGTGGAGCATGCAGTTCCGAATGGACGGTCAAGCGCTCATCGATGACTGCCTGTTGACCGAGAACGTCATACCTAACGCGAGCGCCGTGCTGTTCCGCCGTAGCGCGGTGAAGGCGAGCGATCTCAATATCATTCAGCAATACCGCTTTTCAGGCGATTGGTGGTTCTGGCTGAGCCTGGCCCGGGAAGGCGCGGTCGTCTACAACTCGAGCCCTGTCAACTATCACCGGCGCCACGCGAAGAGCGTCATGGGCGATGTACTGAGATCCGGTGACGCGTTGCTGCCCGAGACAATCGCCTTCTATCAGCGCGTGGCCCAGATCCGGCCCGAGTGCGTCACACCACACGCCAGCCTGAAGGTGCTGAATCGGTTGCAACGCCTGTTCGAGATGTTTCCATCACTCACGGCAGTCGCTGCGGACATCGCTGATCACCCGGCGCTGTCGCGTGCCTACGGCGATTTGACCGCGTCATTCTCGAATGCGGGCTCGCAGCACTCGACACGCGTCGGCACCGCGACGCTCGTGCTCTCGAAGGATGTACTTTCGGCCGAATCGAAGGGCGCGGAGCTCGTCCACCAGTTCAACAGCTTCGGTGGCGCTTTCACCCTGCTGCTGCTCGCGCCTTCGGAAGAAGCGTCCAACTTCATCAAGACCTTGAACTTGCCGAACCTGACCGTCGAGGTCATTGCGACCAACGTCGAGTCATCGTCAGAACGGTCGAAGCAAGTGTCGCAGGCCGAACGACCCATCGCAGAGATCGAGCAAGCATTGCACACTCGCCTGGGGGAACGCCCTGCGGGACTCATCGCGACACACGGCCTGCTCGCCGCCTGCCTCGTGGCCAGCGTCTCGCGCCGGGAGAACGAGAACTGGACGCTGCTTGGAGGTTCGGAATTTGACACTCTTCTCGGCCGGGCGCCCACTTTGACGGGCGTCACCATCGAACGCGTTCGCGATGCCGTGGCCCTGGCAGGCACCGTCCGCTACTTGAGTTCCCAGCCCCCGCATGCCTTGGCCCGGATAGCATCAGCCGCCAAGCTGCCGCTCGATCAGTTTGAACCGGAACATGGCGGAGACAGGCGCGGCACACCACGTCACGATCGCATCGTGCGCTTGTTGGGCATCGCTTCCCAGGCGTCGGGACAAGCGTGGCGAGCGGTCGCACGCAGGCTTCGCGAAACAGCACTCTCACTCGGAGAGCGCGCAACTCTCCGGCTTCTGACGTGGGAAGTCGAGTCCGAAGACGTCGCGGCTCTCGAGTGTGAACCCAATGTGGAGTTGATACGGATCTTCGCCAAGCCAGCCTCGTTGCAATCGCTTGCAGATGCCGTGGTCTTCACGTCTTCGCAAGATGCCTCAGACGTCTCGCGCTTAGTGCTGGAGGCGCAGCGGGCATCGTTGCCGAGCATATCGGTCGACTCCGTTGCAGCCGGCACCGGCGAATTCACGCAGTTGATGCAGGAATTGCTTTCCAGGCTGCCTTCTCCCACGTTGGCGGATTCTGAGAGGGCAGCGGTGGCGGGCAAGACAGAGCGTCATCCTGAGATCGAAGGCAACACGCGCTGAATGTTTCGGCACAGCGCCTTTTGGAGCAATCAATGGCCACTTATCAATCGCACGAGGCTTCCGCTACCTCGGTTTCCGACACTCAACGCAAGCTGGGTCGCCTCATGCTGCCCGACGATCTGACAGGCAAGCGCGTGTTGGACGTCGGATGCAACGAAGGCTTTTTCTCCGCCCTTGCCCGCGAGAGGGGCGCCTCCGAGGTGATCGGCATCGACTTCGTCAAGGAGAACATCGACTTCGCGCGCGAGCGGTATGCCGACCGCGGCGTGCAGTTCCGACATCAGTCCTGGGGCAGTTTGCCGGAGGGGCCGTTCGACTTGGTGCTTTGGACGTCTGCAATGCATTATGAACTCGATCCGCGCAGCGTCGCGAACGCGATTTGTGATCGCTTGGCCCCAGATGGTCTCTTCGTGCTCGAGTGCGGCGTGATCATGCAGCCCGGGAAGGAGTTCGTGCCCGTGCCTCGCATCGCCGACACACGTTGGTATCCTTCGCGCGACTTCCTCGTCGATGAGATTCTCTCTCGCTTCAGCGTGCGGCAGGTGGCGCAACCGGAAATCGCACAAGGCGACTTCGTGCCACGTTCGGTGTTTCATTGCAAGAAGGCGCTCCCGATCGTGTTGCTCATTCGTGGCCAAACCGGCACGGGCAAGTCCACCGTCGCCGAGCGGCTCAAGAATTCGGCCACCAAGTCCATCAGCCTCGATGTCTTCGTTTCGAGGATGGGCACGAATCGCCACCCGCACAACGACTTCGAGAAATTCGTCATTGAGCACTACGATCCTGCCAATCTCAGCAAGATCTACAGCGGCATCGACAGCGCGAACTACACGAAGCAATACGTTGAACTACTCGCTGCGGGCATAGCCAAGACGGACGAGGTGGTCATATTCGAAGGCTTCATGACCGACGCGCAATGCACTGCCGTCGCTAACACACTCAACGGCAAGGCCATTGTCTGGGACATGCAGCGTTCGAAGTGAGCGTGGATACCCCCCAGTGCAAACTGACAGGAGTCTGAAGCTACTGCATCCTTGTGCGCATCCACGTGTCAGCCGCGGCGTATGCGCGCGTATGATCGTCCGCACACTTCCCCAGGTGACGTCTATGGCTGCTCGAAACATGACGCGATCATCGACGGTCGCGCTCTTGATTGCTTCGCTCGTCTCGCTTTCGGTAAGCGCTTCAGCGGCCGATTGCCCCTCGGTAGGCGCCATCCGGTGGGATGCCTGGTACGGTGCCGATACGGGCCCCTCGCGCGCCGTGGAACAGAGCCTCGGACCCGCCAAGTGGCACCACCGACTGCCAACCTGCGCACGTGCGTTGAATGACAACGTCGTGAAGATCGATTGCGGCAGTGCCCAGGAGATGGCTGTCGAGATCGACCAAGCCAAGCAGGCTGGTCTCGAGTACTGGGCCTTCGACGTCTACCCAGAAGGCGATCCGATGAGCGGCGGGCTCAATGCCTACCTGGCCTCCCCCGCCAAGAGCAAGCTGAATTTCGCCATCCTCTCCGAATTCAGCAAGTGGCAGGGACGATCTGGCTACCGCAAGGTTCTGACGCGATACGTGAATTTGATGAAGGATCCGAGCTACGAAAAGGTCAGCGACGGCCGCCCCTTGATGTTCATCGCCTTCATCAACGATGCAGCCATGGAGAAGGAATTTGGCGGCCGAAGCCAGACCGCATCCGCAATCGGCGAACTTCGCGACATGGCCAAGAGCGCGGGACTCAAGAATCCGTACATCGTCTTGCTCGACGGAAATGTCGAGAAGGCGCGTGGCCTGATACACGACCTCGGGCTTGAATCGATCAGTGCATATTCTGTCGCGGACAACAGCGTGAAGAACGGTCAGTACAGGCAATTGGCCGACATGGCGGAAGCATTTTGGGCACGCGCCAGTTCAGCCGGCTTGGGCGTCGTACCGATCGCCATGGCCGGCTGGGATCGGCGTCCTCGCGTCATGAAGCCTGTTCCGTGGGAGGCGCCCCCGGAGAGCAGCGACCAGATCGAGCACTTCTACAACGCGCCGACGCCGGAAGAACTCAGTGCGCACGTTGCGGCAGCGATGCGATGGGCGAAGCACTCCACTTCTGCCCATACGGTCTTGATCTACGCGTGGAACGAGTTCGACGAAGGTGGCTACATCGCACCGACCGTCGGCGCTGGTACGACGCGTCTCGATGCTGTCCACAAGGCAGTCGCCTCCGTCTGCTCCGACCGCTAATCCGGGAGCCGGCTATGCCGCGGCCTCCCAGGCCGAGTCGCACCCCTTTTGCCAGTACACCGCGTCGCCATCCACCGCGAACATCGGCGCATCGATGCCACGCGCAGCTCGAAAGTCCAATGTCGCACGCCGCGCATCGATGACCACGCCGTAATCGTCGATGATGATGAATCCGCCCGGCGACACTCGATCATACAAATGCACCAAAGCATCCATTGTCGAGCTGTAGAGATCACCATCGAGACGCAAGATTGCGATCGCTCCGAGTGGATAGTTCGGTAGCGTATCCCTGAAAAATCCCTTCAGGAAAACGACCCGGTCGCTGAGGAGGTCGTAGCGCGCGAAGTTCGACTGCACAGCCTCGAGGGTGACCGAGAGTTCTGGCCGGAGGTGGAAGTCGAACGTGGACAAGGCGTCCTTCGCGTATCTGGGATCTGGGGGAGGCAGGCCTTCGAACGAGTCGGCGGCCACAACGTGGCGGCTCGAGTCCCCATGGACCTTCAAAACGCCAGCCAGCAGAATGCAGGCTCCTCCGCGCCATACGCCGGTCTCGACGAAATCCCCGTCCACGCCATCGGACAGGCACTGCTCGGCCAGTACCCGCAAATGACGCAATCGCTTGAGGCCGATCATGGTGTGAGCGACCTCCGGAATATCGCGTCCCTGCAGCCGCGCTTGCTCGTCGAAAGGCAATAGCGTGCCGAGTTGGTTGCGAGCATCGGCGTATATCCAGTTGCTCACCGAGCGTTCGAGCAGGTCAAGGTACATCTGCGTTCCGGTCGTTCTTGCATTGAACGGCTCCTCGGGCTCGACCCAGCGCTTGAGACGGTCCATCGCGTACTCGCGGTGCGCCGTGTGTTCGATTTGCAAAGCGCCAACTTCGCTGGACCGACCTGCGTTGTGCAGTGCGTCGAAGTAAGCCTCGGCAACATCGACATCAGCCGGATCAAGAAGGTACGCCTGTCTCACTTCGTCGAACGCGGCCTGCAGATCTCCCGCCCGTGCTGCGATGCGCGAGCGCAGCAGGCTTGCCCACGACAGCCGCGGCTTCATGCGCGCCGCGATCTCGAGAAACTTGTCCGCTTCTGAATCTCTCGCTGCCGCGACCAACCCGCTGGCGAGCGCACGGCAGGCGGCCAGGCACTCCGCACCATGAACCGGGCGGCTACGAAAGAGTGCAATTGCATCGTCCAGCGCACCGCGCTCAACGAGAACCATAAGTTCGTCCACAGCACTCATCGGGGACCCTATCGGTCTACCTCGCGGCACTCACTTGATTGCGACAAAGCAGGAGTTCAGGCGCCTGTACTGCGCGGCGGACGTGCAACGGTCGGTACGTGCTGGACCTCTCCCGTTCGAATGTTCGGCCTACGACACACGATGACGTCCTGGAGAGAAGCCGAGAATGACGCGCCTGTCCAGGAACCATGCTCGACATGGGTGATGACAAGACCGGCATCGAACACCATTTGCTCCACCAGCGAAAGGTCGAACGCGATGAATCCCAGTCGGTCCGACGGATTGCCGATGAAAACCTTGCCCTCGTCTTCCAACGCGGTTTCGCCAAAGGGAAACAGGCACTCGCGTTTCTCGATCGCCGCGCGCGAATAAGGCGTCAGCAGGAACGCCGTGATCAGAAGTTCGCCGCCGGGTTGAAGCACGCGAGCCAGCAGGTCGAGCAAAGTGCGAAAGTCCGCCTTCTCGACGTGAGTGAAGACCGAGAATGCGTAGGCGCCTGAGAACTTGCCGCCGTACTGCTGAAGAATTTGTTCCCGGCTTTGGGCCGAAGAGCCGCCAGCATTGCGGATGAATTCGTCGTAGTGGTCGTTGCTTCCTTGAATTACGTCGAAGGTCGCGCGCGGAAATGCGCTGGCGATGTTCTTTTCGCAGAACTGGATGACCTGCGGCATGATGTCAAAGCCTTTGATGGACCCGATTGCCGGCTGATGTTTGAGCACGGAAAGCAGGACACGCCCAATGCCGCAGCCGAAATCCAAGAGCCGACTGTCAGGCGCAATCTTGATGTAGCGCCTCAAGATTCCATAACAAGCATCGCCGACCGCCTCCGGATCGGACCCGCCGACCCAGTCATTCATTTCGTTCTTGCGAATGAGATCGTAGATTGCGTTGACATCGGCCATGAGTCTTCCAGTGCTATTGATTGATTGCGGCTTGTTTGGCAGCCCGGCCGCTCAGCGAATCGAGCAGCGCATGCCAGAGGGGCAGGACTTCATCGGGCGTATAGCGGCTACTCACCGTGGCGCCTTCCTCCACGAGTCGCTTCCGAAGCTGAAGGCATTCGTCATCGCCCGAAAGCAGACGCTCCAGGCTGCCTGCGATATCGCCAGCCGAGTAAGGATTGAAGTAGACAGCGGCGTCAGCATAAACATCGCGGTGAACCGGTAGGTCGGACGCGGCCACGACGCCGCCGCAGCACATCGCCTCGACGCCGGAGAAGCCGAAGCCCTCGCCAAAGCTCGCACACACGGTGGCGCCCGCGTGTCGGTACAAAACGCGCAATTCAGCCGCGGGAACGTCGTCGAGCACGTGAACGAGTCCCTGCGCAACCCAAGGCAGCAGCTTCCCGACGATACCCTTGTGATCCCACCCGAGCATGCCAACGAGCACAAGGCGCAGATTTGGCCGGCCGTTTGCCCGAAGTTGCTCCCACGCTGCCAGCAATCCCAGATGGTTCTTGCGGGGCTCGAGTGTCGACACCATCAAGAGATATTCAGGGTCGGACGGCTGATCCTTGTCGTTGCCTCCGGCCAGCTTCGGATAGCCCCTCCTCTTCGCGAGCGCTCGAATGCGCTGATTCGCACGCGTCCGCAGCACCTGTCGGACCATCGACGGAGAAGACTCTTCCACGAAATACCGGTGTGACACCATGTTCGGAATCGTGACCGCTCGAGGCTCCACTTCGGGGAAGACCGAGACCAGGTCCTTGCGCGTAGTCTCGGATACGCAGGCAAACCATGCCCCATCCCGCACATTCCTGCGCAACGCCTGATAGTGCGACGCCTGGTGGCGGGCCCGATCCGTGATGGTGTGCGGCATCAGAAGCGGGAAGGCGTCGTGATACCGCACGATCATCTGCGTTGGAGAGACAACGCGTCCCGGATAAGGCGTCTCGGCAATCATGAATTCATACCCTCGCGTGTCCAAACGCGGGTAGATGGCGGCCCCAAGACGACGCGTGAACAATCCGCCAGCATGGGCCGCCGACCAGGGTACACGAGCGATTCGATATCGCGCCGATGTCATCGAGCCGATGTCTTCGGAAGGAAGCGTCTTGGCGAACAAGGCACGCCAGACAAAATCCGAAAAACGCGTCGGTACGAACCGCGTCAACTGAGCGCGACGCCCGATGGCAGCATTCGCGACCAATTTAACGGAGGCCCATCCGAGCAGGAGCAGTTCGCTCACTCGCCATACGCGCCCGCGCCCACTCCGAGGCAGCATGGACACCACCACGCGCGAGAGCCTATCGACGCGCTTGTCTTCTGACCAGCGATTCAACACGTCTTCGGAGGCCGGCAAACCCTTGGCGAGCAATCGATTGCTGCTTTGAAGCAGGCCATCGACCTCGACGCCATCCAGGAGGCCAAGCCCACGGAAAAGCAGCCGCACCTCTTGCGGGATGCCGGCGTGTCCGTCGAGCGCGGGACGAAGTTCAAGCAGTATTTTCATTTGATCGGCTCTCAGACTTCGATCGGCACCGGAACCATCTGCTCATCGTAGAACGCATAAGCCTCATCGACTGTCTCGAATTCATGAAGTCGTCCCTGATGCAGGACACAGGCGCGCTCGCAGTACAGCTTGATCACGCTCGCATCATGTGAGACCAGGATGAAGGCGCGATCACGCCGCTTTTGGAAAAGTTCGACATGGCAACGCTCATGGAAGCGGACGTCCCCCACGACCATCGCTTCGTCGATAAGGAAGCAATCGAACTCGATGGCCATCGAAAGCGCGAACGCGAGTCGCGACAGCATGCCGTGCGAATAGTGCGAAACCGGCTCGCGAAAATAGACGCCGAGTTCGGAAAACTCCTCGACATACGACACCAAAGGCTTGTAGTCCACTCCATACACGCGGCACACGAACTTCAAATTGTCGAGACCAGTCAGATGGGTGTGGAAGGCGCCGCCAAAGGCGAGCGGCCAGGAGACACTCATATTGCGGATGATCCGGCCCGAGGTAGGTCGCTCCGCCCCACTGAGCATTCGGATCAGCGTCGACTTGCCCGCACCGTTGCATCCCAGGATGCCGACGTTCCGCCCTCGCTCCAGTCGCAGATTCACGCGATCCAATACCGTCCGCTCACCCAGACGGGTGCGATAGGTCTTGGAGAGGTTCTGGATCTCGATCATTCTGCTTCTATGCGTGCATCCGCCAGCCGCACCAGGGCCAGCCCGGACAAGGTGAGCACGGAATTGCATATCGCCATGTAAGCCATGTCGTAGTGGAAGTGGACAACGGGTCCGAAATAGCCTTCACGAATGAATTCGACAGCATGCACCATCGGAAGCCAGAGAAGCGCGCTGCGAAGTGGAAGCGGCAACCAGTCGGACATGTAGGCCGCACCGGACAGGGGAAACAGCAGATAAGCCGTCGGATGCCATATCCGCTCGACTACGGGACTGAAGGCGCTCGCCGACCCCACCGTCAGCGCCAGGCCGGTCGCGAACCAGGACAGCATCAGCCAGCCGCCGATCACCTGCAGTGGATCGACTGGCAGAGTGATCCATTCAATCGACGCGAAGAAGACCGTCAAGACTGCAAACGAACCCGTCGCACCGGCGACTTCGAGCCCTATGCGGGTGAGCAGGACATCGATCGATTTGACGTTTCGATGGAACAGCAGAGAGATATTGTGATGGATGGCGTGCGAGCAGTGACTCACAGAGTTGCGCCACATCAGCACGGAGGAATAGCCCGTGATTGCAAACGCGACCATCGGGATCCCGGCGCCGTGTCGCAAGCCAGCTGCGGTCCATACGCCAGCGACACCCAGGGTGAAGATCATCGGCTCGGCGACAAGCCAGAGGGCTCCGAGGTTGTGACGCCCAAATCGCGTGATGACTTCCCGCAACATGAGAGCCCACAGCACACGCCCCTGAATCTCCAATGATCGGCGCAGTGATTGCATCTGGGAACTCAATCGGTGTGCTCACGAATGCTCGCGAGAAGCAGGGTTCCGACGCCCCAAGCCACCAAGCCCAGCAGGAAGATCATCAAGATTGATCTGATCCTTCTGGGCTCCATCGAACTGTCAGGCAAGTTCGGTTCGACCAGTCGCTCGAGGTAGAGCTGCTTGTGAGCAGCTTCATTGCGCGCCGCGCTCAGCGATGCCAACGCCGCACCGAGTTGCTTGTCCGCAAATCCGGTCTGCAGCACGAGCCTGTCGTATTCCGGCGCCTTTGAACTTAGTGAGGCCTTGAAGTTTCCTGTCACCTTGCCAGACTCTGCAGCGATCGCGCCACGAAGTCGGTCCACCCTCGCACTCAAGGTAGCAATCTGCGGATTCTGTGGCGAAACTCGTTGCAACTCGGCCAATTGGCCTTCCGCCTGAATCAGATCCTGCTGCAGCTTGGTCACTGACTGCATTTGCAACGCCGACTGGCCCGTGGTATCGAATACTGAACTCCCCGTTCGAAACGACGACAATGCAAGAGCCGCATTCAAGGCAGCCTCCTCGGCAGACTTGACTTCCTTCTGGGCAACGTCGATCAAATCCTGCCGACTGCGCTCATTGAGTTCGTTGACCAGTCGCTCTCCCATTTCGAGGAGCATCTCGTTCATCTTCTGAGCCGTCTCCGGCGAATACGCATATACACGTAATACTGCGATCGACGAAGTCGAGTCGTAGTCGATTCCTACGTGCTTCTCGTAATAGGCATGAAAGGCTTCGAAGCTGCCATCCCGGCCGAACGTACCGAATCGATTGAAGATATCAACATTCTTGCTCTGAAATGCCGCGCGTAGTTTGAGCTTGCTGTCGAGCTCTCGGAGAGCGTCACGGCTCAGGACAAAGTCCTGCACTGCATACGTGTCGTCTTGCGTATGACCGAAACCGCTGCCCTGCAAGAGGGACCCCAGGCCTGTCTGCACCTGACGATCCGGGCTGCGTACAACAAATCTCGACTCCGAGATGAAGATGTCCGAAGCGATGAGCCCGTAGTACACGCATGCGGCGAGTGTCGGAATGAATACCGTCACCACGAAGACGCGGTTGATGGAGCGCAGCATGCGCTTGAATCGTGAAGGTGCTGCTGTCGAGTGCATTACGACCGAAGACGAGATCGAGTCCAAGAATGTTCCGAAATTTGTTGATGCGGATGCGCCGCGAGCACTCGCTCGTAGAGCTCGACCGTTCTTTCCGTCATGACGTTCGCATTGAATTCTCGCAAATAGCGCGCACGCGCCGCCATGCCCATGCGTCGGCGAAGGTTCGGATCCGCCAGAAGCGCGTTCAGCGTCGCGGCCAGAGATCCCGGATCCCTCACCATGGTATTGAGTCCGGTCACCCCATGCACGTTCACCCACGGCACGCCTGACCCCAGGATGTCCGTGGCCACCACCGGCTTGCCCATCACCATCGCTTCCACCATGGTCACGCC
>Ga0136846_1228894_pt1 | contig 19513 bp, 13 predicted proteins | sample HopSoiMetagenom2_FD_96841 | JGI IMG/M metagenome (GOLD analysis project Ga0136846, IMG submission 96841) | Grasslands soil microbial communities from Hopland, California, USA - 2 Assembly 2016 (version 4) | ecosystem: Environmental > Terrestrial > Soil > Grasslands | place: USA: Hopland...
CCGTAGCCCTCGACGGCGCGGCACTTCACCGCGGGGGCGTTGCTCGGCATGACGACGTGCGCCGGCACGCCGCGCAGCCGCGCCGCCAGCGCCAGCGCCTGGGCATGATTGCCGGAACTCTGGGTGACCACGCCGGCGCGGGCGGCTTCATCATCCAGCGCCAACACCGCGTTGCAGGCGCCGCGGAATTTGAACGCGCCGGCGCGCTGCAGGTTCTCGCATTTGAACAGGAGTTCGCAGCCGGCGAGGGCATCGAGTTCGCGCGAACGCAGGACCGGGGTCACATGGGCATGGCCGGCGATGCGCGCAGCGGCCAGGCGGACATCGGCGATGGTGGGAAGGCGCGGGGACGAATCGGGCATCGCGCCAGCCTAAGGCTTGGGCGCTTCAACTGCACGTCGTCGTTGCCCGCAAGCTGAATCGTCGCCATCGGCGGTCGCGGCATCCACGTTGCAATCAGCCCGTGGCGCGCATGCTGTCGCCGGTATGACAGGGGAACGCCGATGAAAACATCCATTCTGATTGCCTGCACCTGCGCTGCAATGCTGTTGTCCGGGTGCGTGACCGATGCGCCGCGAACGAGCCTGCGACCGGGTGGCACCTACGATCCCGATGCGCGCATCCGCGACGCCGAGATGGAGTCCGACCGGCCGGTGATCCTGGTTCCTTATGGAATGTACGGATATCCCGGCGGCTACTTCGGCAGCGGCTTCGGCCCGCGGTGGTATGGCTATGGCGCGCCCTGGTACGGCTACGACATGCCAGGCCCGATGTATGTCCCGCCGCCACGCCATCACCATCGGCCGCCGCCGTCGAATGGACAGGGCAAGGCACCGAACAATTCGCCGAAGACCTTCCGCGATCTCTTCCCCGGCGCCAAACGCTGACGGCCCACAGATGGGGCTTGCGTTGGTGGGGGCTTCCATGCACTCTCTGCGCCAACGTTGTCATCGGCCATGCCGGCATCCGGCCAAACCGCTCCGGATCCCCCCTGTTCCGGGTTCGGTCGGGTGCCGGCACCTTTATCCGCAGTGCCGGAAAAGGTGAGGGGCTGGATGTCCCCCGACATCCAGCCCCTCTTGCTTCCCCGGTCGTGCCGATCGGCCCTGTTCCAATCCGATCCGCGCGTGGCGCGTTGCCGACCCGGGTGCAAACGTATTCGAAGCAGGCGGCGTGCCAGTCGCAAGCACGCCGGCGCGCAGCCTTTCGTTTTTGCACGCCAGTTCATACTTTGGCGTGACCGCCGGTGGTCGCAGCGTGATGGCGCGCAACTTCGGAGACGATGACGAGACACCATGCGGGCCGCGATTTCACGCCGCACGCACAACGGGTTCGCAGTTTGAAATGACGCCGGGTGGACGGATGATTGCGCTGCACGGGAAGTGACACGCCGCGTCGGAAGTGCAACATCATCCGGCAGCATTGGCCGTGCATGACGACGTTCATGCGGATGAAGCTGCGATGTTTTGCGAATCGGCGCACAATTCGCATGCGGGGCGAAACGTTTGATTGAAACGAGATGAACAGCGACTTCCACAACTTCGACGTGATCGTGATCGGCGGCGGGCATTCCGGCACCGAAGCCGCGCTCGCATCCGCACGCGCCGGCGCGCGCACGCTGCTGCTCACCCACAACATCGAAACGGTCGGCGCGATGAGCTGCAATCCCGCGATCGGCGGGATCGGCAAAGGCCATCTGGTCAAGGAAATCGATGCGCTCGGCGGCGTGATGGCGCGCGCCGCCGATGCCGCCGGCATCCAGTGGCGCACGCTCAATGCATCGAAGGGGCCGGCGGTGCGGGCGACGCGTTGCCAGGCCGATCGCGCGCGCTATCGCCAGTTCATCCGTCATGCGGTGGAATCGCAAGCGAACCTGACCGTGTTCCAGGCCGCGGTTGACGACGTTGTCATCGCAGGCGGACGCGTGCGTGGCGCGATCACCAATACGGGCATCCGTTTCGACGCACCGGCAGTGGTGCTGACTGCAGGGACCTTCCTCGCCGGCAAGATCCATATCGGAGAAACCCAGTACGCCGCCGGGCGCATGGGCGATCCGCCGGCTGCAGCGCTTGCACAGCGCTTGCGCGAAGGCGCGTTCGTGGTCGATCGCCTCAAGACCGGCACGCCGCCGCGCATCGACGGCCGCAGCCTCGATTATTCGAAGATGGAAGAACAGCCGGGCGACACGCCACGCCCGGTGTTCTCGTTCATGGGCAGCGACGCCGACCATCCGCCGCAGGTGAGTTGCTGGATCACCCACACCAGCGAGCGCACGCACCAGATCATCCGCGATGCGCTGCATCGTTCGCCGCTGTACTCCGGCCAGATCGAAGGCATCGGCCCGCGCTATTGCCCGTCGATCGAGGACAAGGTGGTGCGCTTCGCCGAAAAGGCCTCGCACCAGATCTTCGTCGAGCCGGAAGGCCTCGGTGTCGTCGAAATCTACCCCAACGGCATCAGCACCTCACTGCCGTTCGACGTGCAGCTCGATCTCGTGCGCAGCATCACCGGGTTCGAGCACGCACACATCACCCGCCCCGGCTACGCAATCGAATACGACTTCTTCGACCCGCGTGGGCTGAAGGCATCGCTGGAAACCAAGGCGGTGGCCGGGCTGTTCTTCGCCGGTCAGATCAATGGCACCACCGGTTACGAGGAAGCCGCGGCGCAGGGCCTGCTCGCCGGCGTCAACGCCGCGCGTTTCGTCCAGCAGAAGGATGCATGGTCGCCGCGCCGCGACGAGGCCTACCTCGGCGTGCTGGTCGACGATCTGATCACCCAGGGCACCAGTGAGCCGTATCGCATGTTCACCTCGCGCGCGGAATACCGCCTGCAATTGCGCGAGGACAATGCCGATGCGCGACTGACGCCGGCCGGGCGGGACATGGGCCTGGTCGACGATGCGCGCTGGACTGCGTTCAACGCCAAGCGCGACATGGTCGACCGGGAAACCGCGCGCCTCAAGACGATCTGGGCGGCGCCGAACAATGCCCTGGGCGATGCGGTCAAGCGCCATATCGGCGTCGAAGTCTCGCGCGAAACCAGTGCGATTGATCTGCTGCGTCGTCCCGAACTCGATTACGCCAGGCTGATGCAGGTGCCGGAGCTCGGGCCCGCCGTGGCCGATGCCAAGGTCGCCGAGCAGGTGGAGATCGAAACCAAGTATTCCGGTTACCTCGACCGCCAGCGCGAGGAAATTGCGCGCGCGCGCCGCAACGAGGACACCGCGATCCCGCACGGCTTCGATTACGACGCGGTGCGCGGGCTCTCTGCGGAGGTGCTGCAGAAACTCAAGCGCGTGCAGCCGGAGAGCATCGGCCAGGCGGCGCGCATTCCCGGCATTACCCCGGCGGCGATTTCATTGCTGCTGGTGCACCTGACGCGGGCGCGGCGGGAACGCGCGGCGTAACCCGCAGCGCGATCGCGTGCCGATATCAATCGGCACGGCACTCCGGATCACGTCGCAACTTGTCCATCCAGCCCTGCTGCGCGCAACGCACCTTGCGCGCTTCTTCGGCGCGGGCATCGGCGGCCTGTTGCGCCTTGGCCTGCCGTGCGTTCTGCATCGCCGCCAGCCTGGCCCTGATCTGTGGCAACGCAGCTTGCGCGGCGCGTTCGCCCTCGAGGATGGCGCGATTCTTCAGTTCGAAATCTGCGGCGCCGATGTCGCTCACCTTCGGGCGGATCACGATATCGGCGCGTGCGAGTTCCTGCGCTCCGAGTTTCTGGCCCATGATCTTGATGCTCTGGTTGATGTTGCCGACCATGCTGCCGGAGGGCGCGGCGTCGCCGGCCTTGCTGCTGATGTCGACCGCGATCACGAAGTCGGCGCCGAGCTGGCGCGCGGCGTCGACCGGCACCGGGCTGACCACGCCGCCATCGACGTAGTGCGCCTTGCCGATGGTCACGGCTTCGAACACGCCGGGGATCGAGCTGGATGCGCGCACCGCCTGCCCGGTGTTGCCGCGCACGAACACGGTGCGTTCGCCGGTGGCGAGATTGGTCGCCACGGCGGCGAACGGCTTGCGCAATTTCTCGATGCTGCGCCCGCCCACCAGTTCGTTGACGTAGTCCTGCAATTTCTGGCCCTTCACCACGCCGCCGGAAAACAGGCTGACGTCGCGGATGCGCGATTCGTCGAGCGCGAAGGCTTTTTCCTGCATCGCATAGGCATCCATGCCGCTGGCGTACAACGCGCCCACGACGCTGCCGGCACTGGTGCCCGAGACCACCAGTGGAGTGATGCCGTTGGCTTCCAGCATCTTGATCACGCCGATGTGGGCGAAGCCCTTGGCCGCACCGCCACCCAGTGCGATGCCCACTTTCACCGGAGGCACTACGACAGGTGCCGCGTGCGCACGGGCATCGGTCTTTGGCGTACTGGCGCAGGCGCTCAGCAGGGTAGCGAACAGGGCGGCGGCGAAAGGGGCGCGCATCGGCATCGGGCATCTGGCGGGGTGCATAGCTTAATGCGACGGCTCTGAATTGCCGCTGGCGGGCCGTGTCCGTTTCCGGCCCGGGAATCCGCATACCCATGCAAGCGGATCGATCCGCCCGCGCGCCTGAATCCGGCGTGCCGCCGCAATCGGGGAGAACCACCATGAAGCAATCGAATCGCAACGCATTGACGATGGCGCTGGCCGTCGTCGCCATTTCCACCGTCTCTGCCGCGGGCAACGCGCCGCAAGGTCCGAAAACACAGGTGTGGATCGACGTCGCCACCCACAACATGGCCGGCATGCCGGAGATGGGCGGACTCGGCGGCTTCATGATGCGGAAGATGGCCGGTGGCCAGGGGCCGCAGGGGTATCCGCAATCCCGCAGGGTGCCGGGCATGCCGGGCAAATTGCTGGACATCGCGATGTACAACAGCCTGAAGCCCGGCGTCCCGGCGGAAGACTGGGTGCCGGCGGGGCTGGATGTCGGCAAGTCGCTGCCGTTGCTGCCGCCGCCGCCGGTCGGGCGCTCGGAATCGCGCGGGCCCACGGAGCCGGGGGACGTGGAAGTCACCGTTCGCCAGTACTGGGGCTGTGGCGCCAGCGTGCGTCCCGGCCAGCCCAAGGTGCTGACGGTGCGCGTGAAGGGCGGCAAGCAGAGCATGGAAGGTGGACTGGCGCGGGGCGTGTTCGTGCCCGATCGCGATATCGATGCCGAGCCGAGGTACGCGTTGTGGCCGAACCAGAAGAACGACAAGCGCGTGTCCGATGATTCATCGATGGTGGGGACGCATCGCATCAGTGGCGATGGCGTGCCGGAATCGCTGAAGTTCGATCTCGGCCAGGAGGCCGATTTCATGCCGAAGATCGCGCTCACCACCCAGGGCGCGATGAGCGACAGCATCGAGGCGTCGTGGCAGCCGGTGGCGCGTGCGCGAGGCTATCTCCTCAGCGCGATGGCGATGCAGGACGAGCATCACTTCGTGATGTGGAGCAGTTCGGAAGTGGCGGGCGCCGGCCCCGAGTTGCTCAACTACCTGCCGATGTCCAGCGTGGACAAGTGGGTGAAGCAGAAGGTGTTGCTGCCGAACACCAGCGATCGTTGCGCGATTCCCAAGGGCATCTTCGCCGGCGAAGGCGGCAAGCAGGCCATGGGTGCGCTCAACATGATCGCCTACGGACCGGAAACCAATATCGCCTACCCGCCGCGACCGGCCAATCCCAAGCAGCCGTGGAATCCGGAATGGAACGTGCGCGTGCGCACCAAGTCCACCGCCACCGCGATGCTGGGCATGAACATCTCCGGCAGCGATGCGCAACGCCAGGACGGCAAGCCGCCGGAACAGGAAAGCACCGGCAAGAAATTGTTGAAGGGTCTGTTCCGCAAGTTCTGAGCCGGTGAGGACGACGCCATGAAAATTTCGCGCCCATTGTCGTTGGCGGCTTCCGCCCTGTTGCCCGTTGCGCTGGCGCTTGCCGGTTGCGGCAGCAAGGATGACGGGGAGTCGGCATCGGCCATGAAGTTTCCGCAGGCACCGATGCAGGGCGAGCTGGTCAAGCTGAAAGCCGAGGGTCCATTGCCCGCGGCGCGCAGGGCATCGGCGCTGGAATTCTGGCTGCACTACAAACTGATGCAGGCCACCGGCATGACGCAGGCACTGGGCGGCGAGGACAAGGCTATCGCCGCGCTGAAGGCCGTGAGTGCGAAGTTCGAGCAATCGGCGATCGTCGCGCAGACCAATGTGCCGCGTGCGGCAAAGCTCGGCTTCGACGGCACCGGCATGGACGCAGGCGTGCTCGGTGTGGGCTACGGCCTGATCGGCGGCGCGATCACCGGCGGCATGCTGAGCGGCGGGCTGTCAAACGAGCAGATCGCGGAAGCCGCAAGGAACGGGCCGATCAAGTTCAGCGACACGGATGGTTCGGCGCAAGTGGACATCGCCCAGGACGGCATGGATACCGCGCTGGAGCAGACAGTCAACGAAAATGGCGTCACCGGCAAGGTGAAGACGAAAGTGCACGTGGATGCCTGCCCGGATGCCAGCGGCAAGGTGGTGGTCACCATCGAGACCGAATCGCAGATGGGCGCGGGTGGCAAGAGTGGCGCGGTCAAGGCGAAGTTCAAGTACGAACGCTGGCTGGACGACGACGCCCATCTCATCAGCCCCACGGACAACGGTTACGACGAGATGGCGCAGGTCGAGATGAGCGGCACCGGCGAAAAGGGCAACAACCTGTCGGTGAACATGACGCGCGGTTTCTCGCGCGGCGACTCGGATTACACCACCGCCAAGATCGACGAACACGGCCACAGCATCTTTCGCCCGGGCGAGGCAAAACACACCGAGGAATTGCTCAACGGCACCATCAACGTGATGCGGGCCATGGCCGAGGTGATGTTGAACGGCGGGTTCGCCGGCGCCACGCCACCATGGGAAAACGGCCGTTGCGTGGATCTGAAGCTGCGCAGCGATCCCGCCAAGCGCACCGGCGCGGAACCGAAGACCACCTACACCGTGTTCGCGGAGCCGCGCGCGAAGAAAGATGGCGCTCCAGCGAGCGGTACCGTCAAGGGCACGCTCAAGGGCGCTCACTCGCTGAGTCCGCAGGACAAGGTCAAGGCCGATGCGCAATTCAATTACGAGAATCCGGGAGAGAAGGATCAATCCGCGACCATCGACTTCGAGGCGCGCAGCAAGCGCGGCGTCGGCAAGGCGAGTTTGCAGTTTGATACGAAGAAGGGCGGCTATCGCATCACAAGCAAAGCGGATAGCCAGGCTTTTTGCCCCGACTTCGTCATCACTTCCTGTGACATCAGCAAACCATTCAGCGCCAAGGTCTGCAACGGCAGGGTCACCATGAGTCACACGCCCGGCAGCGACAAGGGCGGTTCCTATTCATTCCATTTCTCGGGTGGCGGAGGCGTTGCCGATTCTGCAGGCACGTACACGCTCAGTGGCCCCGAAGAGAGCATGACAGCGACGTACACCAGTCCGTCGGTATGCGGCACGTTCCATGGACGAACCGTTTGCACCAAGCCGCGGGGTGGCACGGCGACCTGGACGAAGATCGACAGCTGCAAGGATGCGTCATGAACCGCCATACGATTCGCTCAATTTGTGCATTGGCATCCGTGTCGTTGATGCTGGCTGCCTGCGCGCCGAAAGGCCACGAGGACACGGTGGCATCGAAGTCAGCTGCCGTGTACGACGACAAGTACCAATGCACCAACGAACCACGCACGGATGAAAACGACAAGCGGCCACGTTGCGGGGGCATGGCGGTTGCAACGCGTGCGCCGCGCGCGTACCGATTCGTCGGCGGCAGCGGCGATCCCATCGACCAGGTCGTCTGCGACATCAGCCAGGCGTTCGTGCTGGACGGCAAGATGTTCGGAACGCAATTGAGCGGCGGTTTCGATGGAACTTACAAGCTCGTGCGCATGCCGAATATCCCCGGCTTGCACTGGAGAACAAGCGGTCGCTACCACATCGAGTTCCCGGATGGGCCAGACAAGCCCGGCACGATGATCGCCGCAGGCGACGGCACCACCACGGCAGGCGCACTTTCGCGCGATACCACCGGCGGTGAACGCTTCGTGCTGACGCCGGTCGCGGAGTGCAAGCAATGAGCGCCTCCAGAGACGAGGTTTCCATGCGCAGGGATCTGGCTCTGTTCGCGTTCGTTGCCATTTCGGCATTGCTCGTTGCGCCGACACAAGGCAAGGCATCGTCTGCAGCGACCGTGAGTGCAAACACCAGGCCGATCTCGCCAACAGCCACGAAGTTCACCCCGGTCCCTGGCGATGACTCGGTGAAGAAACTCGCCGACGGCCTCGGCAACACTCCGCAGGAACGCCAGCAGATATTGCAACTGGCCAATACCGGCGAGCAGTTGTTCCAGACGAAGTACAAAGGCAAGGGTTGGGATCACACGATCGCCGGCGCGATGACCTTCTTCATCGTTGCCACCCACATCGTCAATACCGGCGAACAACCCGGCGCCGATGCCGAGAACAATCTGTACGCATCGCTCAACGCGACCCTCGCGCGGTCGGACATCGCCAAGGCACCGAACAAGGACAAGGCCGCGCTCTACAACGTGTTGCTCGCCTGCGCCGGATTGCCGCTGGTGTTCTACGTCGATGGCAAGCAGAACAACAACGCCGAGCGAGTCGAACAGGCGAAAACGATGGCGGCCGGTTTCAGCAGGAAGTTGCTGGGCGTAGAGCCGCAGGCGTTGGCGGGGATGTTGTAACCAGCCATGATCCGGAGAACGACGGTGAAATCACGGTGGCTACAAGTCATCCTCATGCTGGGCGTATTTGCCGTGCTGCCTCCGCTGCATGCGCAGGATATCGGCGGCTGGTTGAAGCGCACCGCGAAGCAGGTACAGGACGATATCGCGCACAAGGGCGAAAACAAGGTGAGGGAAGCCGTGGCGCGTCCGCTCGGGACTGCGCCGGATGGCAATGGCGGCAATCGCGCGAGCGATGCCAGGCAGAAGGGCGAAGCGATCACGGCGGCCGTCGCCGACGATTCCGCAGCCGCGCGTGATGCCGCGATCACGCGACTGCGCGCGACTGCGCCACGGTCGGCGTGCGCTGACGCGGCGGCGATGAGCCGCACCTACGGCACGACCTGCAACAGCCGCGAATTTCCCGCACCGCCGATCCTGTCCGCACCAGCATTCGCGTGGCAGACCAAACCAGGTTGGTGGGGCGCGTGGTCGCCGTTCCTGGTCGGCAACCTGATGCTGACCGGAAGCTGCAACAACGACGACAACGCCGGCCTCTCGGCATTGGACATGAAGACCGGCAAGACAGTGTGGCGCATCGGCGACATCTGCAAGGTCGGCAATCGTCGCGGCTCGACCGGCAACGTCGCCTTCCACGAACTGTCGTCCGGCGAGGTACTGCTGATCTATCCGCGCGAGAACGGCGAACCGACCGACTTCTACGTCATCGACGTCAAGGCTGGGCACATCGTGCATTCGCTGAAACCCGTCGCCAACCTCACCTTGCGCGGGCATGGCGGCAGCTTCGTCGGGCTCAACCAGTCGAACCAGGACGGGTTCAGCTCCGTGATCGGATTGAGTCCGGCACTCGACAAGATGCTGTGGCGCAATGGCGGATTCCGTCTCGCCATGCGCAACGACGATCCGCGCTACATGCCCACCTTCAGCCCATCCGCGATGGTGGACGGCATCCTGTTCATGACCGCGCGCAGCAAGGACCAGGCCGAACCACCGACGCGGCAACTGCACGCCATCGATCTGCGCACGGGACAGACGTTGTGGCGGCATCGCGACCAGCCGGTCGCCGAACGCAGCAACACGAGTGCATGGCGTTCGGACGACGGCACGCCGATGGTCGCGGGCGGCAAGGTGGTCATCCGCGTGCAGGGACTGCTGGGCGCGGCCGGCATCGGCAGGAAACCGGATGGCGATGCGCTGCGTGCGCTCGATCCGCGCAGCGGCAACGTGGCGTGGACGACGAAAGCGGTGCCGGGCCAAAGGATTGGCAATTACATCGCCGCGGGCGACATGTTGATCGTCGAAACCGAACGCGGCGGCACGCGTGAAGTGTGGGGATATCGCCTGAGCGATGGCGCGCTCGCATGGCGTCGGCCGATAAACAAGGAGATGAAGCTGCTCGCCTCGTCCGGAGGCGTGTTCCATCTCTCGGAACGCACCACGCAGGCAAGCGGCGGCGGCAGGGACTATCGCTTGCAAGGCGTTGATGGCCAGACCGGCACGTTGCTGTGGACCACGACATTGCCTGGCCACAACCTGGATTTCGACGGTGGCTGGGGCATCGAGCCGGATCTGCGCCGTGGTGGATCGCAAGGCCCTTCGTGGCGCATCGGGCGCGATGGCGCCATCTACGGCGTGACCCTGACGGGCGCTTTCAAATTGCAGTGAGAGGGCGGTAACGCCTGCACCCATGGCCTGGAGAAGAATGATGAAGTTCCGGCGAATGCAAGTCGCTGTCATGTTCGGCGCGCTGACCGCGCTGACCGCGCTGTCGCCATCCCTGCATGCGCAGGACATCGGAGGCTGGTTGAAGCGCGCCGCGAAACAGGTGCAGGACGACATTTCGCACCAGGCCGAAAACAAGGTGAAGGACACCGTGACGCGTCCGGTGAAGAAGGCGCTGGACGATGCCGGAACGCATGCGGATGGCAACAACGGCAATGCGCGGAAGAATGTCGCGGAAACCGGAGTCGCGGCGGCAGCCGATGCGACGGATGCGACGGATGCGGGCGCGGCGACTGGCGACATGTTGCCGATGCCCGCACCAAAACTGCCGATGGCGGCCGCGGCGTCGTGGGGTACCGTGGTCGTCAATGCCGATGGTTCGGTCACCGCGTGGCCGGACGAATCCGACGGACAAGCCAAGTCGATCACGCTGCCGCGCAAGGCGGTGGGCGCCGCGGTCAACCAGTACGCGGCCTTCATCCTGCTGGAAGACGGCTCGGTGATGGGCCTGGGCAAGAACAACTACCAGACGCTCGGTATCGCAGGTGATGCGAAGGCGGAGTCGCCGCGCCCGATATCCGGATTGCGCGACATCATGCAGATCAGCGCGACCTATGGCCACGCGCTGGCGTTGCGTCGCGATGGCGTGGTCTTCGCGTGGGGCGAGGACGTCGATGGTTTGCGCGGCGATACGCAGGGCACGCATGCCGCAGTCACGCGGGTGCCGGGATTGCCTGCCATCGCGCAGGTGGCGACGGCGGCACGGCACAGTCTTGCGCTCGCCCGCGACGGCCGCGTGTACGCGTGGGGCAGCAACGGTCGCGGCGAACTGGGCAATGGTGCGATGGGCGCGCCAGCGGCGCCAGTCGCGGTGCCGGGATTGGACGATGTCGTTGCCATTGCCGCCGGGTTGCAGACTTCACTCGCGTTGAAGAAGGACGGTAGCGTCCGGGCCTGGGGCTCGAACCAGAGCGCGATGCTGGGCAATGGCAAGCGCGGGACAAGCAGTGGCGATGGCAACGTCGCGATGCCGGCGGTCGTGAAAGGCGTGGCGAACGCGCGATCGATCGTCGCAGGCGAAGGATTCGTGCTTGCGCTCCTCGCCGATGGAACATTGCGTGCCTGGGGTTTCGACGGTTACGGCGAAATCGGCGTTGGCACCTCCGGCGGCTACCACATGGCGCCAATGCGCATTCCCTCGCTGGCCAAGGTCGTGAACATCAATGCCGGCGGATACCGCGTGTTCGCGACCACCGCGGATGGACGACTGTGGCATTGGGGGACGTCGATCCCGGTTGCGCCGGGGCATCGGCCCAACGTGAAGGTGCCCGCGCTGCTCGAGCGCTAGCCGGGACATTCCGATCAAACCGAACGCGGACAGGTTTCGCGCCCCCGCCAAGTGAGCAGATGACATGAGAACTCCAGCCACCGCATTCCTGATCGTGCTGCTGTCTTTCAGCGCTGCGTCCAACGCGCAGTACCGCGGAGCCATGGGGTCGTCGTGGAACAACCCGGTCAGCGCCCTCTCCAACATGCAGATGTGGAACAACATCAATGGCATGGCGAGCCGGCGCGCCATGCTGAAGGCGAGCCTGAGGAAACTCGGCTGCAGCGATGCCCAGATGGATGCGATGCACGCCGAATCCGAACTGATGCTGGCGCTGTCCAGGAAGACCTGCAATGCCTCGGGAACGAGCGCGGGCTCGTCGCGGGCATCGCCCGGCCCACGCAATCCGACGGCCGCTTCGACGCAACAGGTGGCGCCGCCCATCAGCTTCCGGCCGACGGGCAGTCGCACCGTGTTGCCGCAGATCGTCGCCGGGATCACCCAGGACAAATCCGAACAGCAGGCGTTGACCCGATTGATCGGCGGCGGGATCGACCAGTTCGAGGCGTCCGAACGCGCGAAGGGTTCCGAATACGATCTGGCATCGGCCATGGCGTTCTTCGCCTCGGTCGCGATCCAGTTGCAGGATCCGCGCACCGAGATCAATCCCGGCGGTGCCGATGCGCTGAAATTCGCACTGCGGGAATCGCTGGGCCACAAGGTCGCATCGATCAGCGACGGCGACAAACAGCAGCTTTACGAAGCGCTGTTGTGCTTTGGAATGCTGTTCGCGCTTTCGTCGCGCAATGCCGACGCGAGAACGCAGGCGCAACTGAAACAGGCATCCGCCGACACCAGCCTGAAACTGTTGAACCTGGATGTCCGCAAATACAAATTCACGTCCGATGGGTTGGCGGTCGCGAAGTGATTTCTTTCCATTCGTCTCGAGGAGCAGCTTTCATGCGCAAGCCATTTCTTTTCCTGCTGCTGGCGGGCGCCACGGGCCTGGCCATGGCGCAAGTCGTTCCGCCGCAGATCGCGGCAGAGCAGGTGATGCACGATTTCAACACCGGCGGCTTTGTCCTTGGACAGATTGGCAACGCCAATTTCAAGTACGCACAGACCTTCCAGCTGCCGCGAACGGGCTTCGTCAGCCACATCATGCTGCCAATCAATTGTTCCACTGCCGCGTCCGTGCGGGTGGAGCTGCGGAATGTGCGTGGTGCCATGCCGTCCACTCTGGTGCTGGCGATGCAGGATGTTCCTGCCTACGTGCTTGATTCATGGACGCCGGCGAACGGCATGCAGAGCATGCGCATGATCGAGTTCGCGCGGCCATCCCTGTTGCAACCAGGCAGTTATGCCTTCATCGTCGAGGCAATCGGCGGCGAATGCATCCTCTGGCCCGGGCCGGCCAACGATAGTTATGCCGGTGGCCAGGCCTTCCTCATCAACGGAGTGTCGTTGCTGTCGTGGTACCCATGGAACCGTGACCTGGCATTCCAGGTATTCGAGCGGCCGCGTTGATACGGCCGCCGGATGCTAAGTCGAAGTGGCTTGCAGACTTGTGAGCGCTGTTTGAATGTCTTTCTGCATTTGCTGCAGACGCGGATTATCGATTTTGCCCAAACTGGCCAGTGCGCGCCGATAACAATCGGCGGCCTGCGTTTTATCGCCCTGTTTCTGCCACGCAATGCCCATGCCGTGGTACACCGCCGCCAATTGTCCCGGCACTGTCTTGCCGCTGGTCAGGATTTTCTCCCCGTGGGAATAGGCCTCCAACGCATCTGCATAATGCCCCATGTCGTTCAACGCGTCGCCGAGTTGCGAATAATTCGTGCCGATTTCAAAGCTGTCTGAGCCAAGCAGCTTCTCGTTGATCGCGATGGCTTGGCGCATGTCGGCTTCGACGCCATCGAATTGGCCGAGCTTGCGTTGCGCGAGGGATTTCCAGATCAGCAGGTTGACGCGATCCTGATCCAGCGAGGGATCGTTCACTTTTCCGGCGTAAGCCAGGCCTCGCTGCGCGCATTGCAGCATGGCTGTGTAGAGCTTCCGCATGCCCAATACCTTGCACAAGCCGGTGTAAGCCCCGATTGTCGTGCTGCGCGCGATTTCATCCGGGGTGGCAAGAGTGGCCAGGACCGTCAGGCTTTTTTCATAATTGTCGGTGGATGCAGGAAGATCGCCAGTCAATCCTTGCACATCGGCGAGGTTCTTCTGCGATGACGCCTGCTGGAAGGCATCGTCCGCTGCATAGCGCTTGCGTAGCAGAAGCGCATTATTCGCCGCGGTTACGGCTTCTTTCGATTTCCCCGTGATCGCCAGTATGCTGGCGTAGTTGCTGAAGTGAATTGCCAACTCCAGCGCGTCCTTGCGGTTGTACGGCTGCACATCCTGCATGCCCGGCGTGTACATCGCTTCCGAGTCCGTGTAATCGCCGTTCGTGGCGTACAGGATCGCCAGGCTGCGTTGCACTGCCTTGCGCACCTGGGGATCGAGATCCTTTTTCTCGTCCAGCGACCGGCGCGCATAGGCAAGCAGGTCTTTCAGCGAGAACTTGCTGTCGAGCGTGTGCTGCGGCGTCGCCCCGTTCAATACATCTTCCAGGAACGCCGATGCGTCATTGGCACGCGCAGCCTGTTGCTCGGCAAGACGGGCCTGCTCGCGCGCCTCACGCGCCTGCCATAGCGCCACGCCGGTGCCGGCAACCAGTGCAACGGTGATCGCCGCCGCCGCTGTCGTCAACGCGCGATTGCGCCGCAGCCACAATTGCGCGCGCTTCCCGCGCGACAGCGGCACGGCCGCGATCGGGCGATCGTCGAGCCAGGCCCGCAGGTCGTTCGCCAGTGCATCGATTGAGGCATAGCGCTGTTCCGGGTCGCGGCGCAGGCAGGTCTCGACGATGTCGGCCAGGCTGCCGCGCAACGCGCGCGATAGCGACGCCGGCGTCAGGCCGCCGCGCAAGGCCGCCTGTTCCGCCGATGTGGCGGCGGCGGCGCGGGTGAGCGGTTCCGGTTCCTTTTCGAGCTGCTGCAGCTGGCTTGCCACCGGCGTGTCGCGGGTCAACCCGAACGGATGCGAGCCGGACAACAGGCGATGCAGGACCACGCCGAGCTGCCAGATGTCGGTGGCGGTGGTGACCGGTGCATCGTGCAATTGTTCGGGGGACGCGTATTCGAAGGTCAGCGCGCGCTCCACCGTCACCGTGAGCTCGGCGTTCTCGATTTGTTTGGCGATGCCGAAATCGAGCAGTTTCACGCGGCCGTCGGCATCGACCAGCAGGTTGGAGGGCTTGAGGTCACGGTGCATCACCAGGTTGCGATGTGCGTAACCGGCTGCATCCAGAACTTGCAGGAACAGGGCGATGCGGCCACGGATGTCGAGCTTGCGCTGGTCGCACCAGCGGTCGATCGCCAGGCCATCGATGCGCTCCATGACGAAATACGGCTCGCCATCGCTGCTGATGCCGCCGTCCAGCAAGGTCGCGATGTTGGGGTGGCGCAGCTGCGCGAGGATCTGCCGCTCGCGCTGGAAGCGTTCGCGTGCAGCTGGCGTATCGGCGCTGGCGCGGATCAGCTTGAGCGCGGCCTGTTGCGTGTAGGCGCCATCGTTGCGTTCCACTGCGTATACGGCGCCCATGCCGCCACGACCAATGGTTTCGGTGATTCGCCATGCGCCGATGCTGCGTCCGGCCATTGCATCGGGCATGTCATCGGCGGCCAATGCGCCGCCCCACGCCGCGGCATTGCCACTGAAAGGTTCGTCGGCTCCGGCGTCGGCTTCAAGCAATGCCTGTACTTGTGTGCGCAATTGGACATCATTGCCGCATCGTTCGTGCAGGCGCTGTTCGCGTTGCGATGCATCGAGGTCCACGATCTCGTCGAAGATCGCGAGTGCCCGCCTCTGGAATTCGGTGTTGCTCATGTGCCCAGCTCCGTCAGCATGAAAGCGCGCGCCTTGCGCCAATCGCGGCGCAGCGTGCGGTCGGTGATGCCGAGCATGTCGGCGATCTCGAGTTCCGAATAACCGCCGAAATAGCGCAGTTCGACCGCCTGCGCGGCACGTTCGTCCAGCTTGTGCAACGAGGTCAGCAATTCGTCCAGTGCCAGTACTTCGACCACGGCCTGCTCGCCGTTGCCGATGGATGAAGTGAGAGTCACGGCGTCCTGTCCGCCACCGCGCTTGTCGGCCTTGCGCGCGCGCGCGTCGTCCACCAGCACCTGGCGCATCGCTCGCGCCGACAGTGCCAGCAGGTGATTGCGGTCAACTGCCGCGAGTTGCGCGCCACCGAGTTTCAGGTAGGCCTCGTGGACCAGCGCCGTGGTCTGGAAATCATCGCGCATCCGCCGCAACTGCAATCGCGCGGCGCGCTTGAGCTCGTCGTAGACGGCCGAATAGGCCGCGCCCAGTGCCGCGTCATCACCCGCGCGGGCGCGGGCAAGCAGCACGGTGACTTCACTGAATGGAACAGCCTCCATGACGTCCTCCCCACGACGTGTCCGGTTTCGGCCGCGAGTTTCGCATACCTGAAGTACGCCGGCATTCCGCCGGTCCGATCACCAGGGGAGTAGAGCAATGAACCATCTGAATTCGCGTCGCCGCGGCCGGCGCCTGGCCGTGTCCGTCCTCAGCATGTCCCTGCTGGCCGCGATGTCGATGCCGGCATTCGCCGCCGATCCGGTCTGCGTGGATGCCAACGGCAATCCGGTCCTGCCCGCGCCATCCACCAACCAGGGCAACGAACACGGCACCGACAATGCGACATGTTCTCCCGCGTCCAGCGCCTACGGGCAGGGCAACAATGCCAGCGGCGGCCAGAGCAATGCCTTCGGTTACTTCAATGCAGCCATCGGCAATGTCAGCAGCGCCTTCGGCTATTACAACCGGGCGCAGGGCTATGGCAGCAGCGCCTTCGGGTTCTATGGCCGCGCCGCGGGGGACCGCAGCATGGTGGTGTCGGCGTGGTACGACCGCAACGGCGATGGCGTGATGAATTACGACCTGGACTTGAATGGAGACGGCGTCATGGACGCCTCCAGCGAAGCTGCCGTTGCAACGGGCCTGTCGTCGGTTGCGCTCGGCGCGAACGTGCAGGCGCAGGCGGCTCAGGCGAGTGCCGTGGGCGTCGGCAATACCGCCGGCGGGATCGGCAGCAACGCCTTCGGATTCCTCAATACCGCAGGGGCCGATTACAGCAATGCCTTCGGCGTGGGCAATGTCGCCAGCAATGGCGGTAGCAACGCCTATGGCAGGAGCAACACCGCCAGCGGTGTCAACAGCAATGCATACGGCGGCGGCAACACGGCCAGCGGCCCTGGCAGCAGCGCCCTTGGCGACAGCAATACCGCCAGCAATGAACGCGCCAATGCCGTCGGTTCCGGCAACACCGCCAGCGGCATCTTCAGCAGCGCCTACGGTACTGGCAATATCGCCAGCAAGCAGGCATCCAGTGCTGTGGGGTTCTACAACCAGAGCCTGGGCGCTGGCGCCAGCGCGCTTGGCTCGAACAATTTCGCCTATGTCGATTACAGCAACGCCATCGGCTTGCAGAACGTCGTGCATGGCGTGAACGGCAGCGCGGTCGGCAACGGCAACACCACCAACGGGCAGTACGGCAGTGCGTTCGGCTACGGCAACTCGGCGCTCAGTGACTACAGCATCGCCTTCGGTGCCGGCAATGGTGCGGCAGGCACCGACAGTTCGGCAATCGGCAGCTCGAACAAGGCGAACGCCACGGGCAGCAGTGCGGTTGGCTGGCAGAACACCACGATGTCCAACTACAGCAGCGCGATCGGCACTGGCGGCCTTGCGACTGGCGTCGGCAGCATGGCGCTGTCGAGCTGGATGGACCTGGATGGCGACGGCAGCGTCACCTGGAATGTCGATGCCGGCGGCGGCACGAATTGCGATCCCTATATCGGCGAATGCCTCGGCAGCACCGAAACGGCGCGCGCGACCGGGAACGCCTCGCTTGCAGTGGGCGGAGCGGTACTGGCGAGCGGCGCCTATTCCACCGTGGTCGGTTTGAACGGCGTTGCCAGTGGCGACGAGAGCAGCGCGATCGGCATCGGCAATCGCGCCAGTGGCGAGTACAGCGCCGCACTGGGTGCGTATGGCGTGGCGAAGGGCAGGGGCAGCCTGGCGGTCTCGACGTTCTTCCAGGTCGAAGGTTCGCCTGCGGATTACGACCTAGATCTCGACGGCGACGGCATCAACGAGACCAACAGCCATGCCGCGATCGCCACCGGCGACAGCGCGGTGGCCGTGGGCACCAGCGCATGGGCCAAGGGCAACTCGGCCACTGCGGTGGGCGTCGGCAACACGACCGAAGGCGATCGCAGCGGCACCTTCGGTTTCGGCAACAGCACCGTCATGCGGGAAAGCAACGCCATCGGTTATGACAACCATGTCGTCAGCGGCGAAGGCGGGGCGCAGGCCTTCGGCGGCAGCAATCGCGCCAGCGATGGCAATGCCTTCGGCTTCAACAACAACGTCGCTGTCGGCAATGCGTTCGGCAACAACAACACCGTCACGGTGGATTACGCCGGCGGCCTGCTTGGCAATGCCTACGGCAGCGACAATACCGTCACCGGCGGCGGCGCCGGTGCCTTCGGTTATGGCAATACGGCCAGCGCGAAATGGAGCCACGCATTCGGCTATCAATCGCAGGCCCTGAACATTGGCAGCACCGCGATTGGGTATCAGGCCATCGCCGATCGCGATTACGCGGTATCCGTCGGGCAGATCGGTGTCGAACGCCAGATCATCCATGTTGCCGATGGCACCGACGGCTATGACGCAGTGAACGTGCGCCAGTTGAACGCAGCGGTCTCCGGCATCGTCGTCGGTGGCGGTACCGACCTGTTGCCGGTCGCCAATGCTTTTGGCGGTGGCGCGAACTGGGCGGGCGGCGTGTTCACCGCGCCGGCCTTCACCATCCAGGGCAGCACCTACAACAACGTGGGCGCGGCGTTCGCGGCCATAGACACCTGGATGACCAACAATGCCGGTGGCACGCAGGGTCCGGCAGGGACGGGCGGCAGCGGTGCGGCACATTTCTTCAGCGTGAACTCCAGCGACAGCGCCGCGACCAATTACAACAATGACGGAGCGACCGGTTCGGATGCCACGGCAGTCGGCCTGAGCAGCGCCAGCGGCAATGGCAGCACTGCGGTGGGCAACGGCAACACCGCCAGCGGCGACTGGAGCGGCGCCTACGGAGTCTCCAACACCGCCAGCGCGACGTTTGCGCACGCAGTCGGCATCAACAACCAGGCCACCGGACAGCACGCCGTGGCTTATGGCGACACGAACATCGCCAACGAGGACGGCACCACGGCATTTGGTCGCTTCAATACCGCCAGCGGCAGCAGCTCCGTGGCAATGGGCCTGCTCAACAAGTCCACTGGCGTGAACGGCAGCGCCATCGGAATCGGCAACACCGCCAGTGCCGACCAGAGCACGGCGGTCGGCTTCCAGTCGCAGGCGCTGAACGTCGGCAGCACCGCCATCGGCTACCAGTCCGTCGCCGATCGCGATTACGCAGTCTCGGTGGGTGCGGCTGGTGCGGAACACCAGATCATCCACGTTGCTGCCGGCACCGCGGACACCGATGCGGTGAACGTCAGCCAGATGAAGAGTGGCGATGCCCAGACGCTGGCGTCGTCGAAAGCCTATACCGACGCCAAGTTCGCCACGTTCTCCACCGCCGGCTTCGACCAGTTGCGCACCGACATGGATCGACGCTTCCACCAGACCGATCGTCGCA